>Ga0105099_10000026_pt1 | contig 101961 bp, 106 predicted proteins | sample PPLLak3cmMay2015_2_FD_79138 | JGI IMG/M metagenome (GOLD analysis project Ga0105099, IMG submission 79138) | Freshwater sediment microbial communities from Prairie Pothole Lake near Jamestown, North Dakota, USA - PPLs Lake P8 Core (1) Depth... | ecosystem: Environmental > Aquatic > Freshwater... | reverse complement strand
GTACTGTAGAAATTGCAGGTGTATCTGATATAGATATAAATGCACCAACTATAGACTCTTCTTGTTATATAGGGAAGTCTGCTGGGACCAATGGTGGTGATTTTGTAGTGGCATGGACGTCTGCTACAGAATTAACATTGAGTTCTTTCCCAGGGGCTATAACCGCAATATATGCTGCAGACATTGAAGCTATCAGACAAATAAATGTTGCTGGTACAGTTGTTGCAACATATCATAGGGATGATACTACAATGTTGATGACTGGGGCAGTTCTTGCTGTTACAGGGGCAGCATTTGCATCTGATGATAAATTTATAGTATTTACTAATATACCTAGGCCTGCTTCATCTGGTGCAGGCGGTGCTGGTGGTGGTAGTATTGTATATACTAATATGTCAGGTGACTTTGTAGCAACTATCACAAATGCTACTACTAATATTACAGTTACAGGTCTTCCTTTTACTTTGGAAGCTGGTCATGTTGTATTAGGTAGTTTAAAGAAGAAAGCAGTTACCACTAATGTGGTTACTACATTACTTCCTAGTACTGTTTCAGTAGCAGGTGGTGTTATTACATTAGGGGGGGTCACTAACTTTGCTACAGGAGATGAAGTATATGTTACTTTAATTGGTCCTGATAAAGCTTATGATCTTGCATTAGATAGTTCACAGGGAGTAGTACAGAATCCGGAATATGGTCACTATACTGGTGTTGAGACATTAATTAGTGAAACTAATCTTAGTACTATCCTTGCTACTGCAGATGGTGGTGGTGATACAGATACAATTGTAGATGCCGATGGGGCTTTTTCTGGCGCAAGTACTGCAGTTGGTTATATAGGTTATCAGACTACAGATAGTCAAAGTGCTACAGTTAATTCTGTTGCCAGTGCAACTACAGTAGAAACTACTACTCTAACAGGTGGTGCAACATGGGCTAGTAAAGCTTATAGTTTACCTAAAGTGATGAGATATGAAATACCTATGGAAGGGTATAATTTCTTATCTATGCATTGGCGTTTAACTACAGTTGCTAATCAAACAGTATATGTAAAATTATACGGTACACTTGATTCTACAGCTACCGCAGAGGCTGATACTAACTGGGTTGATTTAACAAGTACTTTACTTACACCAGGGGTATCTACAGGGGTTTCATGTACAGGGGCAGCTAGTGTTGAGGGCATTAAAGTATTAGATAGTCCTTTTACTATGCTTAAATATATGGTTAAACTTGTTGTTGAGAAATCTACAGCAGGTGCTCCATCAGGTTCGTTATTTACAATGTTCATTAAAAAATCTAGTTAATTATGAGTAAGTTAGGGTTTAGATGTTTTACATCTCCAGAAGTACCAGTGGTACTAACATTAAGACAACAGGTTGTTGCTCTTACTGATGAACAAAGACAATCTCTATTAGTTGGGTTTGAACAACGTATACCAGCTGCTCATCTTGATCATAAGCTAGGTTTGTCAAAGCAGATTATCGAGTATGTATATGATGGTATGGATGCTATTGAAGAGACTAGTAGACTATTAATGCGTGGTGAATATGTTACTACTCCAGCTGTATTAGACGGTAATGGTGTTGTAATTACACCTGCAGTATATGCTCCAGTTCCTACTACGCAAGTATTGTTACGTCAAGCTATCGCACCTTTATTTTCAGCAGATTATCCAGTTAATTTTTGCAGTAATGTGGTCAATGAAATGATTGCATGGTGTAAATATGATGGTAGTGGTACATTTGCTTTTTATAGAAACAATATAATACTTTAAGATATGAGTATATATACAAAATCATTACACAACGTTCCATTAGCAGATAGTACAAATAATGCTACTGTTGAGGATGCTGTTGGTAATAAGTCAGATACTGCTAGTACTACAGTTAATACTACTACTAGTATTGTAAGGTATATTAAAGGTCTATTAGGTCTTCATAATGTACCTACTGCAGACGTTGCTACTAATACTAATGTCAGGGATGTTGTTGGTAATAAGACAGATACTATTAAAGGTGATTCATTGGTTAGTTTCTTTAAACGATCAATGCCTATCATAGTAACTAAGACAAATGTTTGTAATGGTAATGGTGCACAAGCAGACAATTTATTTACAGTTACAGGTTATGTTGAGTTAGTTAGGATATGGGCTGAATGTACTCAAGTTACAAACGGTACTGTATTCTCTGGCAACTCCCTTGCTTTATATGATGGTACATTAACAATTGAATTAACTGATAGTGGTGCTCCACTTGATATGTCAGGTGCTATTGAAGCTGGTGAGATTATACTTAAGAATGGTGCATCAGCAACCGCAGCTTTGGTTGTTATGCATAATAATACAGGGTATGTTACAGATACTGCTATTTCTACAGGTACAACATTAACAAAGAAAACAGGAGTTACTACTTATATTCAACATATATTTACTGGAAACGCAGATACAAATGTTACATTAGTTTGGTATGCAGAATATAAGCCTTTATCAACTGATGGTGCAATTACAGCTGTTTAATAACTTACTTATTTACAATGAAAGAAAGTAAGACATGGGGTGAGAGACAATGCATCTTTAGGAGTTGCTTTAATGATGAAGCTACTGTTAGGGCTCAAGGTGGTGTACCTGTTGGATCTACTTTTGTTAATGGAACAGGTTTTATAGCAGGTAATGGTAGTTATATTACTTTTAACAGAAGACTTCCGAATGGAGTATATTCTATAAGGGCTAAGGTATTAAAAACATCTTTAGTATCTAGAGGATATGTTTTTGATTATAGGAATATAGGAATAGACGGTGTTGGACATTGTTATATTTCTGATACATCTGGAAGTTTAAGTGTTTCTAGCGGAACAAAATATGTTAATAATGTATTAAACGGATCTGTTGTAGCTGGTGTATGGTCGGAAATAGTAGTTACAGGAATTACGATCACTAATGGTACTGGTAATACTCCTATTGTAATTGGTTCTTATGCTAATCTTCTTAGTTATCCATTAGGCGGTTATATAGAACTCTTTGAAATTTACAATTACACACTAACATCAGATGAAGTATCTAACCTATATAACAACTCAAGATACAGAGATGTAGGTCTGAATAAGGATGAACAGTTAGGTCCTGAGTTAGTTGTTGATGGTGGTTTTGATACTCCTGCAAGTTGGACTTGTTCTGCTGGATGGTCTGTATCTGGAAGTAAAGCAAATTATGATGATGTAACTAATTCAACTGCTATAATAACTGCAGGTGGTATTAGTTTCACTGTTGGTAAAAGATATAAGATAACATATACTATTTCAGGACTTACTGCCGGTACTGCTGATTTCAGAATACAAAATCAAGCTCAAGTGTATTTTTTAGATGTGTTTGGAACAACTCTTAATAAGGCAAATGGTACCTATACGGAAATAGCATTATGTTTAGTTGCTGCAACAAATATTAGATTCAATGCTTATACTTCATCAGGTTCTGCATGGTCACTTGATAATCTCTCAATCAAAGAAGTTCTTGTTGAACGTACACGTAAAATCCTTGATGTTGATGCTTGTTGTGGGATAAGGAATAAGTTGAGTGGGGATGTGTATGGTAGTGAATTAGTTCCATTATGGAATACTTATGCATGGTGGACTACAGTTCAAGCGGGATGGTCATTTGTTGAAGGTGTTTCTGCAACTTGTAGTAGTGGTTCTCCTGTATTATATAAAGCTGCTGGTTGGACTAATGGAAAACGATATAGAATTATAATGACCATATCTGTAACTAGTGGTGGTATTACATTACCGTGGGATGGAGTTACTGGTGCAGCGAGTTATAGAACTACATCTGGAACACATACAGTAGATTATATCGCAGGAGATGGTAAATTATACATTCATACAAATTTATTTGTTGGTACTATTACTGCGCTTTCAATTAAAGAAATAATTCCATCAGTAGTCAATACAGCAACTACAGTACAGAAGATCAATGATGTTAATGCTATGTCATTCAATGGTACTACAAGTAAAATTGATTGTGGTAGTTATGATGGGTTGGTTGGTGATAAGACTATTGTTGCTTGGATGAATCCAATAATAAAAGTATCAGGTTCAAATTTATATTTTTCTAATAATAAATTTGTATTTGGTTCTACTACGGGTAGTAAAACATTATTAGTTTATAGTGATGGTGCAACTGCTGCTTCTTCATCAGCCATAATAAATTATCGTAATTGGCAGTTGATTATAATTACTAGAACATTTACTGGAATTACAAATATTTATATTAATGGTATATTAAGTGGTACCGCTAATCAATCTTCTGGTACACCTGCTGTTGGGACAGCAAATATTCATATAGGATTTAATCAATCAACAGGTCTATATTCAAAAGGTCTAATGGACAAAGTTCGTGTTGTTGATGGGATTTTAACCCCAGCCGAAATAAGTCAGATATATAGTAATGAACGTAGTAAATATTTAGTATAATGGCAAAAGTATATTCATCACAATATAGATTAGGTTCACTAGCTGATAAAGTTGATGGTTCAGTTGGGACTTTAACTAATGGTTCTTTTGTTAAAGGAGAAAAGGGACTTGCACTTAGATTTGATAGTACTGGTTATAATGTTATGGGTATGAAAATACCAGCAGGTAGTTCATATACTATTGTTGCTTATGCTAAACCTACTATACCAGCAAGTATTAATTATGCTGAAACAATTATTGGAAATGAATCTGGTGGTCCTTCTCAAGGAAGTTTTAAATTAGTATATGGTTGGTTAGTAAAAACGTGGACTTTTTACTATATTGATAGTGGTGTTGCAGCTAAGATATCAACAGTAACACTTAACTCTGATGGAAAATATACTTGTATTATATGTACTTATGATTCAACAACAAGAATAGGTACTATATATGTTAATAATTTGGCAGGAGTATCAAGTACTGCACTTGCACATGACTGGATTTATCCTACTGCTTATTATCCGGAGATAGGTGCTAATAGAAGACAAGATGGAGGAAGAGAACAATATTTTGAAGGTGAAATTGCTTTATGTGATTTATATGATCATGTCTTTACAGAATCCGAACGTTCACAAGCATATAAGGACTTTCTCAACTCTCATCCTATAGAAGATTGTAAGACTCCAGACTATCAGGCAATGAAGCCTACTGATCTTTCTATGGAGAAGGAGAATAAAATTATTGATATTGTTTCCGGATGGAATTTTATGGATGGTATCTGGGTAATAGCTACAGGATCAAGTTATATTACAGATAGTAATACTTTTGGAGCTAGTGGAGGTGGAGACGGTATTAAAAATCCAACTATTTTGTTTACGGTAGGAGTTACGTATAGAGTAAGAATGAGATTAAAAATTAATGTGGGAATTCAACTTAGTATTAGAGATTATACTGCTACAAATATATATTTGGTAATTACTGGAACTGGAAATTATGAAACCATAGATACAACTTTTGTTGTTTCCGCTATAGCAACTAACGGATTTAGATTCAGATTGACTACTACATCAGTTGTTGATATTGATTACATGACTATTGAAGGTATATATGGTCTTGTAGCCGCATATAACTTCATACCTAATGGTAATACTGTTGTAGATATATCAGGCAATGCAAATCCAATTACTTTAGTAGGAAATCCTGTTAGTACTAAAGATGGAATAAGTCTTAATGGCTCTACAAATTATGGTACACTTACTAACCCACTACTTTCTAATGTATATAGTGTTGCTTTTACTATTATTCCAAAAAGTAACGGCACACTGGTTTTATTTGGTAACAATTCAAGTAGTACACAATTTTTGAGAATTTCTGCAGAGAATTCATTAGTTCATAGATTAACAACAGGCGGAAATGCAACGTGTAGTATTGCTTATAAAGTAGGTATTAAAAATACATTTGTTATAACAAGAAATGGAACTACAACTCAGTATATATATGTTAATGGAATAAAATATACTATGACATTAGCCTCTAATGAGATATGGAGTGTTTCAAGGCTAGGAATAACAAGTAATATAACTGAACCTTATGTTTATAAAGGTGAATTTTGTGATCTAAGATTCTATAACAGGCAATTTACAGATCAAGAAGCTAAAGACTATCACAATCAATTTGCTAAACGTATAACACTTCAAGAATCATTTAAAGATGAAGGTGCTGATGGTGTTAGTAAGGTTCCGAGTGGTTGGTCTAAGGTCAGTGGTACATGGAAGATTGGTGAACATCAGACATCATTAACTGAATATGCTCCGTTTGCATCTCTTACTCCAAGTAATGGATGGGCAAAAGTTGGTAGTACTTTTGTATATACCACAAATGCCGCTCATTCTTATATCAGCAGGGTTACTTGTCTTACTACTGGTAAAAATTATAAATTAAGTTTTAGATGTGTTGCAAATCCTAATGGAACTGCTTTTAGAGCTTCGACAAGTTTAAACTATTCAGGAATCTTTTTTAATATGGTTCCAGTTGCAAATACTGTATATACATATCAAGGATCTGCATATGTAACAACTGGTATTTCTTTACAATGTACAACTGGGGAACCATCTGGTCTTATAATAGATAATATTTCAGTTACAGAAATTCCCCCTCTTCCAACATTTACTAATGGTACTAAATATCTTGAATGTGTTACTGCTGGTGTATTAGTAATACCAAGCAAACAAGCATATGGTACATGGGAATTTGATTGGTATAAAGGTGCTGATAGTAATGCATTACTTGTTTACTTAATTAATTCAAATGCTAAAGTTCCTGATAGTGCCATAGGTGCTTATCGTGCATATTTTACAAACGCAGAAAAATTTGAATTTAGTAGACATAATTTAGCAGCACCAATTACACTACTTTCAACAGCAGCTGCATATCTAACTATTAATACTTGGTATAGAGTTAAAATAACTCGTACTCTTGCTGGTGTTTGGACTGCATATATAAAAGGTGGTGCATTTGGTAATAATACATGGACTACAATTTCTGTTGCTGGTGGTAGTGGCACTAATCCTGTTACTGATAATACATATACTACGTCTGAATATATACTTGTTCAATCAACTGGTGCAGGAGATAGAGTTACTAATTTTGTTTTAAAAGAAGGAATAGAAGTATGATACTAAATTTTTATTAGGTTTAAAATAATGGAGAATGGAAAAGAAAACAAAAGATATGTGTACAGTACCAGATAGTGTATTAGCCACTCTACAGAAAGATATAGCTGAGATTAAAGTTGCACTTTTGGGGAACGAGTATAATCCAGAAGGTGGTTTACTTTGTCGTACGACAGAGCTTGAAAGGGACTTTGAAAAACTTAAGGCAAAGTATGAAAAAACTATGGCATATGCTATGGGAGCTGCTGCTGGTGTATCTATAGTAATTAGCATTACTGAATTTATCTTAGTGCAGTGGGTTTTTAAGCAGTAAAGTGTTATAACATGGATATAGTATTGCATTGTAGTGCAAGTAAGTTTGGGAACGCTGCACTCATAGACAGTTGGCATCGTGAACGGGGATTTACTATGATTGGGTATCATTATGTTATACTCAACGGGTGGATAGGTTCCAAGAAATATCACAAATGGTTTGATGGTGCTATTGAAACAGGCAGACCTATAGATGATGATAAGGATTTTGAATGGGATGAAATAGGCGCACACACGCTAGGTCATAATGGTAGTGTAGGTATATGCATCATAGGTGATAGTAATTCATTTACTGAAAAACAAATTGAATCAGTAGAGTTACTACTTAACGTTTTAAAGAAACAGTTTGGTGATATTAAAGTATATCAACATTCAAACTTTGATCCTGTTAATAAACCTTGGTGTGCAGGTTTAAGTAAAGAACAAATGGAAGAATTTAATAATTTATAATGAAACTGTTACAAGGATTTATTCCAAATGGGAGAAGTAGAGCAAAACTTACAATCGCTTGTTTGATTGCTAACTTTGCTATTGCTATAGTGGGTATAATTTTAAAATCAGATATGTCAGATATTGGCACTGGTTTAGCTCTTCTTAACGCCCCACTATATACGTATATATTAGGTCAATCAATACGACCTTCTAAAATAGAAGAGGTAGATAATAATAATTTAAATAAAGATAAAAATGAGTAGAATTAAACAAATTAAAGAGGGTTTATTAAATAAGCTTGTCTGGACTACACAGAATAATGTTAAAGCTAAATTAAGCTTTGATGGTACTGTGTTTGAAACAGATAAGGCTTTAAGGTTACCTGATGGTAGTGCGGCAGCTCCTTCGCTATCTTTTGATAGTAATCATTTCTGTGGTATTTTTTCAACTAGTAACTGTGTGAATTTTTCTACAGCTGGTTGTGAAAGGGTTATCATAGATGGTCAAGGTGATATTGACATATTTGGTGGAAGAGGTATAGAAGGTGGTCCTGCTGCTTTAGGTGGTTTTTGGGCACAGTTTGCCCCATTAGCAACTACAGATGATATTGCTGGTAATGTGGGTGGGGCTATTCCTATTACTACTTTTTGTACTACAATTAGTTCAGATGCAGGTGGGGATGCTTTCACATTAGCAGACGGTCAAGTGTATGGTCAATTAAAGAAGATACATTTTTATGTAGATGGTGGTGGTGATGCAGTTGTTACTGGTAAATTTGGTACAGCAGGAACTAGCACTACTCTTACTTTTTCAGATGCTGGTGAATATGCATTGTTATGTTGGAATGGTACTGGTTGGGTGGCATTAGAATTATATAGTGTTATAACTGTTGCACACAGACCTGCTATTACATAGATATGAGTAAAATACAAACATATTTAATTGCTGGTGCAATTACAGTATTGTTGGGTTTAGGTTTTTGGGCCGGGTGGAAATCCCACTCGGCTTTAAAACCGTGTCCTATTATTACAACAGATACTATAACTATACCTGATACTAATTGGTATCACTTAGAAGATTCTTTAGAGTTAAATATAAAGAATTTAAAAGCTCAAGTTTATTACTGGAAGAATCATCGTGATACAATTGTGTTGCCGGGTGATAGTGTTCTTATCCCAGCAGATGTTGATACGGCTGCTATATTGAAAGATTATTTTGCTATTTATAAATATGGATGGGCAAAACAAGACTCTAATATTAGTATAGTAGATTCTGTTACTGTAACGCAGAATACTCCTATTGCACACAACATAGATTACAAATTAAATAAACCATTTACCACAATTATAAATAATGTGGATAATAGTATAAGCTACAATAATTATTTACAGTTTGGCGTTGGTCTACCTGTGTATAGAATTAAAGCTGATAGTACTGAATCTGTTAATTTAAATAATATTAGATTAGAGTTAACATACGTATTTAAAAAAGGTTATGCCGGAATAGATTGGCAACCAAATACAAATACTATAGAGGCTAGACTAGGTACTACGATATTAAAATTTAAAAATAAGAAGTAATGACTTTTGTAACTCTTAATACTATAATAACAGATATATTAAATATATTAAGGCAATCTAATGTTGCTGATACAGAAACTATATCTAAACGTAGAATAGAAGATAAGATTCATCAGGTTAGGGCCTTATTACTAAAACGAGATTTAGATAAAGGTAAGAAGCCTAACCCTGATTATATACAAGAAATTGGTAATTTAAAACTCGAGAAGGTAGAATTAGCAGGGGATGATATTACTTCTTACGGTGTAGAGACTGGTACGTATATTTATAGGACTGCATTAGAAATACCTAAAACCCTTGATTTAAATTATGCATCTGGTTTCATGTATGTAGGTACTCCAGTGGGTGATGAGATACAGTTTATTCCTGAAGGTAGGTCTAGGTGGCAGAGGTACAAAAAATATACACCGTCTGATAAGATGGCATTTCTAAGAGATAACAGATTATATATTATTAACCCAGAGGCAATACAGTTTATTACAGTTCGTGGTGTGTTTGAGATCCCTTCTGAGGTTAGTAGATTTGTGAATCCTATTACAGATCAACCTTATTTTGATTATGATTCTAAATATCCGATACCAATAAACATGTTATCAGATTTAAAGAACCTAGTTATACAATCTGAATTTAAAGTAGAATTATCAACACAGGCTGATGTTACAAATGACTCAGCAAACAATCCACAGTAAATGTTTTTTTCCAGAGGCAAAAATAAAGTACAGGATCTTCATAACTTGAAGGACTCTTATGTACATTACATAGATAATTTAGATGATAATAAAACTTATGAGGTGGGGTATGAATTATACAGAAGTATTATAAGTAGATATTATAAATTATTAATGTTTGAAATATTACATGGATATGAATTTCGTTTACCGTTTGGGTTTGGTTATATGAATATTATTAAGCGTAAAGTTAATATACATTCTTTAACTAGATTTGGTATAGATTGGACAGAGAGTGTTAAGAACAAGAAAGTTATATATTATTTAAATTCTCATTCTAAAAGTTATATATATAGGTTTAAATGGGCGAAGGAGACATCTAAAATCCCTAATCTGTATTTCTATAAGTTTGTTGCGTCTAGGGAAAACAAACGTGAACTAGCACGTATAATTAAAAATCGTGAATGTGATTTTTTTGAAGGATAAATTATGATTTACAAAACTACAAGTATTAAAAGAGTTATATCTAAGGTGTTCACCGATCTTGATTTACAAGAAGGTGACCACAGGGTATCTGACATGATTGAGTGGGTTGGCGAAGCTCTTGAAAAGATTGGGGCATTTCCTGCATTTGTTAACAAGGTTACAGGTAAAGATGGTAATCCTATTCTTGTTGTGTCTGGGTATCAGACAAAACTCCCTAATGATTTTCATAGGTTAATTCAGGTTAGTTTTTCTACAGTGGAGTCAGGTCCTTATTATCCAATGAGATATGCAACTGGTTCTTTTGATTTTGGGTCAGTAGTGAATACCACAAGTGACACAGAAGCCGTTTACCCAGAATCTGCTTTGATTTCATTAGCAATGGATCTGTATGATCTAGATTATGAAGATGCCTTAGCTTATATTAATGCACATTCCAACATACGATCTATATTGAATTCTTTGTTAGCTCAGTCTGGTACATATAGTACTACAAATGAACAAGACGATTTATTGAATACAACTATTGATTATACTTATTTAATTACAGATAATTATATAAAGACTAATCAAGAGACGGGTTATATAATGTTGGCTTATCAAGCTATACCGACAGACAATAATGGTTACCCTTTAATACCAGATGATGCATCTTTTATGGAAGCATTGTATTGGTATATAGTAACAAAATTATTATATCCACAATGGAAACTTGGCACGATTAGAGATGCTGTGTATTATGATGCTAGGCGTTCTTGGAATTTTTATTGTAAGCAGGCGTATGGTAATGCATTGATGCCTAATAAGGATCAATTAGAAAGTATAAAGAATACTTGGTTAAGGTTAGTACCGGAGATTAATGAACATGCAACAGGCTTTTCAACGTTAGGTGAAAGGCAGAATATATATGATGCCAATTAATGGATGTAATTAATACATTTGTAGGTGGGATGCGTAAGGACATTGACAAATCGTTGATGTCTAATAAGACGTATTTAGATGCGCATAACTTTCGTATTGTAACAACTAAAGGTTCAACAAGTGGGTCCTTAGAGAATATCAAAGGTAATATTGTGTTGAGCACAGGCGATGTTATAACATCTGGTCAACGTATTATAGGTTCGTGTGAGATTAGGGACAAGCTTGTATTGTTTACTACTAATAATTTAACACCGGGTACACCGGCTAGTGGTACAAGTAAAATATATGTTGCTGAAATAAATTTAATTACAGAGGCACAAACTTCATTAACTTGTATTTATGATGATAATTTAAATGCAGGTTTGGGTACATCAGACTTTCTTAATTTTAGTGTAGCCTACCCAATAAAAGCTGTATGTAGATATGAAACTCCAAATATACAAAAAGTGTATTGGACAGACGGTTATAATAATGTTAGGTTTTGTGACATCGGTAAATATTTAACTGTAGATGGTGAGGCTTATGTAAACCCTGGGGATTATATGTCCGTAGACAAGTTTGAGTTTTTACCAAAGTTTGTTGGGTCTAAGCCAACGTTGTCTAATATAGTAGGGGGTAAATTAAGGTCTGGTATAGTTGCGTATTCATACCAGTTATACAATTTGAATGGGGCTGAGACTTCGTTCTCTCCAACAAGTGATCCTTTTGCTGTTACGTCGTGTAATGATTTTATGTCAAACACATTTACTTATCGTGGTGATAGTGAAGAAAAGAATACAGGAAAAGGGTTTATCATATCAATAAATAATACAGCAAACACAGGTTATAATAGGTTAAGGTTAATTCGTATAGAGTATTCGGCTATTAATGAGTTACCAAAGATTTATATATGTAACGAAATAGAAATAGATACTGCAGGTAGTACTGTTTTAATTACAGATATTGGTGATGTAATCGGGGAGCTTACAGTAGATGAATTTAATATAATATCTACTGAATTGTTTTCATGTCAAGACTTAGCAATAAAGGACAACAGATTGTTTGCTGCTAATATTGAGAAGTCAGATTTTACTGTTGATAGTTTTGATTGTCGTGCTATAAGGTTTAGGGCTGGGGAAGTACTATCTAGTTCTGATATAACTAATTCAATAGCTGCTATAGACCATGCTGATTCTGAAGTTACTATTTCTAGGCAAGGAGATAGCACCATATTAGTTACAATTACAACTGCTAGTACATATTTAGGTATACCATCAGGTCGCACTGTTTTAGATGGTATAGGCACAGGTAATGGTTTTACAGCAGTTGCTACAGTCAGAACTGTTGGTAATGTTGTATCTGGTGTATGGTATGATGCAGCTAGCAATCCTACAGGTTATTCTTCTACGGTTGCAGAAACTTCTCTTGCATTAGATTCTTATACAGCTGCTACAGATACTTTAACATTTACTGCAACTACTATTGGTTCTGCTTATTTTGGTCCAGCGTTTTGGAGTATACATTATGGGTTTGTATATGAAATAATATTTACATATAATTATACTTATGATACATCATATGAAGATGCGTATCTTTATGATACAGATGGTGTAAGTTCTATAATTATAACGAAACCCACAGACCCTGATGTTGTAGCAGATTGGAACACAGCAGGGTGGACTAATTATACATCAGATCACGATGGTATAAATATATATAATAATCCTGACAATGATGGTGATTATTTATATCGCTATGTGTATCAAGGAGACTGTCAAACTATAGGAGCGGAAGGTCCTAATGTTAAAATAGATTTTGAGACAGAGTCTTTTGTATTAGACTCTTCTGGTAATGATGCAATATTTTATGCATCAACTCCAGGTACTGGTGTTAATACATCGTATACAAACTATGCTAGTGTTTGGCAAGGTGGTAAATTATCTTGGCAACGTGATGAGATATATAGGTTGTATGCTGTGTGGGGTAACGATAGGGGGCAATTATCAGATCCTAAGTGGATTATAGATTTACGTATGCCTAGTTTTCATGAGGCTGATTTTACTAACAGCTCTAGTGAAACTGTTAAGGCCAGTGTTTTAGCAGATATAAGTGGTACTACTGTAGTATCATATAGGCTGTATCCACGAATACTTTTTAAATCATTTCCAAGTAATGCAACTTGGGTTCAAGTGTATAGGGTTAAAAGAGATCGTGCAGATAGGTCTGTTGTTACACAAGGTCTAGCAATACCAACTAATAATGCTGCTGAGGAATATACTGCACTAGATTTAGATAATGTAATATTAGCAACAAATGGTATAGAATTAGTAAAACTTGTTTCACCAGAAATAAACATCAATAAAAATATAGCCAAACAAGCTAATGATTATATTGAGTATATTACTCATTTTTATGGGACTCCTGGGACTACTACTGTTAAAACACCTAGTACTACAGATGGTTATTATAGATATATTCATAAGTTAAAAGAGAATACTCGTGTAGCATACACAGTAGGTTGTAAGAGTGTTGTAAATGATGCTATTGCTATATTACCACACTCTGCTAGTACAGAAGATGTTACAGTAGATGGAAAACAATATACTAATTATCATTCTGCCCATGCTAAAGGTTCTACAGGTCTATTAATATCTTATGATAATGAAACATGGGCTGCGGAAGGGGCAAGATATGTTTTAGTTAATTATAAGTCAGATAATTATGGTTCACAGTATGGTGGGTACACTTTTGAAGACAGGGCTTATAATGTATCTATACCTTGTTCTGATATAATAAAATATAATCAAGTTAGTACTTGGTTTGACATTGATGGTGGGGATACATTTATAAATTATTATGATGTGTCTACCTTCTTGTTTGATTTAGCACAAGCTGATAACGGGGCGTCTTTTTCAGAATCAGCATATGTACCATTAGAGAGTTCTGTAAATTGTGATTTAAGGTATGATGATAGTCAAGCACACTTAACTTATTCAAATACAGACGCCACACTTAGGCAAGAGTATGCTGGTACACACGTATTATCGGATGGTAGTGAATATATACAAGACAAAGATTTGTATTTATATAATACGGTATATTCTCAATTGATAGACATTAAGTATGCTATATCATTACCCTCAGATGCTGTTATAGAGACAGATTTTGATTGCATGGTTAAGGCATCTAATGTTAAAGATAATGGTGAACTGTCTGATTCGTGGACTAAATTTGGAGTTAATGAGTTTATAGAAGTAGAGACTTCTTATGGGCCAATTAATGCATTGTCTAATTTTAATGACAGGTTAATATATTTTCAAGACAAAGCCTTTGGTTTATTGTCAATCAACGAACGTTCATTAATAACAGATCAAGCATCTGCTGCTTTAGTTTTAGGCACCGGGGGGATATTAGATAGGTATACTTATGTTGCTAACCAGACAGGCTGTAAAGATAAATTTAGTATATGTAATTCTAAATCTGGTTTGTATTGGTATGACAGGTTAATTAATTCTATATATAGATATTCAGATACACTTATTAATTTAACTAAGGTTAAAGAGTTACAGTCTTATTTAGACAATTCTACTGTTATAACAAGTGCAGCAAAAGTATTAAGCTATTCTGATATTAAAAATGATGAAGTTTTATTTACTTTTTATCAAGAAAGTGCAACAAGTGGGTTCACTATTTCGTATAATGAATTAGTAGATGCATACGTTTCATTCTATGATTTTATACCTACAATATATATACCTTTTAATTTTAGGTATTTGACTACTACTAATAGTTATTATTGCAGTTCTGATTTTAACAGAGACCGTCTATTCCTGCACGATAGTTCAACATGGGATAGGTGTTATTTCTATGCCCTTACTACAGGGGTTGCAGGAAAGTATGTGGATTCTACATTGAAGTTATTATTTAACCCTGAGTATGAATATACTAAGGTGTTTGATAATTTCTTTTATATATCTAATTCATATTCAACTACGGCTGATATATTTGCAGATACGTTTGCAACTGTTAGGTGTTATAATGATTATCAGAATACAGACTATATTACATTAACCCCTACAACTAATATTAGGCGTAGGGAGCGTGGGTGGACTTTAGCAGTACCACGTAATGCTGTTAATGCTAACGTTAGTACTAACCCTGATATATTCAGTGCACTTGATCAATCACAAACATTCAAAGAGCGTATGAGGGACAAATACCTTATATCTGATTTTACATATGACAATGATGGTACATATGATAGGTTTGTAATATCTAATATGGGGCTACGCTATCGCAGTAGCATAAGGTAATGGCAATACATATTAAAAAAAGTAAAGTTGGTTCTTTGCACAAACACCTTGGCGTTAAGAAAGGTGATAAGATACCAGCATCTAAATTAAAGGATAAACCCGGTGATTCTAAGGCTGTTAAAAAGAAAAAAGTATTTGCTAGGAATGCTAAGAAGTGGAAACATCCAGAAGGTGGTACAGTTCGTCCAACTAAGACTTCTATGGTAGTTAGTAATAATGTGTGGACTCCACAAACTAGGCAAAGTATATATCCTTTATTAGCTAAGGCTGGTATGGTTGGTCATGGAGCTGATAGTTTAACATTAGACCAATGGAATAAACTTATACCAGAAGATACAATGAAATATATGAATAGAGATAAAGGGTTTGATTATACTGTTGGTAATACAGCTAATCCTGGCGGAGTTAAATACTGGTCTATGGATTTAGTACCTAATATGCAGAGTTATGTACCAAATAGTAATAGTACTAATTATTTAACAGAGAGGTCTAATACTAAATATCCTGGTGGTGGCCAAGTTATGAGTGGTATAGGTGGTGTATTAGGTGCTATACCAACACCATATACACAAATTGCTGGTGCAGTTCTTAACTTTGGTGGCATGTTGTTATCTGGTAATGAACAGAAGAAGGCTGAAGAAAAAGCAGCTTTACAAGATTACCAGACTAGTGCACAGAATGCAGCTAGGTTATCTAACAGTAAAACACGTAATCCGTTTACTACTACATTTGCATATGGTGGTCTTGCACCTAATGGTACACCTATTGAAGTTGAAGATGAAGAAGTTATGCGTAATCCAAATGATGGTAGTATGGTTGAGTTTGATGGGGCTACACATGCACAAGGTGGCATAGATGTAGAAGCAGAACCAGGCTCACAAATATTTGGTAATTTAAAAATTAAGTCAGGTACATACAAAGGTATGGAATATAAAGAAGCTGCTCAAGTTATTAAGGATAAGATTGCTAGGTTACAAAAAAAATTAGATAAGTAATGGCAACATTGATTGATAAATATAGTATAGAGAAAATGATTGATCGTTATCAGAAAGAGTTAGATCAATTGTTTGCAGAACAAGAAACTTTAAAGGTTAAGGCTAATCCATTTAGAAGACTTAAGGCTAAAGGTGGTTTAGATGTACCAGAAGATTATAGATTTAATACAGCATATAATGCAGATGATTATATAGCATTAGAAGAAGGTAATAATCCAGGGATACAAAATGTTGGTCAGTATTTAAATACAGCAGAACCTACACAATCCCCAAAAGGTGTTTTTAATTTTAGGGATAAATTTGATATATTTCTTGCTAATGCTGCTGATAAATTAAAAAATGCTGATTGGGATAAGATAGGTAATAGTGCTATGCAAATGGCATCTCCTATGTATAATATAGTAAAAGGTTTATCCAAACCTACTAAAACATTACCTAAGTATAATCCTTACAATGATTATATAAGGTCGTTGATGAGGAATAGGCGATTTAATATTGATCCACTGCTTAATAAGAATTTAGTTGCAAATGCTGTTGCAAATAAGAATATAAGTAATGTTGCTAGGTCTCGTGGGGAGTTAATGAGTAACCTTGGAGCAGCACAGAATTACCGTATGACAGGTGATATGGCGGCATACGCACATAAGGATAACATGGATAATCAGTATATGGCAGAAGAAGCACAGATGGATTATGGTGTAGGTCGTGATATATCTCAAATGGATTGGGGTACACAGATAGCTAATGAACAGAATAAGGCTGCAAGGAATCAGTTTTTAGGGCAGGGTATGGTAGACTTTGGTCAGTTTGCTCAGGTTCAGCAGCAAATGAAAAATCAGAAAGGTAGGGATCAACAATTAGCTGGTATATGGCAGGATTCTTATCCGTTTATGTCTCAGTTTATGCCAAATGTTCAAAGCATTGTAGACTACGCCAATCAACTTAAAACAACATAATATGCAGACAAATCGATTTGAACAACCTCTAGCAGCACAATTTGTAAATACATACGTGCCTATACCATTTGAGCAGATGATGCAAGCTGGTCAGATGAAGCAAGAGAGATATGATAAGGCTGCCGGGGCTACAGATGCCCTTATAGGGGCAATGGATGATATTACAGCAATACCTAATTCTGCAGATGAACTTCGTGCTAAGGACTATGCTAATAAAATGCGTTCAATACGTGACAAGTATCTTACAAGAGATTTGTCTGACCCATTTGTACAGCGTGAGTTAAGTAATGAGATCAACAATAATATTAATAAAGAAGATATAAAACATATACAGCAGTCATACCAAGGTTATTTAAATTATAATAAAATATTATCTGACTACGCAGCAAAGGGTGTAGATCCTCCACCGGAAATGTTAGAGAGATTTAGTGGTTATGATTCTACTGTTAAAGGTGTATTTACAGGTACTCCACAGCAGCAATTAGATGTTTATGGTGATACTAGGAAGTTCTTTGAGGACATGGAAATGCAGTATCAAGGAGTTGTTGATTTGTCTCCTGGTGTTAAGGGACTTAAGCACGCAGTAACAGAAGAGCGTATATTAGAACATGCTAAGAATAATATAGGTGCTTATATGGCGTTACCATCTGTTAGGCAACATGTAGAGGTAATGAAAAGGCGTGGACTTGATGAAGGTAAATCTCGTGAGCAATTAGCTTTTGAATATGTACAAAATCATGCACCTGAATTTGCTAGGTCTGCTGTTAGTAATCCATTTGAAGACCCGAATTATGTACCTGGTGGTGGTACAGGTAATCCTACTGGTCAGTCAGAGCCAGAAACATTTGGTAGAGGACCTGCCGAAGGGGAAGACTTTAAGAAACGTCAAATGATGAAGGATTATAATAGTCTTGTTGAACGTTATAAAGAAGGGGATACTTCTGTTAAAAATGATATAGACGAGATTGAAGCAGCTTGGGCAAATGCTGGAAATGTTCCTAGAGAGGGTTCTAAGACTACACCAAATGAAAATATTGAGAGGTATCAAACAGAAGGAGAAGCGTTGTTTCAAGCTACATTAGATGTTTTAGTTGATAAAGGGATGCCAGAAGACGAAGCTTTTCTTTATTTAGAATCTAATGCGTCAGAACCTTTAATAAATATGTATAAGAGTGGTTCTAAAGCAGGTGTAATGTATATTAATGATCCATTACTTAAAGGTAAGGTAGAAAATATTGCAGATGCTTATAGGCTTAATTATTTTTCTAATCCGTTGATGCCAATGGAAGATAAGAAACGCAAAGAAATTTTTAATGAATATCAAAAAGCCAATTTATCCAATGAACAAATATTAGCAGATTATGTAGGTAAGTCTAATGATTTGACTAAGAAAATTTCAAAAGAGCAAGACAACATAGAAAAATATAAGTTACAAGAATACAATAAGTTACAGCCTACACAAGATACATATACTATTGTTAATGGTATGTTTGCTTATAATAAAAATATAGGCGCTTTTGAAGGCACTTATTTTGACAAAAACGGGGTATCTAAAAAGTATTCTAGTATATCTAGTAAAAAGGTAACTGATACTATTTATAATCCAAATAATTATGAAAAATCCTTCTTTGATGAAAAAGGTAAACCTATTAAAAAATCTGAAAAAATTAAAGAAGCAATAGCAAATAGTTCTGGTTTTACAATTACTGGGTTGGATAATAATGTAACAGATTCTCATAAGGCTAAAATAAAGATTAATATGCTTAACGAAAGTGGAATGCCTAGTGGTAGTAATTTTATAGTAGAGATACCTTTTGATAGTGATAAAGAATTATCAAGTTTTGTTAGAGAATTAACTAACAGGAATCAAACTAAAACAAAATTTCAACAACTCACAGTACCAAGTGTAAAAGCGGCTTTAGATGGTGTAGCTATATATGATGGTGAAGAAATAAGTCTTACAAAATTGGGAGCAATAGGGGAATCTCCTAACAATAAAATAGTATTTGAAAGGTATGGACAATCTCCTTTAATAATGCCAGTTTTAATAAAAGATGGTATACGTCAAGAAATGACTAAGCAACCAGTTGGTTTAAAGAATTTACCTTTTGCCATTACTAATTATTTATACAATATTATTTAATGTAAATGAATAATAACATATTAAAAAGTCCTCAAGGAGAAATATTAAACGACACTCCCTTGGGTACTGAACCTATAAACTCTATGACAGGGTTAGAGGAAGGTCCAAAATTTAAAATAGATGTCGACAAATTTAAAAATGCAGGAGCATTATCTCGTCAAGAGCTTATAGGTCGTATACATACAGACGATGTAGAAATACCTAAAGCTGTTTATAGAATTTTGGATGATATGTATCACCCCGAATTCGATCCCGAGTATAATGCTATTTTGCTTTCTAGGGAACAGACTAATGCTGGTAAATTTGTTGCTGCACTCAATCAAGCCGTTGTTGGTGAGATGTTTGCAGGTACATTAGAAGGGTTATCATATTTGGTAGATCTTCCTATGATGGTGGATTTAGCAGAGGGTACTGAACAAGAGTTTGGTAATGCTTTAACTGATTTTGCTAAAGGGATTAAGGGGTGGACTCGTGAGGCTACTCCTGTATTTACAGATCCGACAGCACCTAAATTTAATCCTACATCTTGGGAATGGTGGATGTCTAATGCTCCGTCCATTGCGTCTAGTATATCTTTAGCATTACCTGCAGTAGGTGGTATGAAAGCCTTATCTGCGGTTGGTAAATTGGTTGGTATGACTGGTAAGGCTGGTAAGTATAGCAAGTTATTTAGTACTGCTACTGGTCAGGCCATTATGTCAAGGCACATGGAGAGTTTGATGGAAGCTAGTGGTGATCATCAACAGAATATTGAAATAGCTAAGCAAAAATTGTATCAGAAATATGCTAATCAAATAGATTCTGAGATTAAATTATTACCTGTATTTACTCCGGTGGACCCAGAATTAGGTCCTAAGCCAGGGCAATATACACAGGAACAATATCAAAAGGATTTAAATAGAATAAAAAACAAATGGGAGTCTGTTGTATCAGAAGAGGCTTCTAAGATTGCTGCAGTGTCAGCTTCTAATACTTATGCTAAAAACTGGGTTATGTTATTACAAGACATACCAGAGTATATGTTATTAGGTAGGCTAATTAAACCAGGTGTTAAAGGTATAGCAAAAGAGGCAGTTGAGAATTCTGCAGAAGTTGCTAAGCGAGTTGGTATGGATATGCCAAAGTTCTATGCCAGTAAGGTTGCTAAACAAATAGGCAACATGGCTGGTGAAGGGTTGGTAGAAGAAAATTATCAGTTCTTAGTAAATAAGCAGTCTGCTAATATGATAGCTAACTTGGATAATCCTGAAAAGAAGAATTCGTTAGTATCTGTGTTAGGAGATGAGTATGATAATGGTGAACTTTGGACTAATATATTTTTTGGTGCTTTAGGGGCTGGTGCTATGCAAGCTACTATGGCAGGTCTAAATGCTAAAGCGTTTTCAGAGGCTGCAAAGACTAAGATTAAGAATATTAATACTTGGTCTACATTAATGTATAAACTTAAATCTGATTATGTAGCAGCTGAGGAACTTGGTGATGAGGCGCTGAAAGAAGCAGCTATACAGAATTTTGTAGCTGCTACAGGTCTTAAGTCTATAGAGCTAGGCAATAAGGAGCATTTACTTAATATGATAGATGCTTTAGCCAGTGGTGATGAGAATGTGTTGCTTAATTATGAAATGGAATCTGGTACTAGGTCTTTCATGAAGGGGCATAACGAAATAGCTACAGACTTAAAGAAATCTATAGAGAGTATAGATAAGAAGTATAAAGATGCTATGCTTGAAGTTGTTGGTAAGGGGGTTGAAGAAAACAAAGCCAGACCAATAGCTAGGTCAATTGCACATGCTAACCACATGTTAGAGTTTTTAAATGGCAAACAGAAGCAAGCACAGGAGAATTTAAAAGGGTTACAAGTATTAGGGTATAATACACCAACCCCAGAGAATGAACAATTATCTATAGAAGGTCAACAAATATTTGCAGCACGTCATGAGAAAGATGTACTGAATAAAAGGATATCTCAGTTAGATAAAAGGGCCGCTAATAATAGGGCTACAGAAGCTGAGAAGAACTCTTTAGGTAAAATAAAACAGGGTTTACAAAAGAGAGTTAAGGAGATAAGTGATGAAGCAAAGGAGCTTGGTAAAAGCCCTAATGTTTCAGAAGATCAAAGGGTTGTTGATAAAAAACTACTTGGTACAGAAAAGAAATCAGGTGTTATATCTCAGTCTGATGTAAGTAATTATTTAAATGCACAAGAGGCATTAGAGTCTTACAACGTTGGTATTGAAGAATTTAAAGACCAATTAGAGCAAGCTAGGTTAACAGCAGATGAATTAGGTAAGAAGAAGCCTGATAGCAAACCTACTACACCAAGCAAACCTACAACAGAGGATGATGGTAAAGTATTTAAAGGTAGTGTAGTTAGCTACAAAGATCCTGAGACAGGTGAAGATAGACTTGGTGTTGTTGATGAAGTAGAGTACGCTACAAAGGACTCTAAGGGGCAAGATATTGTACCAAAGTTAGAAAGTGCTGATAATTTTTACACTGTAACATCTTTAGACGAAAGGGATAAAGGTAAACAGGTACACTTATCAGGACTTAGTATAAAGCCTGTATCTCCAGAAACTGTTAAAGAGATAGATAATGGGTTAGCAGAGGATGATACCGATGATTGGGATGCTTATGTTAAATCTACAGTGTTTGGTGCAATAAGTATCAAAGATGCACACAGGCGTAAAACAAACACCCACAAATCGCCTAGTCAAGAGTCAGAGAAAGGTCTGATGGAATTTGTTTCATGGGCACATTATGAAGATGTGACCGATGAAGAGGCTAAAGAATTAGTAAATAATGGTCAGACACCTAAGCTTATTATACGTAATGAAGGTTTTAATAAGTTTATATCTAATCCAGAAAATCAGAAATATTTAGATAATGCTACTGCAGAATTTTCTATTGATGTAGAAAACAAAGATTTTAAGGCAAAGTTAAAGGAGTGGAAGTCTGAAAAAGGTCTTCATAAGAATTTACCAAAAGGGTATGTTGAACTTATAGAGGAGTTCTTAAAGGGCAAGAAACAATTGTCTGCTGAGAATTTAAAAGTATTATCGTCTATACCCTCTTTTTATGGGGAACTCCCTATATCTGTTAGGTTAACTATAAATGGTAAGCCGTTTACAGAGGGGTTATATCTTCATACATTAAGTAAAACGTTAGGTTCTTTAACTAATAAAGACGTATACAAGGCTTATAAGGATATGCGTCTTGCTATTGTTAAGCATCTTATTAAAGGAGATAAAATATATACCAAAGGTTTATCAACAAACCGTGGTAATCCATTAAACATAGACAAATCTAATTCTGTTGATTCTCGTAAACGTAATGTTGCAGAAACATTAAAAACACCGGTTAATGAATTAGAATTATATGTACTTAAATCATCTACAAAGTTATCAAAGCAGATACGTAGTGCCAAGACACCGGATGAAAAGGTAACAGATGAATACGAAAACCCTAGGTTAGTTAAGTCTGCAGAAGAGACAGTGGTGATGGATTTTAATTCATCTTCTACTGGTTCTGTGTTTGCTAAGACTAGTTTAACAGTTAATGGCAAACCTTTTGCAGTTAAACTAAACAAGTCGTTTGTTTCTCGTGATCATGCGTTTCTTTTATTCCATGCCTTTAGTAATTTAGCTAAGAGTGAAGTACGTGGGTTAGGCAAGATAGTTCCTAGAACAGATGAGAAGTCTGGTAAGGATGATATAGGTTATTATAATACACCACTTGGGTCTACTAAGGAAGATAAAGAGGGTGAGAATGTTATTGATAATATCTCTGCAGGAGAATTATTAGATCTGTTAGTTGTACATGGTGAAGAATTAACTAATCCAGATAGCGAAAGGTATTCTGGGGTTAATGAATATAAGCGTATGTCAGAAAGGCACAGATTTGCTTTGAAAAACAAGCGGCTGTTTCTTAAACGTGGATATGATGATAAGGGTAATATAAATGCTGTTTACTTGTGTTATGGTGTATCAGTAGAACCACACCCAATAAATACTTCTACACCGGGTACTACAAAGCTGGTTGATTATAATGTTATTGATTTAACGTCTCCTGTTGGTAATAGTAAGGATGGTATAGCCTATCAATCTAGTGTTGAGAGTTTTGTAGATTGGGTATCTGGTAAATATGACCTAAAAACTAAAAAACTTATTAGTGCTCCTAATAAAACATATGCTGTACATTTAGAACATAAAAGAATAGGTCAGAAATTAAACGGTTCATTTTTACAAGGTCGTAGTTTTAGGCTAGGTAAAAAGGGTTTAAAGGTACAAGTAAAAGATGTTATGTATAAAGGGTTTGATTATACATCTACATCTGAAATACTTCGTAAACCAGGCGAATCTTATGTTGAGTTTCTTGTCAATAATGGTTTTGTTACAACTGATTTAGAGGCCAAAGATGGTCTGTTATTTGACACTCCATTTGTTAAACTTGGGTTAGATAGGACAGCATCTAACTTTGGTATAATTGTTGGTGAACCAGATAAGGCAGAGACTAAAGTTGCATCTACAGAGGTAACAGAGGAGACAGATAAGAATGTTACAGTTACAGAAGAGGTTAAAGTAGATAAGCCAAAGGCAACAAAGAAAGTCAAAGGTAAAAAGTCTGTATCTGATGTTATGAATAAAGGTCAGGTACATCTTAGGGAACGTAAGATTTCTGTACGTAAGCCTTATGATAAGCAAGACTTAGAAAAAGAGTTGTCGTGGGTACGTAAGAAATTAAATATTAAAGACGTTGAAGTTGAAAAGCGTTTATCTAACATGATGTTACATGGTAAACGTGCATGGGCTATATATTCTAGTGAAGCTATAAAACTATATGAATTAGCAGAAAGTGGTACTATATACCACGAAGGTTTTCACAGAGTTAGTCTAGGTTACTTTACTAAACAAGAGCGTGAGGCTATATATAGATCTGCTAGGCAGTTATATAGAATGTCTAAAGAAGAGTTTACAGATAACCAAGTTGAGGAGAAATTAGCAGAGGAGTTTCGTGATTTTGTACTAATGAAAGGTAAGGAGTCACAACCTAGTATTATTAAACGCATATTCCAAGAGATTGTAGATTTTATAAAGGCTGTATTTTATAGGGTAGCTGGTAAAGGGTTAACACACTCTGACATAGAGAGACTGTTTAATCAGATTTATTCTGGTCGTTACAGGTTCTCTAACATACGTTCAGAGAATTTGGGTGTTGAGCCGAGGTTAAGAGAGTTAATGGGTTTACAGTTTGATACCATATCTTCGTATAAGGACATAACAGATATTACTAAATATCTATCTTGTAGGTTGTTTGCAGCAAATAAGATTAGTGACTTAAGTAAGGTGCGTAAAATTAAATGGCAGCCCTTAATTAATGATTTAAATAACACTATAAGTGAATTACAGAGCATAATAGAAGATGAAGAAACATCAGAGGCTGAGCGCAATGTTGCTTTAAAGTCTCAGTCCTTATTGAAAGATGTACTTGGTGAAAAAGGAGAGAATGGCGAGTATTCTAAATTTAATTCTTTTAAATATTATATAAGCAAATTCCTTCGTAGTAACGGTATTATACACAGGGAACGGGATACAGACAATGATGAGTTTTTTGATTCAGATGATTTTTTTGCATCATTAGACTCAGAAGAGAAGTCGGTACGCCTTGGTTCTTTTGGTGATGTTGATTACTTTAAGCCATTAAAAGAAAATGCATTAGCAAACGTTAAATTTGTTATAAATACATTACACGAATCTGATGATATTAATGAGTCTACTGGTTTAGTTGGATTTGTTAATGGTAATAAGGTATGGGCTAAGCTGTTGAATGACATTATCAAGTATGATGATGTATATGAAATGATTGACGAGATCAAAGCAGTAGGTGAACGTGAAGAGTATTATCCATATATAGAATTAGCCTCTTATTTAGAGAAGTCAAGCGAATCGTTCAGGACTCAGTTCCAAACAACCTTTGAGGCACACAGACATGAGTTTATAAATGCTTCATTTCATAGGATAAAGTCTGGTGAAGGCTCTAATGCTGGTATTAATATAACGTTTGATGACGCTGCACACTCTGAATTAAAACGTGGTACTGCTCTAAGGTGGGCAGAATATATACTGTATGATAATAAAATTATTGAGGGTGTTAAAGAAGAAGATACTTCTGTAAGGGATAAGAAAGTAAATAAAGATTTCTTTACAGAACTTGCATCAGATTATAGGGATGTAGTAGAAGGTTATTATAGAGAGGTCAGCAACAACGGGCGTAATGAGTTATCAGACACTGAATTAGAAGAGTTGTACACTAGGGTAGCTAGGGCTTTATCTAAGATGCATATTGATGTAAGTACCTCTGTATTACGTAGGTATACACATAATATCAATCCAGACAACCAATTACAGGATAACTTAGAAGTTGCTATATCTAATATATTGGATATGCTATCCCCTGAAACTATAACAGAGGATGATAAACCAACAACCCCTATGGGTAACATACACTTCTTATCGTTGGCTACAGCTTATGCTGAAGTTAATACACACGAAGAAGCTGGTATGGTGCTAGGTCCACAAGGTGGGTCTTTTTACAGGTATGCTAAACTTAATCATGCTACAGATATAGTTCGTAAAATAAAACGTGGTCCTAAGTGGGCACAAGATAAACTTTCCAGGCGTTATAATGGTCATTCAAGAATAATGAATTCATTTGTTCCTGGTGAAACAGTTAATGAAGAACAAGCAAAACTTAACAGAAGTAAGTTTAAATTAGTTACATTAGCTGCATTTAAATCTGGGGCAAGGGCGGATCGTGGTCGTGAATATTTGAAGATAAATACAATTGAAGATTATTTACTTAAGGCCAATTCTGTTCTTAAAGGCGGACTGTTACCATTCCCTATTATAGCTAATAGGCAGACTTATTATTTTATGCAAGGTGTTAAGCTTGTAGGTATAAAGGATGCTGAAGGAGATATATTACATGTCATAAAGAGTTCCGATAAGGATGGCAATGTACAGTTTACAGACGAGGTGTTAGATTTATTCTATGGTTATTACTTAGATGAGAAAGATAGAATTGACAAAGCTGTAATTGAACGTAACGAATATGAGGCTGAGAATAAAAGGTTACAGGATCTTAAAAAACAACCAGGGGTAGACATAAAGAGTATAGATAAGCAGATAAGGGCTTTAAAACACAAGCTTATAGCTAATTATCATTATCGTGGTAACTATAATTTAAAGCAAGGCAACGCTTATTATTTTATACACTTTAAAGGCTTTGAAGGGCTACAAACCCCAGAGGAAGTTCGTACCAAGATAAATAACTTACTTAATGATAGGCTAAAGGATGATATAAGGTTCTTATATGATCAACAAATTATAGGGTCAAATACAGAAAAAGAGCGTAAAGAGTCTGGTGAATTGTTATTATACAACAAACTGTTTGATCAGAGTATGGTGGACAATCACAGGATGTTAGAAGAACAGCCACACAACTTTGCAATGTTATCTGTAATATCCAAAGTCATGGTTAATACTATGATGGGTATTGTGGAGTCTGAGAAAATGTTTCTTGGGGACCCTGCCTTATTTAAGCGTAATAAACGTGGTCAGGACCGGGCAATGGAAGGTAAACTTACAGACTCCGAGTTTGATGTATATGAAGATGTATACAAACGTTGGTTTGGTGTAGGTTCTACTGGTACAAGGTTAAGGGCTAAGTATAATGGTAGGGGTAATACATATAATGTTTCTGTATTCAACACACAGTCTTTTGAGTCAAAGTACTACCCAGAGTTTGTAGAGAAACACACAGGCTTGTATGAGAAACTTTTAAAAAACAGGTTATCAAAAGAAGAACTTGCAGATGGATCAAAGTTAAAAGATATACAAGAATTAGCAAAAACATTAGCAGAGAGTAGGCTTAGTAAGTTTAGAAAGGTTGATGCTACCGATGGTATGGCATTGATATCTCCTTATATGTATAAGCAGATATTAGACCGTATGGGTATTTGGGGTAAGGATGCAAGGTTAGAAAGGGCTTATAATTTACTGCAGTCTGATAAAGAGTTAACTCCAGAAGAAATAATTGAGGCTAGCAATATTGTATTCAATCCTTTGAAGACAATGTATATGGGCAACCACAATTTTAATGGGGTTGATTTGCTTATTTACAACAAAATGGCTATGTTCACCTTGTTTAGGCAGCATGTTAAAGGCACACATCTAGAAAAGGTGTTGGACCGCATGGAGTCTAAAAAGGAATTTAAGAACTTAGAAAAGGTAGATGTATATAACTTTAATAGTGCTGTCAAAGTAGGCGCATTGGCCGGTGTTGATTTATTTGAGAATGAAAATACTAGGAATAAAACAACAGACTTCTCTGAGTCTTTAGTATTCCAGCAGTCTTTTGACAATTTAAAACATCAGCAAGTTACAGATCCACACGATTCAGCTAGGCAGAACTTTGGTACAGCTGGTATCAAAATTGGTATGGCAGATATAGATATGAACTCTCCTTACGGTTCGTTTAAGACCGGTAGAGAGTTATTAGAAGCTATGTCAGAATCTAGGGTTGCTGCTAGTGATTTTGGTGTACACAAGGTTAATGCTAAGTTTGGTATAGTTAATGGTAAAGTATCACAGAAGGTCTTTACTAATACTTTACGTCAGGATGCAGAGTCTGCTAACAAATCGCAAGACGTTGTTGAATCGTTTAAGGTAGGGGCAGATGGTAAAAAGTATTTAGAACTAGACTCTTATCCTAACAGACGTTGGATATACTCTAGGATAAAATCTCTTGTAGATGATGAGACGGTTACGTTATCTACACCAGGTAATCAGCTTTATCAGATGTCTGATTATGGCATGGGTACGCATAATTATAAATCTGATTTACAGATGACAAGGTCAAAAGCTGGTTCATCTACAGTATATGCTATGGAATGTAGGGTGTCAGCTCGGTTATTTAAGGCGTTTTTCCCTGCTGGGCATGTTATTACACAAGAGGATTTACAGAAATTATTGGATGATGAAACTCTTATATTTGGGTACCGTGTACCTACACAAGGCCAGAACTCCATTGTTAAATTAAAGATAGTAGAGTTTCTGCCAGAACAAACCGGGGATATTATACAACTTCCTTTAGAGTTTACTGCACTTACTGGTTCTGACTTTGATATTGATAAATTATTCGTAGCCATGTTTAATTATGAACATGAATATGATGGTGATGCATTTAAAGGGCTCAAGAAAGTTGCATTTAAAACAGATGAGAATAGTACTGCAGAAGAAAGGTATAAGGATAAAGTAATAGAGTTGTTTTCTGTGTATAGGCATAACCCAGACATGTTTGCTGGTGGGCTGCTGTCAAAATATTTTAAAGATTATGATAACAAATTTAGGTTAAGTGATATAGAGTCTAAAATAGATTCTGTAAATGAAGAGTATGGGGAAGAGTTAGATTTATTGATGACTAGGCGTGAGTCTATGTTAGATAAACTTAGTAAGTCTAAAAATAAAGAGTACAATAAAGCTCTTGAAGATGATATAGCCACAGCTAATAGGCGGATAGAGGAGATACAGGAGATTGTATACAACATGCCTTTACAACGTAAGGTTGATAAGCAGTTAGAAGATGTGGATTATGAGATGTTGAAGGGCATTCTTATTAAGTCTGGTGTTTTACAGAAATTAGAAGATTTTAAAAAGTTACCAATTTCATTCCAGAATACTAATGCCGCTTGTTGTAACAGGCTATTGGATTGTTTATTTACAGTGTTAAGTGATGAGAAACACTTCCTAAATATGACAACTCCTTTGGGGTCTTGCACAGATTTATTAGAAAACAAGTCTGCTTATTATGAGGAAGTTTATTCTAGGCAGAGTATTAGGAATGTACCTGCTCTGTTTACAACAACCCCGTCGTTTCAGGCACACACTAAGGAAAAATTTGCTGCATCCGTATTTGGTATAGCTCCGTATGCTTTAAATAATAACAACCATTCATTAACTCAGATGGCAGATGTTTCCCTAAAATATGATATAGATTTAGGGTTTAATAAGAAAGGGGAAGTATCTTTAGCCAGAGTTATGGGTGAAGATAACAGGGCTGTAACCTCGTGGATATCTGCTTTGATTGATATAAACGTGGACGGTGTTAATAAACCAACCGCAGCCCCGTTGAATATAAATGAATCTACACACGATGTAGTGAACTTTTTAGTTCGTGCCGGTATTGGGGAACCTGTGTTTGATTTTATAGCACAGCCTGCCATAAGGAGCTATAGTTCTAATTTCTTTAAGTCTGCTACAGGTAGTAAACGTTTCAGTACTATTACGTCGATAGACTCTAAAGATCCTTTGGGGGATACTAGAGAAGAGTATGCAACTAATGCTGTTGATGGTGGCTTCTTTAAGAAAGAAGAATTAGAGTATGATATATTCTTAGAAAATTCGTTGATTCCATTAAGTGAACTTTTAAATGAGAGGTCTATACCTATTATGCGTGAAGATGCAAAAGCATTTAATAAAAGGTCTTTACGTACAAAGGGTTGGTATCAGCGTCAGTTATCTATATTGTGGCACTTAGGGGCTTTAAAAGAAGCCTCAGCCAAACTCAATGCATTTGTATTAGCCTGCAGGGTAGATACAAAAAAATATGGTTCAAAACCTACAGAAATATTACATTTCATAAAATCTATACAGAATATTATAGACAGTGAAGATTTTACAAATGTTGAAAAAATACTAACAGCTAATCCTAATTATGAATACAAGGCTGGCGATACATTTTTGCCTACACTCATAAGGAATAGTATGTTTAAGATATACGAAATATTAAAGTATGAAAGTTTATATTCGTCATATGGGTTTAGGAAGTTATTAGAGGAATTAGTAACTGTTACCCCACAAGGAGAGTATAATAGAATGGGTTTATTAAATATGTTGTCAGAAGAACTGGTAACATTCTTTATGGGTAAGTTTTTTGCTGATCCTGTAAATGGTTTTGGTATGGATCATTCTAAATTAACTAAGTTATTATTCGAAAAACGTGGTAATAAGTTTTTTGAAATGTTAATTCAGTTAAAAAATGGTACACACCCATTATCCAAAGAATTAGAGGGTAATGCTTTTATGGACTCTATAGTTGTAGACTTTTCCGATAATATACTTAAATTCAAGGATAATCGTGGCTCTGTTTATACATATATTAAAACGTTATATAGGTCATTGCGTGATGATTTAGAAAAGGATGAGCTGGTTGATTCGTTTAAACAGATAGTTTATAGTGATAAGAAAGAGCTGAGAGATCTTGGTATATATTTATATATGTATTCATTTTATACCTCTGCTTTTAGGGATAAGCGATTTTCTTATGCTTCGTGGATGCCTTTATCATTAAATAAAGAGCTTGAGTATGATGGTAGGGTTATTAGTTTAAATAATTTTGTTAGTGGTTTATTGAAAGAACTCAATGCACCAGATGGCTATATTAAATATATCCAAGATGCTAAGAGAGATGTATTCTTAAATACTGCAGATACTTTCGCAACTGTCCCTAGTGTTGTGGACACCATTGTTGCAGAACGTTTTGTAACGAAGGATGATGAGCCTCTTATGATACGTTTGAGATATGAAGATATGCCTAAGAGTTTCTGGCTAGGTCGTAATGCAGATAAGAATCATGTGTTTATACCTTATGTAATAGACAGTTCTAATGATTTGTATGAGTATGTTGGTTATGACAGACATTCGTTAGATCCTTACTATGTTAACGTGCCATTTAAAGGGTTTGGTAATAAAGGTATTATGGCCCATGAGTATGGTATTAAGACTAAGAAGGGTGATATACGTTCTGTATTTGCAACAAATCATGCACAGAAGCTATTACTTACCGTAGACCAAATGATCAATAAGGTATTAACAGATCCAAAACTTATGAGTGAATCTCAACGTAATTTGTTTAATGGTGTATCATTCGAGAATCAGATAGTTAAAGACAAATCTAATCAACCGTCCTCATCTATTTGGAATAATGATGCAGCAATGACAGCCAGGGAAGAAGAGTCTGAGCTTAACGCACAAGCCGAAGTAGATGCTGAAAAGGCTGTTAAACAGCGTAGCTTAGCAACTGGTTATGATGATGAAGTTGAAGCATTAGATAGTAATATTAAACAGTCTGTGGACAATAAAACAACAAGGGACCATCCCATATATATAGATGTTGATGGTTCAGCCAAAGGGGAAAATGGTATGGGCATTGGTGGTTACTCAAAGTTTGGTGACAAAGAGTACTACTTATATCGTAATGATGAGAAGATACGTTCTTCTATAGCCAAATTAGCAGAGAATGCTGGTGTTGAAGTGCCAGATAATATAAGTAACCCAACTGCCGAGTTATACTCTGTTGTTACGGTTTTATATGCATTTAGGAACACTTCTGAGCACTTACACATACGTAATGACAATGAGATGTCTATGTTATTATTAAAAAATAACTTAGTTAATCTAAAGAATAAGCCGCAATACAATGCTAAAGAGCCTATTATAAAGATTTTAACAGACATGGCTAAAGAGTATATAACTAGTATTGAAAATAACGGCGGCACTGTTAAATTTGAATGGGTTGAGAGTAAATCTACTCCTCAAAATAAGATAGCAGACGTTATAGCAAAGGGTAAACACAAGTTAATAAGTAAGGTTCAGAATGATTTCTCTACTGAACAGTGGGGTAAACCAACTAAGTTTGACATGAACAAATTGTCTCCGCCATCTCCCTTTAATGTCATAGAAAAGATTATATCTGGTGGTCAGACTGGTGCAGATGAAGCAGGTCTTGAAATAGCAGATGAAATGGGTCTTAAGTTTGGTGGTACTGCCGCTTATGGTTACAATCAACAGCCAGAAAAGGGTAAAAATATACCAAATTATAAACTTCGTGATTACTATAGGCTAAAACAAGGTAAGAAAACCATTAGGATTGTCAAAGATACTAATAAATATTGGGATGATTTTTACTCGGACAGGACGGCAGAGAATGTAAAAAATTCTAGTGGTACGGTTTGGTTTGGCCACATAACAGAAGATGAAAAGCGTGGGTATGGTCTTACAGAGAGGGCGACTAAAGCCAACGACAAACCTTTCTTAGTAAATCCAACAGAAAAAGAATTAGCAGACTGGATTGTAAAGAATGATATACGTATATTAAATGTGGCTGGTAATAGGGAATATTTAAATGTTGGTGTCAAGAATAGGACTAAAAAGACTATACGTGAGGCATTAGAGCTACTTAGGAAACCTGCTGGTGGTGTAGAAGTTGTAAATGACTTGAATGCATCTGACGTTAAAGACGGTTCTGAAACAACTAAAAAGTGTAGGGGGTAATATGGATTATTGTATTAATGAATCTAGCAACGATTATAAAGAACTATTTGAAGTATTCGGTTCTACTGAAATAATTCATGCGTTATGGGATCGTAACAAGGGTAATAATCTTGATAAAGACCCTGATGGCAATGATAGTATTTTGTTTAATCAATTACTCCAACTTACTAATAATAATAGGTATGATGCATTGCGTATGAAATCACGGTTTTATCTTGACTCATATACAGATATGCATGGTAAATGGTATGATAATTTTATAGAAGAACCTGAGTTAGACTTCCCACAATCTACCAAAAAGTTAATAAGTTTTGTATCTAAGATGTCTAATAAATTTGGGTATGCATGGGACTTTGCTGAAGAAGGAGAATTGCCAAGTGGTGTTGCGGCCGGTATTAGAACAACCGGTAAGCATCCTGTAGCAATATTTAGAAAGGACAAACTAGCTACATCAGATGTAATACATGAATTTGGTCATTTAATTCTTAATCATATTAAGCGAGACAATTCTGAGTTGCATGATAATTTGTGGAAAGAATTTGAAAATATGAGTGATGGGTTTAAGAAGGAGATGTGGGATTATATAAATTCTCAATATCCTGGTTACACTCAAATAGCTAAGAAAGATGAATTACTAACACACTTGTTAGAAACCTACGGTAATGAATTAGTAGATAAAGAAACTGGTTTATTTAAGGCTTTAACAAAAGTATGGGAATATGTCATAAAAGTTGTTGCTGATGTGTTTGGTGTTGTAGATGTATCAAAACTTAAACCAAATACAACTTTAGTAGAGCTTGCTTATATTATAGCAGACCCTAACATTAAATTAAGCCTTGGTGAAATATTTGGATCAGGGGAATTAAAAGAGAGTTATTCTGGTGAATATGATCTTAGCGGAAATGCACCATTTAAAGTAGAGGGTGAGTCAACTCCTTTTACCATAGATGAAATTAAAACAAAATTATTAGATGCTAGTAAAAATATTGTCAAGGAAGATGTAGAAGTAAATGGTAAGATTAAAGAAAAGAGATTCCTTAAAATAGACGACAACACCAAACAACCTCTTATAGGTATTAAGAGATACATGGCAGAAAAATGGGGGTACGGATCTGTCGAGGCGTCAGATGAAGATGCACTTCCTTTACGTATTGGTAAAACTATACACGGTCATGTAGATAATATATCTAAGGATATCATTGATGATTTGTCAGATAAGTACAAGGTTAATTTAACACCCCAAGCTAAGAAGGATATTGAAAAGATATTTAAAAAACTTAAGGGTAAAGCTACTGCTTTGACAGAAGTAGAAATATGTGATCCAGAAAAAGGGTTTGTGGGTATAATTGACTTAATATTAATAACAGACACAGGTCGTGTACAGCTGTATGATTTTAAAACTAAGATACGTCCACTAGTAGAACAATCAAATGGCGAATTTGAATTAAGTTACAGTAGGTTTGACTATTATAATCGTAAGAATTCTTGGAGTAGCCACACTCAGCAAGAAGTAGATCACTTACAGATATCTATGTATGCTTATATGATACAGAAAGTTTTACAACTTCCTGTTTCTTCTATATCTATTGTTAAATTAGATGCTGTTGCCAAAGGTAAAGAGATTAAAAGTAATAAGTATGCATCTGGTAAAGAATTTGTAGCTAATGTTGATAGTAAAGGTTATACAAAAGTAGAGTCAGTTGAAGTACATACAGAGTCTGAGGAAATATTAGAATTACCATTCTTTGATGAATCAAATAAGATGTTATTACATCATAGGACTAGACGTATATATGAAGGGGACGAAGCTTATTTACATAGTAGCACATTAGAAAATAGAGAAAAGTTTAGAAAAGAGGGTGGCGAAAAAGACTTTGTAAACGTTACTGAATCTGCATCAGAAGCAGGTGAGCTTTTAGAAAAGCTTAAGTCAGAATTAGACGCAAGGTTAAAAATTGCACGTAAACGATTTGATATAGGGCAACGTGGTTCTCTGGAAGATTTAATGGATATATTTGAATCAGAACAATCGACTACTACTTCCTTATATCACATTATATTAAATGCTGCAGAAGCTATATCACAACTGGACAAAGAATATACTGATTATTTATCTAATTCTACTCCATTTACACCAGGTTTATTATATAGGTGGAAGGATATAGTACAATCTTACAAGAGTTTACAGGAACTGAAAGACTTGTTCATTATACATCCAGAAATTATACCAGATAAAAACTATGTAAAGAAACTTAATATCATACTTGAGAAAGTAAATTTCTATGAGAATCAGTATAAGAAAGAAGGTAGGTATCTTATAGCAAAGTGGTTAGCTCCATTCTATAATGGTATAAAAGTAAAGCATGAAGATTTATATAAGGCTGAATGGCGCCGCAAACGTCATCAAGAAGTTAAAAAAGGTAAGATGTCCTTAGATGAATTTGAAAAGCAATTCGGTACTATAGAAGAATATGTAGAGAAGGGTATGAAAGGGCAAAGTGCTAAGGTAGATAAGGAAACTTTTAATCTGTTATATAAAGAATTAGAAATTGCTTCTAGAGATATTGGTGAGTTAACCAGATGGCTTGATAATATGTTAGATTCATCTGATCCTGTTGCATCTGCATTAGTTTCGGCATTTATGACAGCAGAGGAATTATCTAGACTTTCAGCCATTGATAAAAAATACGAAATAGCAGATGCCTTAGAAGAGTTAATGAAACATCGTAATAAGAAGGTGTTTTCATCTGAAGAGGGTTTCTATTCGTTTATGTTAGAACACGATGAAGAAGGTAAAACTACTCAATATCTATTACGCCCTTATAAAAGTACATTTTGGGAAGATATAGAGAATATAAGGAAAGAGAACAAACTTAGTAGAACTAAAGAAGAAACTGCGGATGTTGTAAAATCCTTTGCTAAAATGCATAGGGAATTTGATGATGATGCTTTTCGTGAAGGTCTACAAGACTTTCTTAATGAACTTAGAGTTAGTAAAATTATATCTGTAAAAGAAATTCAGGGTATTCTAGAGTACATTGAGGGTCGATCCATGCTTCGTATAAACGATATTATACGTATGGAAGATCTTAATGATGAGGCAAAAAATGCTATTGAGAACTGGTTTGGTAAAAATGTTAAATTGTTTTATATATATAGTGAAAAGTATAGTAATAAGGAATGGGATGATTTTATGAAGCTGTGTGGTATAGATACAAAACAATCTCTATATGCTCAATATAAGGCTTTAAAAGATTCAAAAAATCCATATGCTATATTTTACACAAAGATAGAAGAGATAGCAAATCAAGCTAATTATATGATACCAAATGGGTATCGTTTGTTTGATAGACTTCCAGGTGTTATAAAATTAAATAATGAACGTATTAAAGCCGGGCAAAATCCTTTTACAATAGCCAAAAATAATTTTGATGTAGAATTTTTTGTACGTCCAGAAGATGTAGAACGTGGTAGTAAAGAAACAACTAATGAGTTTGGTAGGGTTAAATATTTTATACCTGTATATTATACAGCAAAAGTAGAACCAGAGAATCAATCTTATGATATTGCTGGTATATACTTTAAATTTTGGGAATCTGCAAACGACTATCGTGCAAAACGTAACATATTACCAGAACTTGAAATGACTCGTTATTTTATTAATGAGCGTCGTGCATTAAAACGCAGTGTGTTTAAAGATGTACTAAAAACATCTGGTAATACTGATGAGGACAAAGAACCTGTATATAAGGATAGAACTACATTAGCAGAGATGTTAAATGATTGGTTTGAGATGGCTTTGTATGGCAAGTATACTAAGGATGAAAAGGCTTTAGTAAGACTTAGTGATAAAAAATCCATAGATATTATGAAGAGTGTAGACCTACTTAACAGGTACACTTCTTTAAACTTATTAGGTGGTAATATTGTACAAGGTTTTGCAAACGTTTTAATTGGTGAAATTATGCAAAGTATTGAGGTTATAGCACACGAATATGTATCTGCTAAATCTTATACTAAGGCGGCTGCTTTATATACACAATTTCTACCACAAGTATTAGGTGATGTAGGTCGCAATGTACCAAAAACACTACCGGGATTGTTATACCAAGAATTTAATGTATTAGATGAAGACATATCTGAAACAATGTTTACTACTAATACTGCTACTGGGAAATTTTTAAAGAATACATCTATATACTTTGTACAACATGCTGGTGAACATTGGCTACAGAATAGATTCCTGTTAGCTATGTTAATGGAAAAACACATGGTTGATTTAAATGGCAACGATGTGGGTACATTGTTTAATCAATATGAAGTAGTCAATGGCAGACTTAAATTAAAACAAGAGTCTTCTATGTCTGCTGTTGATTATCAAAAATTTCTTGTAAAAAATAATTGGACAGCAAAAGATATACAAGCATTTAAACAAAAAATAAAAGGTGTTTTGTCTAGAATGCACGGTGAATATTCTGAATTGGGTAGAGTTGCTATTCAAAGAACAGCACTTGGTCGTATGGCTTATATGTTTAGGAAGTTTGTTGTACCTGGTTTCAGACGTAGATGGGGTCGTGAAATGTTTATAGAACGAATTGGTCAGTATGTAGAAGGTAATTATATTAGTACAATAAAATTCTTTAGAAATTACTGGCGTGATTTGTTTGGCCTAAAATTTGCATTAATGTCAGAAAACTGGGCAGCTTTATCAGACCATGAAAAAGCTAATATTCGTAGAACTTTAGCAGAGGCTACGTTTGTTATAGGTGCTATTATTGCTGCATCAGCATTAGCTAAAGCAGGTGACGATGATGATGATGAATGGTTGATTTCATTTTTAGCTTATCAAAGTTATAGGTTGCGTGCAGAATTGTTATTTTTTACACCTAAAATTGATGAAGCCTGGTCTATATTACGATCACCAATGGCATCAATGGCAGTACTACAAAATTTGATAGACTTAGCTGGTCAGTTATCCCATCCTGCTGAATTATATGAACGAGGTCCTTGGAAAGGTCAATTAAAATTAAAGAAAATAATGTTTGACTTTATACCAATATATAAACAAATATATAAAGCACGAGATATAGAACAGCAAATTAGTTGGTTTAGGAATGATTAAAAATGAAATGTCAAAGGGGGTCTTTTAGACCCCCTTCTTCATTTCCACTAATTCACTAGTTCACTACTACTAGTTTCTTCGTCTTGGGTGCATCATTCCTTGGACAAGCATTGTCATTATTTCCTCACCCGCTTCTTTGGATTCTTCAAGCTTTACGGCTTTTTCTTTTTCAACTTCACTTTCTTCGGCTCTGTTATCTTTTGGAGTTTCAAATCCAATAACTTTCTTTTTCTTATCTTTACGTTCTTTGGACTTTTTAATATTTTCCAATAGTAATGGTGCATCTTTACCTGACTTTAATTCATATACTTTATTTCGTATAAGTACTGTTATAAAGTCTATTGATGGTTTAATGCCATATTCAATAAATTCTAAAGCTAAATCTTCAGCCTTTATTTGGTCTCTGTATTTATCAGGTATAACAGATTCAATCATGGCTTTAATAATTTCAGTATCCTCTGTATCAAAGTTATATACTCTTTCAATCCTACCTATGCGGTTAATGATTGTTTCAGGTAATCTCTTAGTAGAGTTTACGGTTGCTATTAATACCATGTTGTTTCTGCTGTTAGTACCATCTAAGAAACTTAACATGTCAAGGTCGTCCCCTTTACTTTTTTCATATTCATCAATTAAGATTCCTATAAATCTGTCAGGGTCTTCAATTCTTATCATGTCAATGACTTCGTGTAAGTCTGCAGCAGGTTCACCTTTACTCATAATACATATAGCATTCTTTTCTCTTACTAATACTTCCATTAACTGTCCTGCTAAATATGTCTTACCAGTACCAGGTCCACCGTTAAATATTAATGCTAATTTATGCATTAATCCTAAGTCAATTCTAGCCTCATGTGCTATAGGATCAATAAAGAAATTTATATGTTCCCTTGCTTCTTTGAATACACCTGTGTTTATTTCTTTACCTGATTTGTATCTGTTGTTTAACTCCAGGAATACATGAGTCCCAGACCATGGTGATCTTTCAACTTTTATATTATATACACCTGCCTCTAATGTAGATTTTACATCTGCAGATTTCCTTGGTACAACCTCGTATTTGTTAATTTTATCTTCTTGTACTAAAAACATATGATTTATGATTAAAATTGGGGGTATTGTTACATACCCCCTGTTTTACTTATTTTAAAGCGATTTAAGACACTTTCTTTTTCAAGCATATGGAAATATACCTAAGTTACAGATCGTGTCTCTAAACGCATGTAAATGGCCTCTACGTTAATCATTGCTACATTTAACATCAATGCCATCATAATTAGTGTATGTATATACATAACCTTTAAGCCTTCTCCAATAACTATTTCTAGTATTTTCGAGTTTATTAGTTAATTCATTAGCCTTAAGTACTTCTATAATAGCTTCTTTCCTTGCAGCTCTTTCAACGAATAACTTACGGAATAACTTACGCCAGAAACCTAACTTTTCAGCTTCAGCTAACTTAGTTACAAGCAATTCATTTGCAGCTTTTAACTTTTCAACTTCTTCTAAACGTTTAGCTTCTAATTCGGCCTCAGTCTTATTCTTCTTAATCTTATTCATCTCTTCTCTAAGTTCCTGAATTTCTTCTTTATACTTATTGATTCGATCAAGATTCTTTGACTGAAGATCTTCTATCTCATTAGAATGACGTTTGTCTTTACGTTTTGCTTCGTTTTCTAGAGTTTCAATCTTAATCTCAAGATCAAGTTGTAAATCTTCTAAACTTGCAATAGACTTTTTAGTCTGTTTTTCAACATCTTTCCTGATGTTTGCTAATTCAGAATCAAGGTTCTTGTAAATAGGCTTTCCTGATTTAGTTCTCTTACTTAAAAACTGACCACAATGAGGACAATAAGAACTAGTAGTATTTCCAGTATAGCCACAGTTACTACAGTATTTTTCAGTAATTTGTTCTGTACTGCCAACTATAACCTTTTGCTGATCTTTAGCAAGTTCTAATTCTCTTTCGAGTTCGTGTACTTTAGACTTAAGCACTTCATCTTTGGAGCCTATAGAGATTTGTAGATTTGCAATCTTCTCTGTCAGAGTTAATATCTGATCGTTAAGTCTTTTTAATTCTTGATCTTTCTGAATAAGGATGTCTGTTTTGTTCATTCTTCAATTTGTTTTATAAATTCGCTAATATTAATCTGGCTCTCTATTGCACTAACCAGTTCATCAAATGTGTGATTATCATCAGGTAACACACAGAGACGTGCTGAGATCTCTTCGTTTAACTTTGCTTTTACTTTAATAAGTAACTCACTATTGTTATTAAATTTGGCAATGTTATTTCTTAATACTTTACTTATAATGTAATTAGTTAATTTTTCCACTTTATATATCTTCATATATTAAAAGTTAAGGGGGCATATAGCCCCCTTTTATTATCGTATACCATATATTAATTCTATATAGAATGGTTTTATATAGTATTCTTCTGCATGGTCTATTGTATATTTATTAGCATAGTATTCGTTTGCAGTAAACACTTTGTGTTTATCTTTAAATAATATGCCAAATAAAATGCTGTCTTTATCAGCAGACCAGAAATATAATAATTTTCTTTTATACTTCTCTGACAGTTTAGAATACTTACCATTAATAATTAAATATAGGTCGTCTTTATACTCTTTTGGTATTTCAAATATGTACAGTGCAGAGTTATCTGTGTAACGTATGTTCTTTATAAACAACCCTTCTGTACATAAATTTAAGTCAAAATTATCTTTGACTTCAAATATTATTTTATTATCATATTCTGGTTTATCAAAGATAGACAAATACGTATTGTGAATATTAGGGAATGTGTCTGAATGTTTTATATTATCTTTAAATACCATCGGCGCAATAAAATTTATTGTTGTGCTAAAAGTATCTAAGTAGTTCATTTTATAATTCTTCAGTGCCTACACCATCATAATAAACCTGTGGGTAATCCCATAAGTTATTATCAAAGTGCCATTTTAATTGTTTCATAGTTAGTTCTATTTCGTCTAAACCTCTATTAAGTGTAATTTCCTTTATGGTATACACTTTAATTTCAGTTGGCTCTTTCATATTTATGGCCACTATATAAGTTTCTTTTTTGTAATCATCAAATCCTTCGATTTTTGTTTCTTTAAAATACCACTTAACAGCTAACCAATAGTAAGCCATTTGACGAAAATATTTATATTCAAAGAATTTATCCTTGAATTCTCCAAAAGAATTAGTAGTTTTTAAATCAATTATTTTAATTGTTTTACTATTATGATCTATTATAATTCTATCTAATAATGATTTACATTCAATTCCATTAGGGTATGTCCAATATATTGGGAATTCATTTTTAATAATTAAATTTTCATCATTATTAAATATGTTTTGTTTATCATTATATAATAAATCTCTTACTGTTTTATGTTCCATTAACTTAATTTTTATATCACTAAGTTTATTTTCCATATTTTTAGATAAAACAGTTTTAATAGTAGATATTTTTATTGATTTTATATAGTTTTTAAATTGATTTGCAAGTTTTTCTGCTTTTTCAAGCAGTACCTCATCCTTTTCTTTACTAACATATACATCTTTATATGCTCTTAATAGTAAATCTGGTTTAAGTTTATTTTTATATCTTGCTACATGATCACAAAAGTCTTTTTGTTGTTGACTTTTTGGTGCTTCATAGTCTAAAAACGTATAATTTTTATTAAATTCTTCTGGTTCTAATATAAAACAATGTACTATTTCACCTTTTTCGTATATAAATTTGTTATCTTCCTCTATCTCCTTATCAAACATAAGTTTGAAGTACTTAGGAGATATTTGAAACCATGATAATGATGAATTACTAACCCGTTTTATATCGTAATATTCTTTCATATTACATTATAATCCTATTAACATCCTTTTTTTGGAAAAAATGATATTCGTTGTTCTGGGATAATAATTCATACATTTGTAATTCTTCGTTAAAATCAAATGATTTTACATTGAAGAAGTCTAAAGAATCGTCAATTGTGTCGATTGCTATATGATTATACATCGTATTTAGATTTTATTATTTGTACTACTTCGTCTATATGCTTTTGATTTCTAGGCATAAATACATCTGCATTAATATTTTTAGTTGTTAAATAGTATTTAAACAACTTCCACCTTAACGGAAATGCATCATTTGGATTACCCTTGGTTTCAATTATAAATAATTGACCGCTTGGGTAAGCGCCTACAAAATCTGGGGTATATGTCATACCCTTTATTAAAGCATTAGTTAGCTCGAATTTTTTGTAGTTCTTTCGTTTTATTAATTCATAACATTTGTTTTTGAATACAAAAGATTCTAATAAATCAAATTTAACAGAATTATAGGTAAAATTTATTGATAATTCTTGTAGTCTTTTATAGCAATATAATTCTAATTTGCTTTTAAAAGTTATACCCTTATATTCAAGAGGTGTAGCATTACGAACTTTTTTATTTTTACTCTTGTTCATCTAACAACTCTTTTAACATTTCCAAAGCAGTTTCTTTATCAAACTCTTTGACAAAATCGCTTATATCTTTTATTTGATATAAGTCAAGGTATTTTTTAGGTATAAACTTTATATTTAATGAATGTTTTTCTGATAATTTTTTTGCACCTTGTATACCACCATCATCATAATCAAATAATATGATTATGTTTTTAAACCTTATTTTTAGATGGTCTATTATTATTTGAGGTATACCAGACAATTCGCTTTGTGGGGCGATGGCATTAAATCCAAGTGTTTTTAGTACTATGACATCTTTTAAAGACTTTGTTATGATCAAAAGATCTCCTGTACCTTCTAATTGTTCTAAACCTTGTATATCATAAGTTGAACAATTGTTTCGCCATTTTTCTAGTTTTCTAGAAAATGGCCTATATATCTTGAATTTATTGTATATACTATAAGCATACATTGGTTCCTTGTCTGTGTAAGTAAATGATTGATTACCATTTACCCAAAATGTGTGTATAGGAAATATTTTATATTCTTTTAATAAGTCTTTTGATATACCATATTTTGACCAGTATTGTATATCTTTGTCTGTAAAATTTTTCCTTTTAACTTCTATTATATTCTCTTTATTTGTTCGGACTTCTATGTTCTTGATTGTACGCCTTAACGATACTGGCTTTTTTATAACTACATCCTGCCATACTTTTTTTAAAGCTTGCCCATAATTTAACTCATATAGCTTCTGTACTAAATTTATTATATTACCTGACTCCCCTGTCGCAAAGTCACGATATTTTAATATACCGTTCTTACTTCTATACAGGGACCAAGAAGGATGCTTGTCCTTACGTAAAGGAGAACTAATAGGCTTGTTTATTTTTACCTCTTTATCTAAGTAATAACAATAGATATAATAATCATCTATAATTGATAATATTTTATCAAATGTGATGTTATTTTCTACTTCTCTAGTGTTATACATTTTAGTGTAATAAAAGGGGCCGAGTATTAGTCAGCCCCTTGAGATATATTAGAAAGGTAATTCGTTTTCGTCTTCTGGTTCCACATCAGAGATATCTACTTTAAAAGGATTTTCAGTGGTAGGAACTCTGTCGGGAATGTCTTTCTTCATTTTATCAATTGATAAAATTTCAAGACCTGATTTTTCTACGTCCATGCGTTCAATAAAAGGAACATATTTTGGTAGAGCGGTAAAGTTCTTATTTGAATAAACAACTTTTATTCTAACTTTCTTACCTTCAAACTTGCCTTTTAATAGGCTAATTACTTTCTGGCAAAACTCTTCAAAAGTTTTAACATCTATTGTGAAGTCATCTTCTGATATGAATTTTGTTGCAATATGCTTAAGTCTTTTAATCTGATTAAGCTTTTTGTTTTCTAGAATATTACCATCCCTGTCCTTGGGTTCATATTCTGTGTGAGTTAATAGTTTACCTTCTTTTTCAAAAGTAAGTACTAAAAACGGATTGTTATTTGGACTAATTTTATATTCTATAGATTTTAGTTCAACGTTGTCATGAATCCCTACATCTAAGAAATTTGCCTGTCTTGCTTCTGAATTGACAGACTTGTTTACAATATATGACATATTATACTCCTGAATTATTTAATATTTTGTTTACTTTGGCAATAAATAACGAATAATCGTTCTCCATTTTCTCTTGACTTTCATCATCAAGAAACATGGGTGGTGTTTTTGCAGAACTCTTTCCATCAGAGTTAAGTGTAATAAAATAATTACGCTTTTTATCTACAACGTTCATATCTGCATAATGTACTACAGTAAAGTCTTTCTCAACAAAACCTTTCCACTCTTTACCTTTTACCATGATACGTTTTTCAATAGCACCTTCATCTGTTTCAACCCATTCATAATGGGCTGTTACAACAAGATGTTTATTATAATTCTTTACTACGTATAACAGTTTACCGATTTCTTCATTATAAAAATTCCAGACATCAAAACCTCGTTTTGTGTCTCTGGCTGTCTTTAAAACACTGTCAAGATAAGCCGAAAAACTATCTAGTATTACGACTTTTATCTCCTTGTTTTTTGCATATTCGATAAGTTTCTGATAACATTCTTGCCAACTTGTAGGAGCACTATAGTGTTTGAAGCGATTAATAAATGGCAACGGTTTATTTTCCATATTTACGAAACCTGTTGTATCAGGGTCCATATTTCTAAATGCCATTGTCTTACCTCGCCCAGACATACCAACTAATGCAAATTGATATGCTGTGGTCATTCTTTTTTTACTTATTAAAATTTATTAATAAGTTGTAACACACCGAACTACTAACTGATATTGCTCTTGGGTTTCCTTGCGGAACCTCAGTGGTATCGGTGTTCTTTTGGACGGAACTTTGATTATAATTCGCACCTGCGATAACTGTGTGTTACAACTCATTTGTTTACTAAACTATTTATTTAGTCAGATACTTACGTCCCCAACGGTCTTCCTTAACAAAGTATTTGTTTCCGCCAATGTAAACAAATTCATTACCAAAGAAATCGACATAAATATCATATTGGTTGTAACCAACTTTTACCCAGTTATCAAAGATAGTTACCTTCTCTTCACATACATCATTTAAGAGTATGGCTAAAGGCACATAACTTTTTGGGTGCTTTTTCGACACAGTAACATCAACGTTAATTTCAGTTACTCGTGGCTCATCTTCATCATCAACGGCGATGTATCTTTCGTCGTTTGCAGCAACGTATTTTCCTAACCTTTTTAAAATCTTGTCAAAATCGTTAATAAGATCATACGCTTTAAACTGGCGTCCATCTAAATGATCAAGGTTGTCAACGTTAGTTTCAACTCTATAATCATAGTCAATAGTTCCATTGCAATCACCAAATACTATAAGGTCTCCCTTATAAATATTCTTCAAACTCCTCTTGCGAAGAATCTTAGGTTGCTCGCTTAAACCGAACCTGTTAATTTCTTTTGTAAGTCTCCTTACATAGAAACCATCATTATTATCACTGTTTAATACAACAAATGATTTTTCTTTCTTAACTTTTTTGCTCTTGTTATTTGAACTTAAACAAGGAATTATACGCTCAACTGCGTTTGATAAATTTGATAATTTTAAATAATTTTTCATGTGATACCTTTCTTTTTAACCTCTCTTATACTCTTCTATAGAATTGTATTTGAGATTGTTAACAAATGTTAATATTTTGGGTTCACCTTCCCGATTTTTTAGAAAATGCATATAAACCATATCTCGTACAGGCAAACCGCTTGGATAGTCTTTTGTACCTGGTCCATAATCATTTATTCCTATTAATTCGGGTCTATGTAATACAACAACATAATCAGAAGTTTGAAATATAGAATCACTACCGAAAATATCTTTACGCATTGGATAATGCATATTTCTATTTGCGATTCTCTCACTGCTTTCAATATCTCTATTCATTTGGCTAATCTGTATAATTGTAGTTTTACCTACTTTTTTAGCTTCAATAAATACCTTTTGTAGCTCGTGTAATATACCCCTTTCCCTATCCCCAGAGGAACCCCTGGTTAATAAAGTGTGATCGAGTATAACCAATAACCACTTATTATGAGCTATTGAATATTGAAAGTGTTTGATTGTGTCCCGTATTTCATCAACAGTACCAGGACTATCTACGTAATAAATAGGGTATTTGCTGATTACTTCTGCATGTTTTTTAATGAGATTTACATCATCTTCACTTAGTTTGTCTTTTGTATTTTCCGTACCAGTGTACAGTTCACTGGTAGTTCTTCTCATTTTGTAAGATAGTTTACGTCCTATCTGACGAGAACTTAACATTTCAAAACTAAACGATAGTACTATTAATTCTTCTTCTTTATTCAAGTCAAATAAATCTGTTTCCAGACTATTGACGAATGAAGATTTACCAGAACCACTAATACCTGCAATGGTGTAAATAACATTAGGTTCAATACCGCCCATACACGTTCTATTAAATTTCTGCCACCGAGTTCTTAACGACTTGCTAACTCCTGTTCGTCTGTTATCAATATACTTTAGTATTTCGGTAGTAGGCTCTTTAATATGTTTATATTGTAGTATGTTATTCAATGTCTGTTCCATAGCCAGTTAAATTTTCATTTTGAGTAGAGACTTGACCCCCTCGGTCAGCGTCTGCATATACTTTCCATGCTTCTGATGAGAGCCACGCTGGCATACGTTTCATAAAAGCTAATTGACCTCTACGAGAGCGGTCTTCAACTTCTAGTTTTAAACATTTCATTAATAACTCGTGTTTTTTTAAATCTGCACCTACAATATTGCGGTATAAAAGGTTGCTTCGCTTATGATCTACTCTTAAATAATCGTAATTACCGTCTGGTCGTAAAACTCTAACAGGAAACGCTTTATACAACTCCTCAAAGGAATCTAGTTTAGACTGAAAAAGATTGACAAATTTATCGGTAACTTCTATGGATGTTAGTATTGCATTTACATTGGGCGGATTCTCAATAAATTGAGTTTCATAAAGATGTTCTAAATCTTCTGTAATTTTATTTAGAGTAGATGAAGCTCTTAAATATCTTTCCAAAAGTTTTAATTCACCTTCATAAGCAAGCTTTAATATTACATATTGGTGAACGGATATTCTACATTCTGTTAAATACTTTAAATCTACTTCTATTATCATTATGTTTTAAGTTTAATAGGTAGAATATTTGATACAGAATGAAAATGTTTGTTATTTTTTTAATACCCGTATAAATTTTATTTTGTTATTTTTGATTGTTATTACAGATTTAAAAACTATTTCTTTGTGGGAATGTAGTCTTTGTAATCTGTCTACTGTAGTATTCATTTTGAATACTTCTTTTAGTGCATCAACTTTATCTGTAATAGGTAATACCCCAAATAAAGGGTATAATTCATCTATTAAATCTAAAGCTAATCGTAGTTCTTTACTGGATGGAGAATTTGTAGGTATAAAGGATATTGTATCCATTATATCGAAATCATTATCATATTCTAATAACAGTAATTTGTTATGTGGATAATCTTCTGCAAATTCTATAAAGCTGTCTATATAATAGGAACATAACATATTATTCTGTATTTATGTTTAATGTTTTATTACAATGATAAATAAAGTTTCCATCTAAACTCCATATCCCTTTTACTTTGGTATTACTATTTATCATTATAATTTGTAAATTGTCATCATCTAGATGCCATATAAAATCAGGATTATTCAGAAAAAAATTACATTTACTTTCCATATTTGTAAAATGAATATTTTCTTTTTTTATTCCTAACTTATTTACAACTTCAAATAAATCCTCGTGGTTACATTCAAAAGAATATTTACTTGGATCTTCATATCTACTTGTAACAATATGTACTTCTATTCCCTCTTCCATTAGTTTCTTTGCATAATTTTGTATACTTTGAAACTCTAAGGTATTGTCAAAATCGAAACTAACTTTTTTCATTTTAAAATAGAGTTAATTGTGGATTAATAATTAAATCAATAATCTTTTGTGTATTATTAATGTAATAACTATAATCTATATTATAATGTAGCATCCGCATACTTTCATTTGCAGATTCCCAATAATTATTAAATATCATTACTTTTTTATTAACTTCATAATTATTAGTTTTATCTTCTTCATTACAAGTTTTTAGTAATACACCACCAGTTGTTGATACATAATACCTTACAGATCTTTGTAGTATTTCTTTACTATATATGCCATTTTTTATTGTGTGAAATTCATTTGTAAATTTATCGTCTATCCTTTTGGCAATACAAAAATCATTAATATCTTTGTGTTCTGTTATTGTTTTTGTTATAGGTATATTATGTATAAAATAATCATATAGTGCTATCGATATTATTGGTTTATCCCAACCTCTATTTAATGGGTCTGTACCATTATTAAACTCTTTTGGTGTGGTTTTAGTAAATACCCCTTTTTCTTTAACTTTACCATCTAGTTTTACTGCTAGGTAATTATTAACATCTCTACGAATATACTTTTTATAGTAAGTATATTCTAAAGTATACCCAGTTTCTTTTTCCCAAGTTTCACAAATCTCTTTATATAAATTTTCATTATCAATTAATGTTATAATACCATCTGTATTGGCAGATATAACTTTAAAACCTGCCTTTACAATTTTTTCAATCAACATTAACACATATAATTGTCCATTTATTGTGATTTGCAAATTAACTAGTGGGTCATATAGAAATGAATATTTGTTTCTTGTCTTACCAATAGCTGCATTCATTATTAGTTTTAATCCCTCTGATTTTGTTTTATTATTTCTACTCTTTTCTATTAATCTGTCATCTCTAATTTGCTTAAATTTCTTTAAGAATTTTATACCAAGATGTTCTGGTGTACATTTATGATTTATCATAGTTGTTGGATACATGCTACCTATATCTGCATCAACTATTGACATATTTTCATTTGCTTCAAACAAACCTGGTTCGTCTTCGGAATGAAGTCCCCCAATACCAAGTTTATATGTTACACCATCAAAGATTATTTTTTTAGAAAAGAATGGTTGGTCTTTGTAATATATGTGTTCTTTAACCTTTTCTAATAATTCATTTAGTATTAAAGAATCAAAATGCACATCATCAAATACCACCCAGTCAAACTTAATAAATTTACGTTCTGTTCGTAAATCTCTAAAATCTTTAGGTTTTAAACCCGTTACTTCTGAATAGAATTTTTCTAGTAGTTTATCGGCTATACCTGTATCAGATTCATTATATAAGTTTACTTCATAAATTTTAGACAATTCATGTCTAAACTTTATTGCATTTTTTAAATGCTCATATAACCTCTCTGTTATTAATACATCATTTAAATTATAATTTGCTATTAAATCTATTTGGCTCTTATCTACAATACTTGTATTATAAATAGGCATATCTTGTAATTTATGCCATTTAAGAGATACGCCAAGTAGTTTTAATGATTTTTTATATCTGCCTATTTTCATCAAATCAATTGATTTAAATGGTAGATTATACTTGTATTCAGATAGTTTGTCAAATATTATTCTATTTGATAATGCATTTATATTTCTGGTAGAAATATAACTTGCTTGTGTACTTATATCAAATGAATTAATATATATATAATTTAATATCTGATTATCATAATTAAATGAGTTATAGCCTATAAACCACGAAGAGGAATTATCAAATATAAACTTGATTAACTCCTCTCCTTGGTTAATATCTTCAAATATGATAAATTTTTTAATTTCTTGAGATTTTGGATTTTTGAAAGTAACCATGAAATAATTTTCAAAAGTTTCTATATCATAGATCCATATCATATTTTAAAAATTAAAAAGGAGAGCAGTACAGGCTCACGCAGAGTTAGTCTTACTCTCCTTTTGTTGTTTTTCTGTCTGTTTCTCTTTCTCCTGTTGCTCCTGAAGCAACTTCATATTCTTCTTTATTATTCTTCTTCGTTCACACAGTTCCGATGGATACTGCTTGGTTATTATGGTCTTATATGTTATACGTGGATACCTGTAAAAAGTTTCAATTTTATCAACTAATTCTACAAATATTTTCTTGTATATTTTGCCTTCAGAATTCTTCAAATAAGCATACTTCGGTATCTGTATTTTACATTCAACCTTTTCTGCTTGTGTGTCTGCTATTTCCATCTCACCGTGATATTTTTTACCAGATTTTATTGGTTCATATCTTATATTTTCAACTTGCGGTTCGACTTCAATAATTTGACGTTTAGAATGTCTGTCATATAAAGGAGTAGAGCGATGTTTAATTGGTTTATCTATACCAACTAATTTCTTGTTAATTGTAACATACTTGAGTGGTAGAACTTTCTTTTGTTCTACTTTTGGAATAAATGAATTTGTAACTATTTCATTACCTTCTTCATCTTTTGTAGAAAATGGCTTATCACTCCAATATAAATCTTTTTCTGCTAAGTCTATATTGTGATATTTTTTCCACTCAACTTTTTTGCAGTAATCATAATGACTACCAGTTGTTACTAATTTAAGGGCTTCGGATTTTGTAATGCGTTCTATTTCCCCTGTATTTAAATCTTTAACGCATACAAGTTTTTCCTTCTTCTTTTTCTTTACATCTGGTCTGTTAGGTCTGTTAAGTTTTGGTATTTGTTTTTTCTTTTCAGCCGGCTTTGCTGGATTATCCATCCATGCATATATTTTTACCTTTTTTGTATAGGGTTTACCATCTTTAGTTATAAAGATTTTTTCCCCTTCACCTATAAATACTTGTTTTCTAGGTGCAATTGGAATTTGATGATTAGGCCATTTACCCGTAGTATGTTGTGTATTTCGTTTTTTATCTTCTACAGATGTTGGTTCCAATAAATATTGCCATAAAAAATCATAACCACATGGGGAAGGTTCTGGATCATTTAGCCCTAATAGCCAACGCCAATCTTGATTAAAATCTCTCCACCATTGATTAACTTCATTTGGTAATTTAATCCATGCTTTATATAGAAAAGTTCCATATATCAAACGTCGTTGCATTACTCCATTAACAATGACTCGATGTTCAAATTCATCACCAACTTTTGGTAATACAGTTACTCTTAAATGTAATGGTTTCTCTATACTTTTTTTAGATTTAGGGTCATATGATCTGTAATTATAATTAATAGTACGTATTGCATAATTACCTGTTTCTTGACCTGGCAGTAAAAATGTTAAAGGTTTTGTCTTAAGCATTTCCTTTAATGTACAAGTTGGTATTGCTAAACCATCTCTATACATTACTCTTTCTGCTTGAGTTTCTTTTTTTAACTGTACTTTTAAAGACAAAGGTATTCTAATATGACTCTTGCCTTTCTTTACAGTTTTTATTTTAATACATTTTCTAGTATCCTTAGTTCTACCACGGATGTTAGAGGTCTTGCATTTCAAAACATGCTTTCTTGCATATTTTTTCTTCTTCTTATATTTTGTCATAATGAATCTTCTTCGTATTATTAATACTCCAATTCAAAATATGTAAAAGTAAGGGGGCTATTAACCCCCTACTCCTATCCTACGAAAGGTACTTCTTCTGCTTCAGATATAATAAATTGTATATCTGGGGCTAATTCAAGATTATTCAATTTTTCCTGAATCTCTTCTTTTCTTTCAAGTAATTGAGTTTTACGACTTACATAAAACTCTTTGTTTAAATATGCTTGAGCTCTGTCTAGTTCATTTACACGAACTTCAATATCAAGTAATTCTTTGCGTGTTTTTTTATTTGTTGACATTTTGTTATGATTTATGTATGATTAATGTTAAGCCCAGTCTGTTAATATAATTGGGCAATTCCATGTATATCCACGTTTTTTGTCTAATAATTGGAATTGCATTTGGGGTGATTCTGGAGTAAATCCATATGCCCTACCCATTTCATTATATCCTATGACTGAACCGTTTATTCTAACTTTATTGCCACATAAATATTGATGCCAGTGGCCTATCCACGCCATATCAAATGGCAATACTGTGTTTTCTCTATGAATCCATTTCTTTAACGGTACTTCTATGCCGCCAATACCGCCTTGATATTGGAAATGATTACCATGTGAGAATTTATTAATTTTACCATATATATTATAATATGTATATGGCGATTCATTAATTACAAATGTAACGTTTGTATACCCTTGTTCTTTAAAATAACTTTGTAAATGACTATACATAATATATTCGAAAGAAGTTGAAACAGAATTTTTGAATTGGTTCTTTTTTGTTATTCTTCCGTGATTACCTGTAGTACATATAACTATTATTTCTTTTAAGTTTTCATATTCTGCAAGAGTTTTAATTCCACGAATAAGTAACTCTTCGGCTAATAAAGTACCTTGAATAGGGGTCAATCTATTTGTTTGTACTAATTCTTCATGTATCCAACCTGATATAAAATCTCCAACTAAATGTAAAACTAAATTGTTAATTTTTATTCCAGATCTTGTATATACCCTTAACATATAAATTAATCTAGAGAAAAATTTTTCAGTTCTTATTTTAGCTATTTCTGGATTATATTTATTTAACCCATTAGTTATATCAGGATTTACTATTTCATCTACATGAAGATCCCCAAACTGTGATATAGCTGTACATTCCTCTTTTAAAGATTTGTTTTCTTTAATAGTGAATTTTTCCAGACTAGTTACATTTTGAACTGATACAGCCGTGATATTATCTAAAGCTTTTTTTACTTTTTGATATTCTTCATTGATTTTTTGAAGAGCTTTTCTATCTTGTCCTCTTGTGGTTGATGCCATTTATGCTGATTTTTTAAGTTGTGATTTGTGATATTTTTTACAATTCATACCATCCCTTAAATATTTTTTACCATTGTGGAGATTTATTTTAAATATCTCCCTGTCAATTTTGCGTAATCGTTTCTTTGACATTTTTGGTTCATAACATAAAAGAAATAGTATATGAGTGTTCTTTAAATAAAGAGTCTTTTTTGTAGACACTTTATTCTTATGAGGTGTTCCGTGTATAGGGTCACCAGATATTGTATCATATCCTATTATACGTAACCTGGGTTTAATGCGTACAACTTTTTTAGGTTTTATAGGCAATTTCCCTAAATTGATTTCCTTACGAACTTGTTTGATCATTCGTAAATTCTGTTGATTTTGTTGTCTTCTTAAATTCATGTTTTAAGATTTTATATGTCGATAGTATGTATCAAATAATATGAATAAATGAAAAGGGCTCCATTACAGAGCCCTTAACACAATTAAATATTTAAACCTAACTTGCTTAGATCTTCAGATACTTCTATTGATACCTCCTTTGTATTAAAATTAGAAAGTTTTGTTCTAATCTCGTTGATGTCTTTATCGATTGTTGCGATTTTATCATCTATTCCGGATTTATCTAATTGAGCTTTATCCGATGCTTTTTCCTTGACATTCAATAAGAACTTCTTTTTTCCATTAAGGTTGGACAGTTTATAGATGTAATAATTGTTAGTTTTTCCATCTTCGTGTTTGCCCTTATTAGCTTCTTGAATAGTTTCTTTGATTGGTATCAAAGCTTCTTCAGCTAGTTGGATAGTCTCTAACGACTTTTCAACTTTCATTTCTGTGTTATTATAATTTAACACATATTCTTCTGAATTTTGGATAAGCTTTTCAAGCGAGTCTTTGATTTTTATTATTGTTGATAATTGTACTCTTTTTTTCATACTTATTTGATTTTGAAATAAAACAGCCTGTTTGTTTTATAATCTACATACCAAGCGATTAGATTTTATTCCAAAGTAATCAAAAAGTGCTAAGCAGTATTAAGAATAGCAGAAACTTTATTCCAATAGTCTATTGTTTTAGGTCCCTTACCGTTCCAGTCTTTTGCAGCCTTTTCAAATGATTTTTGAGATATTTGATTACCTCTCCAATCATGGTCTGTAAAATACAGAAATACTTCTTTAGCCTTATCAAAATCATACATGTCTTTCAATGTATAATTCTTATTAGTCAATTTGTTATAATGATCAATCCTACATTGTCTAATCTGTAACCCACCAACAGCATTTTCTTTTGAGTTATATGCTGATGTATCTCTACTAGATTCAATAAAGAATATAGCATCAATTAAAGGATTATAAATAACATAACTTTCTCTCATAACTTCAGATACTGCTATAAAAGCGGTATTTTGGATACTTTCGTTAAAATTAGACTTGGTATCTGGAGCATATGAAATAAGGTTACTAAATGCTAGAAGGATCACCCATAGCAATTTTTTCATAATATCAAATTTGGTTATACATAGGTTACCTTTAGGTAACCCCTAACAGTCTTTATACGTAAAAACTGCGATTTGGTTACAACCATTTTTGATTACTTTGTTACTTAGCGTTAGTTTCTGCAAATGCATACTTACACTTGTAACCACTTGACGGTGCTAAGAAACAAGTTTAACATCCGCCTATTAGAGCGGATGTATATTAATATACTGTACAATTGAAGTTACTCTGTTTTTATTCGTAAACTAATAATTGGCACTACTCTTTGTAGGTCCACTAATTTAGATTTTAACTTTTTCACTTTGTCTGATAGCCTGTGGCTATTTGTAGCATGTTTCATACCATTCAAAGTTTTGTCAACTTTAAACGATTGATATCTTGCTATTACTGGTTCTTTATAGTCTGCTACAATGTCAACACTTTCTGGTTCTACTATAATACATGCTTTCATATACTCTTTGTATACAACATCTAATAGATCCATACGGTCGCAATATCTAGTAAGACTGACGATAGTGGCGACTTTATCATTAAATAAACTTACATATACAGCACGGTCTGCTTTTTTACATATAAGTTTACCTACTTCTATAGGTATATATTTAATAATTATGTCTGTTACTGGTATCCTTTTTCTGAAAAGTGACCATTTAGATTTTTTCAGAATTACTATACCAGAGCGGGTTACTCTAGCGTAACCCACCCGTGGTAATAATGAAACACACATTTCCGCAATTTTCTTACGATTACGGTATGTGAGGTAGATAATATTCTTTAACATTAAGGAGATAACTTAATAAGTTCATAGAATCTTACATAGTCTTGCCCCATTAGAGCCGGCCATAATAGAGATGCTACTAATAATATTATTAAATAACATACAAACAACATAAATACATAAGCAATAGCACTACCATTTAACCTTCTGTATGACTTAACATATAGTGTTATAAGTAAAAACATAGATAAAATAGAACCTACTGCTAAACATGTACTTTGGTTATTTTTCTGACGAATAAATTTATTAATCTGTCCAACAGAATAACCTGTACGTTGCTGTAATTGGTCCATTACAGGACCATACCTCCTTTCTTGTAGCTTTGCTAAAACAGTAATATTATCATTAAAGTTTTTAGCTACTTCTAGAAGTTCTTTATTACTTAACATCTGCAAATTAAATTTCCCTTCCAATACACCATTATTATCCGTAATGGTTAATTGTGGATTCTGAAATTGTACATTTACAGTAATGCTGTCTGATGCTGTTTGTAATACCATGTCATCTGTATTATCTTTATCCGGAATTTTAGTAAAGGATGGTAAGATAAAGGTAAACAAAAACATCATTGAATAAATCAATAAACGATTTCTCATGATTGTAATTGATTAATTTTTGATAAAAGAAAGCGGGCGCCCAACTCCCCGCCACGTCTCATAAAGTTTTTAGGCCATGACGACCACGGTTTACGAGCTTACCTTTAACCGTACACATTTGGGTTTATTTCTGGAGTAGCAACCAGATTAAAATCTGTCGTTTTCGAGTTGAATTTTGATGGCTTCTACAGCACGATTTGCTTCATCTGCCATTTCCTGTGCCCTTTCGAGTTCTATTTCAGTAAGTACTCTTGCTACAGCTCGTGCGTTTTCTTCTGTTGCAAAAAGACATTCTTCGAGTTTAACAACTCGTCTGCCTTCTTTTGGTACATCAATAACTCCGTTGATAGTTATACAACCCTCTTTTGCTTTGTTGGTAAGACTGTCTACAACAAAAGACTTGATACCAACAACTTTTGGAGCAAATTCTTTCTTTTTACCTTTAGCTTTATCGTCCCAGGGCTTAGACTTTAAAGTATAGATATTCTGTTCCAACTTAATGTCCCTTGGGTTTAGGGTATCAATCTCAAGAGCTAAGTCATCGAGATTAGATGCATTTCTTGCTGCATTTGCAATTTCCTTAACATTTAATGTAATGTTAACTACTTCGTTCTTTTCTTTTGACATGATCGTAAATTTAATTTGATTTTACTTGATTTGTTTTTTGACTATATAAAATAATTTTTTGTTTTTTGTTAGATGCTTTGTAATATTGGTATCTCGTATTTCTTTCTTTGGAAGAATTATTCCAGATTTAATATCTTTATAATCCAGTTCAAGTTCTATCCATAAATTTGTTAAAACTTCTTTTGGATTTCCCCATAAACATTTTGGTAACTTGTTTCTACTAACATCCCATATATTTTTATAGGGTCTTAAAAAAGTTTTAGTTTCTTCTGTAGATTTATGAAAAGATAATCTTGGTAACTGTATTATTTTTTGTTTATTAAATAAATTAAATACCAACGCTTTAACTGTTGAAACTTTATATCTAAGTTTTATCCCTCCAACATAAGCATCTTTCACTATGACCTTTTTATCAGCAATTTCTGGTATATCACTTTGTATAAGATCATAACGATAAAAAGTTTGTTTTTGCATGGTACTAAATTTTAATTGCATTTGTGTTGAAGCACGAGTAACTAACTTATGAGCACATTGTTATCGTAGACAACATTTTAACCCAAAAATTTTACTCTGATGTTTTTATTTATATTATAAGAAAGTTATATTGGTTAAGGATATAACGTATCAATCTTATAATCGATGAACCTTGTGAGCAACTATTAAGTACACTCCAATAGTCATACAAATAGGTTTACGCTAATTACTCTGTGTGCTTCGGATGCAAGCGTATTACTTAGTTCCCTTCTTCTTCGCTTAGCTTAGAATGTATCTTTTTTTGTACGGACGATGTCGCCGTTAACACAAATATTATGTTTTACTTTTTCAGTATGTTGCTTATTATATGATGTCCCACCCTTATAGATAGTGCTATTTACTCCTGTATTTCACCACAGGCTCTAACTTTTACTTCGATAAATTCTGAAATATATTGAGATATTTTTTGAAAATAAGTAAATTAAATTGTATATTAATGAAATACACAACAAGTTTCGATTTCACACATGTATCTATATGTGATGGTGCATATAATAACGGTAGATTTCACCCTCTACCTCACGTCAATGCTAATGTGACTATAGGTTGTCCTTCTATATACAGATATCCTTATGACCATTACGGTTTTTTGGCTATTACATCTGTACACTCCAGAATCTGATATGTAGGCATGGATTTATTAACATTATCCAATTTTCGAGACTTATTTTATTGCTTATTTCAACGGTGGATTTAAACCACGAAGTCTGACACTCACTGTGAGCTTATGACATCCCAGTTACGGTGGGCTCCCTTTGAACTTAGATATAATATGATACCATTGCATATTATAACTTCTCTTGGGACTACGATTACTTTAAGTTTTATTTAAGTATGGTAAAAATAATGCTATATCTACTACTCACGATTGGTCTCTGTTCTAATTAGCCTTTGGCATAATTATTTTCGTCAATTGCGGAACAAAGGGTTTGATCTCGTTCTAATCCATCTATCCATTATAAGATGGGAGCAGCCGTACTTTTTGTTCTACCGTAAGTACCAACGTCACCTAATTAATTAGGAATCTAAAAATCATCGTTTTCCTCTCTATTATACGTTCTGAATCACTATAACGTATACCTCCTCTATCGTTACCAGTCAAATGCACTGGTGCTTAAATATTTGAGAAAATGAATTCTCAACTTTCCTCCCACATAGCATTGTATCCTAATTTTTAGCATTTCATCGGTAACCTTAACAGAGTTATTTTTTGACCCTGGGAATTCCACCCATTGCGTTACTCATTATGTTATATAACTTCGTTCCTATACATAAGGTTATCTCAAACCTTGTGGTTTCTCCCATGTCTTACGACACTTCTAACTTTCGGTCTTTAGTTAGCTAACTGTATTAAACTCCTCACCATATAACTTGTTTTCTAATAGACAGGTTTTCCCTAATTGTATCAGAATTAGTTTTACGTATCGGGTATACAATCTAGACACATTCTCCATGCATGTTTCGAAATATGCTAGTAAATTGTAGTGACCTCTGTCTTACTCTGTTGACATTCTAACTCAAAGCGAATGCATCCACGGTACTATCGGGTGCAATAAACTTTGTTAAAGCGGCTATGGCTAAGAGAGAATGAATTACTTCTTTTATAGTTATCATTGTTTAATGCACCACTTTCTGCTTTGTGTTCGGGTTTTCACCACAGTTATTAAAGGTTTACTCCTACTGGGGTTAATAGCAAATCGCAGCTATCTACTAAACGCAAATAACATCAAAGATCTTCATTTGTTGCATTAGCAACAAAATATACAGCTTTTTTTATTTTTCCATCATGAGTCTTTAAAAGCTTATCATGAAGCACTGTAACACTTTTGATAAAATCAATACCATATTCTTGATTTAGTGTTGCTTTATAACTTTTTATAAAATTTTTAAAATCCAATAGACCCATCTTGTTGGCTTCAATAACTTCCTTATTTGGTTTTATCAAAATATGACAATCTTCACCCATCATAAATATGAATACTTCCTTGAAATATGGTACATTTTTTAATATACGTTCAAGGTTTTCATAATTACTACCATTGAATGGAGAGTTCTTTATTGCATACTTTAATTTACCATAAACAAAAAGAAATGTTTTTCCATTAGCAATATCTATAGAAGCATGATCATTAGTGTCATAATACATTCCTTTACTTATTTCTAAGTAGTTAGCAAAATGATCACTAGCGATTACTAATGCTCCTTCTCCTGTCTGAACATTCAATTCTTTTATACCAACCGTTATATTATTTAGAGGCTCTCCAACACAATTTTGTTCTTTGTGTTTCTTTGAGGAATAGTTATTTACAGCTATTACTTGATTAGTTTCTTGTACACCATAAGTAGTGTATATTGGTAACTTACCAATAATAGTATGCATAATCCTTGGAGATAAAAATGCATTTAATATAATGATGGCATCTTTACGAGTACCAAAATTAAAGTCCTTTTTTAGACGATGTCGTGCAATTAATGTAAATAACCATGAGAAACAAGTTTCTAATAATAATTTACCAAACCATCTAATTTGGTATACATGTTTTACAACTTCATACCAATGATTTTCAAATGCATTTGTATTTGTAATAACTATATTTGCCTCTATTTTAGAGAATACAAATCTAGCATCGGAGTATAACGGCCATAATATACACCAAACAGGAGCAATTGCGAAACTTATTTCAGAATAAATTGCTTTATTCTTTAAATTTGGCAATAAACTAGTATCTACTAATTTCATGAATGCATTATATACTTCCTCATCGTTGAAATATACACATTTTGGATAAGTAGAATCAGCTCCAGAAGAGAATACACCTATTTCACGGTTCCTTTTTTTAACATGAAAATCATGAAAGATAATGTCTTCTAATTCGTTTGCATTATACGGACCATTATTTATGGCTTCTAAATCCATTTCTAGATCTTGATAGGTATAACCTTTTATAAATGGGATGTTATTAATAAATAGTTTACTGTCTATATTAAATGCAGTTTTGTAACATGGATTTCCACGCACTCTATTTACAACATCATATTCTTGTACATTAACTGATGTAAATAAGATATTTATATCAGAATTAGTTATTATACCAGAAACCATTGCTGATTTTATATTTGGTGGTATTAAATAGAAATCTACATTCTTTAATATAAGTGCGATATAACATGCAATATAAGATGTAGAATTAGCAGCCCACAAGGCAAATCTTAAATCTTGCCCATATTCTTTTTGTATAATATTTATAACATACATGAACTTAAATACTTCTTTTATAAAAGCTACAAAAGTAATATAATTTTCATATACATTAACAAATATTTTATCATTCCACCTTAAATGAAAGATGTTGATGATAGCTTGTATTAATTTCATAATGGAAGTAATACATTGTTAAGAGACCACTCATAATAACTTACATTATTAAAAGCAGAGTCTATAACTATCATAAACCTGTTAGGTCGTCTTTCACTTTCAGTATCATAGTTTTTGAATACTAAAGAGAATTTAAAATCTCCTGTATCTTCACTATTTTTATTAAGCACTCTCACATCAAATACAGAATGGGGATTATGCTCAATAAAATGAATTACTTCGTCTCGTTTTTTAGCTATTTCAACTTGCTTGCTGAATGCGGGTAATTCCTTTTTCACATCAGTTTCAAGTTTGACTAGCTTATTATAGAACAAACTTTCAAGTAGATTGGAAGCGTCCTTGTTTGTTTTTGATATCGTTTGATCCATGTTTTTTTGATTTTATTATTGATGATAATGTTGATAATTCAGTTAATAAATCTGATTTTGTCGCATATTTAAAACCAATACCAAGTTCTTCATCAGATAGTCCTTTAATAGAGGATATTACATGATTTACTTGTTTAAATGGCCAAACATCTCCAGGAAAATAGATTATACTATCAAATGTATCCCTTGCCTCTACTAGAAAAAGCACATGCTCTGCTCTAGTAGTATATGTGTGTGGATATAATAAAACATATCCACTTTTTAAATCAGATGGACTGAACCAGAAAAAATCTTCTATATAAATAGGTCTTCGACCTATAATCCCTCTTATGGATATAGATATATCCCTTTTTAATTCAAAGATTTTATTACCTAATTCATCCGTAATTTCTTTTATATGTCTTTCACTTGGCAACAAAAATGGAAATCTATTTATAAAAAATTCAGAATTCCTTAAAGATTGTTTTGCAGCATTTGCAATAATTATGGCTTTTGATTTTGATATGCAACTACAAATAATATCAGCTTGAATTTTCTTTTTCATTATCTCTAATTCTGCTACTTTTGAAGTTGTCATATTTTTTAATTTAAGTTATAAAAGAAGCCCTAGTACTACCTATTAGGTATTAATTTATTTATGCCACGGTTAGTAAATAGGATAAGATTTACCACTTAGAATAAACAAACACAAATAATACTAGGGCTTAATGTTTTAATAACAATTATTCTGTTTGACCAATACTATCATTATAGTTTTCAAAAGCCTTCTTTATCATCTTGTGATGTTCAGTTGGACTTTGTTTTGCTACTCTTACAGTATGTAATCCTTTGCCAGAATTTATTGCATTTACGATAGCCTCTCTTAATTTAGAAGAATCATTAAATTTCTTCACTATTGATTTCAGAGATTCTTTGAAACCATGTTTATCTTTAGCATTAGCTAATTCTTCAAAAGTTTCATTCTCGTATTCTTTACGAGTTTCTCCTATTACTTCTGCTTCCTTAATATTAGCAAGTTCTTTGTCTGTGTAAACAGTTTTTACCCACTGATTTACTTCAGCTTCAGTCATGCTCATATCAGAAATTTGCTTTTTGTCACAAACCACTGACTTTACAGCTTTTAAAGCAGAAATTTCGTTTTCTTTTGCTTTATATTTAACTAATACATCTTTAACATCTTTTTCAGATTTAGCTGTTACCAAAGCATCTTTAATGATGTCTGTCAAATCCTTTGTGTCTGCAGGTGAAACAATAACCTCTTCTTTCTTTGCAGATGTTTCGGTTTTAACAGGCTTTGTAGATACAGCTAATTTGGTTTCTGAATCTTTTGGTAAACTTTCACTGAGTGGCGTACCTCTTACTGATTTAAGATTTTCCATATATTTATCATACATGGCTTTGTTCTTAATTTTTGCAGAACTTACACACATCTCTCTTATCTCTTTAAGGCCTGTATCAATCTTATTGTCTCGACAATATATTCTTACTTCATTAGTAAAAGATAATAGCCCAACAGTGGAATCGCCTATTTTAGAATCTATATGTTCTTGAGCTTTCTTTTTCATTTCCACTATAGATTCAGGTGACGTATACATAGCTCTTGTAAAAGCTTCTAAGTATGAGTCAAGCATTTCCGGATGCTGTGAGTTAAACATTGGATGAAGCATTTCTGGTTCTTTTGGAAACAGTTTATCAGAAACCTTATCACTTGCCCATTTCTTTAAATCATTTAAAGACAGTTTGTTTTCCAAAACTTGTACTTTAATCTCATTTTCGAAATGTTTATAAGATTCAATTTCAGATACTTCATATTTGTTATTAATGTCGAGTTTATCTTTTATCTCATAAATCTCTTTAATAAATGCAGTAAAACCTTCAAGATTTTTCACTTTGATTATACTGTCGACATTGTCTATTGTACCTTTTATTGGTAGGAAAGTTTTATCTTTCTTTTCCAAAAGCTTGAGATTTGTTTTAGCAAAATCTTCAGCAGATACTTTAGCTTTACGAGCTTCTATAATAAGAGGCAATAGTTTTGCTACAGGATATTCCTTTAATGTAGCAACATATGTTTCGTTGATTTCTTCAAACTTCTTTGAAATGAATTTTTGGTAATTATCCTCTGTAAGTACAAGAGTTCCTGTTTCTTCTGGATCATCAAACTCTTGTCCTTTCATTTTAAGAAGTGTTGGGTGATTTAATACATCCTCTAAAATACCATTACTTTTTATTACAGAAAGTATAATACCTTCGAGTTTATCAACTCTCTTCTTCTTTTCTTCTGCTAAAGTTATAGCCGGATCTATTGGCTTCTCGGATGCAGTATCTATTTGTTCTGTAGATACATTTCCAGCACCTGTCACATCCGAAGTTACATGCTCCCCCGGTACTTTACTTTGGTCACTTTCAGGTCCTTTTGAAGATTCTACGATTACATCAATAAAATGTAGAACATGATAAGAAGTATAAAACATAGCTTTGTTTACAGGTGTTTTGTTATCACTAGCAGTTCCTAACAATATTTTATGTTTTAACTTTTTAACCATGTTGATTACAAATTCAGTTTCGAATTTATCATCTTTTGGTGCATTTTTAATAGCATCAACAACATTTTGATATTGATCCTTTTCGTTGTTTTCTTCAAAGACTATCATTTTTTCATAACACATGTGACTAAAGAAGTCTTTAGCGCTTGTAATTAGTTTGGGCCGATTTTCGATAACATTTATAAATTCTTTGCTATCTTTATATTCATTAGCAGGGCGAGAATTAAAGAATAAATTAACTTCCTCTTTAATTTTATCCATATTTTGTGCCTTGCCTTCATCAGACCCACGTAGTTCTTTACATTTGGCTAATAAAGTATCGATGTGTTCTACTTCTTTTTGTAAGGTGCTTTCTTCATTAATATAAGCATTTGATTCATTAGATTCTTCTAATTCATCTTCAACTTTTATTTCAGCATCTTTAACTCCAAACTTTTTAAGATTTTCTAAAGTCTTATCAACATTTTCATTTGCTACTTCAAATATAATGTTACTATATTCTTCCCTGCCTTTTTTAGTTTGTAGTTGAATATATACATCCTCTGGTACGATATCTTTAATATCACACTTTACAGATTTTAGCCATTTACAAAGGTTATCATAATACTTAGTTGGCACTGCTATTAATGTACCAGGTTCTTCATCAGAAGTCTCTTCCTGGGATGCATTTTCTGAAGCCACTGTTGTACTTGATGCAGGTTGAGCAGTCTCTTTTGCATCTGTAGTAGGGTTTGTTTCTTTACCAGGATCAGTATCTGCTTCTTTGTCTGGTTTAGCAGTTTTATTATGCTTTTTGGCAGATTTTTCCAAATCATCAATCCAGCTTTTTACCCTTGCTTCGTGCCATTTTTCAGGTTTTTGTTTTTCCTTAACAGGTATATATTTAGCATTTAATAAATAACCTTTTGCTAAATTCAAAGCTTCTTCTTTTTTACCAGCTAAAATTAATTCTTTACACTTTTCAGCTAAAGCATTTTGCTTAATTGTATCCGGTATCATTTGAATAACTTTTGCTTCTTTTTCCTGTTTTTCAGCAGCCTCTACTAAATAAACAAAATTAGTATTATAATATTTATTAGCTTCGGCTTCTGTAGAAATTTCTACAGTTTTGTTATCCCCTAAATCTACAATTGTTTCAATTAATAGATTTATAATTTCTGAATGGATGGTTTCTTTAGTCTTATGACTTGCAATTGCATCTTTGACAAGATTCTCTAATGTCTTGAAACCCCATCTTTTCTTTTCAGTCTGAGGGCCGAATGGTAAATCTTTATTTTCATCTTTTCCACCACTAACCGTAGGAAAGTTTTTATCAAAGAATTTCCTATTTACTCCTAGAGTTTCTGCATCTGATACTACACTATTTAATTCTGATACTTTGAAAAAGTCAAGAGTAAATTGTGTTCTTGCTAATAATATAGACTCCAGTCTAATTATTTCGAAATTTACAAGGTCTCTCTGAGCTATTTCATCAGGATTAATAAGTGTAATTTTACGTCTTGTCCAGTAATCTAGAGCATCTGTAATGTCTTTTGTACTGTTGTACAAGAATGCTCTCAATGAATTAACATCATACTTTTTAATAGTATCATATATATCATTGTACTGATTTTGTGTTGCTTGATTATTTTTACTCATATTTGATTTATTTATACGTTGATTACAGAATAACTATTTGTACAGTATATTAGTCGTTATCTTCAATTTCTTCTAAGAGATTGAGTTCTGCAACTGTTGTAGAAAATAAATCATCTTCTTCCAGTTCCATATATACTTCAGCACATGTGCGTAACATGTTTTTACGAAGCTTAATAACAGCTTTAGTGGCTTCTTTATCCCCACGTTTAGCTCTTTTTATAGCTTTTTGTAATGCACTTAAAACGCCTTCTTTATTGGCATCTACTTTTTTAACGACGAGTTTTTTTAATAAATCGTCCCTGTCAGTGAATGTAATTTTACTCATTGTGATTAATTTTTTATGATTTTAAAACCTATTGATTCTAGTTTGTGTAAAAAAGATGCCCCATATCTGGAACGTCTAAATATTGCAATATATTGTCGTGATTCTTTTTCATTTTCACTTAACATCGCATAACCACGATTAGTGATCCTGAATTCAAAAAGGTTATGTATATCGTCTGGTTTTATAAACCTATAACAAGAGTGTGATAATGGATAAGATTTACCCATTATAGGAAACAACACATGTAAAGTATTTACACTACTAATGTGACAATGTTTATAACTCTTATTATCTAGTTTAACATCTAACCATTTTTCTTTACCTGGCATCCATATAGAACCATAAAATTTAACAATACGCCCCATATCACCATCATGTGTTATTATAGGGTGACCATCTTCTAATGTGGTTTCTACAGCAGATTTTTTTATTAACAAGCCATAATAAAGATTTTCAACCTTTGGTTTTGAAAATTTTGATTTCAGCCAATTTTTAGTAAATTTGAATTTACTCATTTTTCCTTTGTGTTAAACAATGAAATTTTATTCTTTGTAATGGGGTAGTTTCAATAAAAATGTATTCATAACCATCATTACTACGACGGCAGAAAAATATACCAGGTTTATTGCCTGCTTCTTTTTCAACAGATTCAATTTGTTTATCTATTCTGTTCATGTAGATATTATATATGTTGCGACAAAACTAACTATAAAACACAACAAACTTACCATGGCTATAAGTATGCAAAAGTCTGTTACTTTTTTTATAGCATGTATATAATTTGCTGATATTAGTCTATTTTCTATAATACTTGAATAATGTAATCTAAGTATAGTAAAAAGCATAACAAATACTATTGTTACAATAAGTGATATTAATATAGTCATGATTATTTTTGTTGATTTATTATTAGTTTAGCTAATACTAATTTTGCCCTATGTATATAGGCCTTAACAGTACCTATAGGCATGTTTAGTTTATTAGCAATTTCCTCATAACTCATATCCTCAAAGTATCGTTTTTGTATTACATTACGATATATTGGTTTAAGTTTATTTACAGCATCTTTTAAAGTTACATAATTCTGCATTTTAATGATGTTATCATCTGTGGTAGCATCATCTACAATTTGATTATGATCTTCATGTTGATGTTGTAAATCAGGCTGTACTTTACATTTTCTTAAGTAGTCAATGGCTGTGTTAGTAGCTATCCTATATAACCATGTACTAAATTTACATTTGTCATTATACATATTTAAATTTAAATATGCTTTAACAAATGTTTCATTAGTTAAATCTCTTGCTGTTTCTTTATTATTAACTATCTTTAAGATATGAAAGTATATTATGTCTTCCCACTCTTCAAGTATCCAACGAAATTGTTGTTTGTCTCCATTTAATATTAATTTAATTAGAGACATATCAATTACACGTTTAGGCATATATTAAATCTATTATTTTATCTACTAAAATATTTGGTAAATATTTTTTTAATAGCTTTAATGTTGCAGCTCTGTTAAGTGTTGGAGCATCATCTAATGGACAATCATATGGAAATTTATTAGTATTATCACAATTACCATTAAAGTTTTTGGAATGAATACATTTGAAATACTCACTAGTTGGTGGCACATCTTCTCTACGATATGCACACGCTGCTGGACTTAATATTGTTTTCATAATTATTTAGTTTTAAAATAACCACATGTTACACCTATGCAATCTAATGGAGCATCTGGTTCATTACAACTATAAATACCTTTTTTATCATAATATCTACAATCCTTACGATTACGTCTTTTTGGTATTGTTACAGTCATTTCACCATCTCTCCAACGATTACGTCTTGTTCTTATTATACCATCTTGTAATGGGCAACTAAAGGGAAAAGCATCATAATGACAAGATATCCTTAAACCTTCAGGATGTGTACAGTTGCAGCCAACATGAACTAGTACTTTATAACCACATTCTCTTGTATTATTAATTAGTTTCATAGTATTAGTTTTAGTGCTTCAATTAAACCTTGTTCAAGTGCTTCTTCATATGTATTATATCTAAGTGACTTAATATTACGAATATATTTACTTGTTTTATAAGTATTATCTACAATATCACAAGCAAAAGTTTTGTCTGAATAAGGATGAAGGAACATATGAATGTCATGTATTTCTCTTAACCATTTCTGAAGTAGAGATTGAGTAGGTGCTTCATAAACAAACCTCTGCACGAAATTATTTGTGTGTAGAGTTATTTCATTATTCAATATATGAATGTCTGATAAATGATTATTTCTATAATCACATATACTTCCATTTACAAACCCCTTTTCTTTAGCTAATTTAGCTGTCTCAAATGAGATTAATTGATCTGTCATACGCCATCAAATTGGGGATTAATAACTTTACAGGTATTACAGTTCTCGGAGTTCTGATGTCCACATTCTCTACACTCAAGAGGTAATGGTTCAGGGTTAAAACATCTGGGTTCGTCAAACGGTGCACCTTTATCTTGATTTGATTTATTTGTTAATGATGTACCATCATAATCAACTACTTGTTCCCATGAACCAATTAAGCAAAAATCATCTTTAAACATTATTGCAATGTTCTCAGAATGTGCTTGTATAGATTCAAGTATATAGACAGCTTTATTATCAAGTATTTTATATATACTTAATATATTTTCAAGCTCCTTAAAGAATTTTCTAGGTATACATATAAGACTACTTATATGTTCGTCTTTATCATATATACCTTTTATCCTAGCAGTATGATATGGGAAATACCCAATTATCATAACACCTAATTGAAATGCTGATTTATTACACTTAATAAAATTAAGCTTATTATACCACGATTCTTTGAATATCATGTATTTGATTGTTAATTGATTTAAAAAGAAAAAAGTATATCTAGTATTATTTATATTATGGGCTATAGCTTTAGGCTTAACTTGAATAGGCACTATAGGCAGCTCATATTTATAATACAGGAATTGATATAATCGTATATATTATGTAATATTACATACTATAATGATATATATGCAAAACCTTTGTCAATATACTTTTTAGTCCCCATAGTAAGACTTGAACTTACACATCCATTACTGAATAAGGGATTTTAAGTCCCTCTTGTCTACCAATTCCAACATATGGGGATTTTATAACTAGGGTGACATTACTATCACCCTAATCATAATTTCGGCTTTACCTTACAAAGTGTCCCATTTGGTTTGCTGTACAACTCAAGCTTTCAAATATTACAAATGTTAATAACTTTAGGGATGTAATATAAAAGCTTGTTTGAGGTAGGGCAAGGCTAAACAACAGTTTAGTTTCAGAGTATATGTCACAATGAGTGAGAGGTCTGAACTTGCCCTATAGGATAACAAGGGTGTACAGATAATCTGTAATATTATCTAATTGATATTCAATTATTAATGATAATACCTACGGACTCGGTCCGCTTTACACTACCCTTGTTATAGGAGTACACCATTAGTTATATGAGTTTGTTACCAATATTGTCAGTATGTAAATGGAATTACCCTAATTACAGAAATCAATTACAATAGTCAGGTGATGCTGTCACCCTTTGGTATCATATAATATTACCTTTTTACTAATGATGTACAAGGTCTTTTTAACACTTGGTTAATATAACCAGATGAATCTAAACATCCAATAATTTTAGATGAGTATATTTTTTTAGCAAAACGTCTATTCTGGTTCCATAATGTAATATTCCCAGAGCGTTTCATTTTATTTTTTAACTCTTTTAGCATATTTAATTCTTCCGAGTTTAATATTACTTCTGGAAGATTTATCCTTGATGTTAATCGAGTCTGTGTTTGGTGTTCTACAACTTTTAATTTTAGTCGTAATGTTTTGTTTTGTGGTTGCATACCAATCAAGTGTTGAGGTTAAACATAGAACTAAATAAAATAATGGCCACATTGCACTAAATACCATCATAATTGGTATTGGTAAGTCTTCATGTTGTACAGCAATATATACCATTGTTATAACTATTATACTTATGTATAATAGTGTAAATACTGTTGGCCAATTAAATGGATGTATCATATTTTTATATATATTAAGTCCATATTTTTACCAAATACTTTTTTAAAACAAGGATATTTATATTTCTTATTTTCTAATTTTAGGCAATCTGAATTATCCTTAAAATAACAACCTTCACATTTATGATGATAAATTTCGTTAATAATACTATTATTATTACAGAGTGCTTTAACTCGCATTAATTTAACACCTTTATATTCATATATCTTATGTATTTTACTCATGATTATTTCTTTTTAGGTGTAGGACATTCAGAATAAGGATCAGTACCATAATGTTCCCCCATAGTCCAACCACATCTAGCACATATTTCTTTGTTAAAATGTGATTTATGATCTGGACCAATATGACGAAAAGAAACGATACCACTCCTATAATAATTACTATTACTATACCGCCTTGGTTTAAATGATTTAAATTGAATTTTTGCCATGATTACAAGTATGAATGGGTTTGATAAACAAAAAAGGGGGAACAAATTATAATATAATTTGTATTGCATATATAAAGTAATGTAGAGTGTAATACTCATGAGGCCCACGACTGCCTAATTTCTCACACTCTACATTTGTTGTTATGTTAAATACGCCAAAATGGCCTAATTATGGAAGGTCCATACCTGCGGCATCTTTGCCGGTATCGTCATCTTTGTCAGTTTCAGGTGGCATACTTACATCTTCAAGGTTTTCAACTTTCCTTTCACTTGCCCCTGCTGTATTTACAACGTATGTTACTTCTTCAGCAAGCAGAGGTTCTACACGCTTTTGGTATTGTGCAATAGCCAATGACATGAGTGAAGGAATCTGATGGTCGTATATGAACATACGCATTTCCCTCATTACAGTTTTGGATTTTTCACCAAATTTACCTGTACTGATGTCTTTCCTTGCATTTGAAAGAACTTTACCATCAGGTCCTATTACATGATGTCCAGGTACCTGAACAGCTACGAATACCCCCATTACAGGGTTACGCATTTTAAGCCTTGGGTTACCTTCATCATCTTTTTTCATACCTTCAAACCATTTTTCCTTTTCTTTTAATCTTTCGATTATGTCAGAGAAGAATTCAGGTTGCTGGTTTTCAAATAAGTTATCAGCCCATGCTTTACGTGGTACAACAATGGGTTCATCAGGACTTGTTACAGTCTTGACGTAGTCAGTTTTAACTATCCTGAGATAGTTAGTGTCTCTGAGTGTAGGATTGGCTTTTTTAGCTTCATCCGAAAGTTTGGTTCTCAGAGTGAATTGATCTTTTTCTACATTATCGCTACTTACTTTCACCTTACCTGTTAAGATGAATTTTGTTTTTTGAGGTATAAGCGGATGTGCAGCAGGCCCGAATAGGCCAGGATTCAGTTCAATTAGTTTTTGCCGAATTTCAGCTTCGGTGGCTTTTGTTTTTTGTGCCATAATGTTTTAAATAATAGTGAGTTTTTGTGAATTAGCGAATTATATATAGTGGTTATTGTTGTCAATCTATTTCAATGCGTAGACCCTAGTCTTTAAACCGTAGCTTCTACTCTTTTGTTAGCATCGTGAACTGTTTTGTAATTCAGTTATCACATAACCCTGCAATAGGTTATTGGCTGTTTTTAAGACATTGCATATCTTATTATCAGACTTAACTCATCGTCATGAGTGATATTGTTAAAAGCCTTGTTATAATAAATAAATTATCAATTTGAAATATGTACACAATTATCCTGTAATTATACAAAGAACGCATAACAAGGCTTTATATTATTATTTATTAGATTGCATGGTTAAAACATATAGGTCTATTGCAGACTTTAATGATTTAGCCATCATTATCTCTTTAATATCAAACTCTGGGTTTGGATGTTCAGTGTGACCAAATAAGTCACGTTTAGTACCAATCTTCCCAATTATTGTATTTGTTGGGTCATCAATACTGTCAAGTAAACTTTGAGTTGATACTTCTGTTTCAGGGAATTTAATTTGCCCATAACCAATGATGTTATCATCAACATCTAGTATTGGTGTGTGTATACAATTAATTTTCCTCATGATTTAGATGTTTTTGGTTTGTTATGTATTGTACACAATTTACATTGTGGGCTATTTAAATTCGGCCCCACACATGTTATACAGTCTGCTTTATTTGTAGGGTATTCCCTTGACCCAGTCATATATGGTTCAACGTGACCATATCGTAGTTGTTTAATTTGTTGTGGTGTCATTGTCGTGATTATGTTAAAGGTTTAAATGATGCACATTGTCTTGTTGGTCTTTCAGGGTTACGTAGATATGTATTACAATGGTCTTGATGATCACATTGTAGGCATAGTGTCCCAGATGTAATGGTTTTAGGTGGAGTAGAAAGCACAAGTTTAGCTAAACAATTAGGCATATTGTTTTGTATACTATTATATGCTTTAATAGCTAATGATAGTTTTCCAACTGAACATATTATATTATTCATATGTTTTATATGAAAAAATATGGTCTCTGTTGTATGACCAAACCTGTTAGTTTGTAAGGTTATAGTCATTTCTATTTTCTTTTGTTCAGCACTTGATGATGCTATAATATGTTTATATTCACCATCTAATTGACTTGATAATATTGTATGTGCCATTATTTGCGCTTTGACCTTTCTTCAATACGCATTCTTTGTAAGATACCATTGTCCATTTTTATTATGGAGTTGGCTAATTTTGAGATGGCTGATGCTTTTTCGACAGTTAATTTACCGTCATGTACTTCTTTTGAATAAGTGATTAAGTCTGATTTGTAATCTCTTAATTCATTTAAATCTGTTGTCGTGATTGGGTTTTTCATGATTTTTGGTTTTTAATTTGACGATATAAAGTTAATTGTGCTTTTTTGAGTTCTATTTGTTCTGGAGTTATTGAGTTTTTGTCTAAATGAAGATCATATATTATAGTATGTTTTATATAATCTGGTGTTAAAGTGTTTCGTTTTATTTGCTCTCTTTTTATTCTACATCTACGTATTATATCTTTACCTTTTTTTGTTTTTGAGTATTTTTTGTTTTTTTCTCTTATGTGTTTTTTGTTATTATTTCTCCATATTTTATTTTCTTCTCTTGCACATTCTTTGCATATATTTGTTGGAATGTGATATATATATGTTTTATTTGGTCTTTTTGTGGTTACTTTTTGTATACGGAAGTTATTTATTGGCAATTCTTTGCCATTTGAATGTAATGGACCATAACATATTTTAGTTACCATTGTCGTGAAGTTTTAGTTATAAAACTAGGGGTTGATGTTGCTAAGCTTTGTCCAATTTCTATTCCGAAGTTGAATAGGTCGGTAGTGTTTAACTCATATAGAGATGCTATTATTAAAAAACGATGTATTATTCTTTTTCCTGTAAAGCTTTTTACTCTTTTACTTTTGTGTATGTATAGTTTAATATATGACCAATGTTTTTCCATTAATTCAATGGTTGGTTGAATTTTACTTTCTCTTGTTCCGGCTGGTATTGGCCAAAAAGCTTGGTCTACATGAGTTTTATACTCTTTCATTGTCGTGATTATTAATGGTTAATATTACTCAGTTATCAAGCTGAGTCGCACAATTAGTTTATTAAGCTAGGAACTCAATCCGAATATTACATTATTTCAATACTTTATTAAATGGAAACCAGGTTCAATGTTAGCTTATTCAACTATACTTCACATACTTATGATTATATATGAAGGCTAATGTTTTTATTATTGAAACATCTTTCAGCTTACGCTTAGTCGGATGAACATTAGCTGCCCTTGCACAATTTACCTAGATCATTGATATGATTTAATATATGTCCTTTGATTGTGCATGATATTATCACCTTATGCTATAATTTAGACTGATAAAGGTGTAGATATTAAAGGCCCCCTAATTATAGCAATATTATAGTCAAGGAGCCAGTTATTTCATTAAATCTAAATATTATTTTATTTGTTCCAGTTATATAGTTATGGTCAGACACCTGTAATGGAGCAAATAGGTGAAACTAACTCTAATTTGTGTCTGGTGTGCAGTCTTTGTATTGAGGATATTGACTGCTTATATAATTTAATATTCAGATAATTATAACCAATGTATTCAATATGATTGATAAACATAGGCTATTAATTTGCTTATTGTCCTTATTTATGTATCAATGGTATTATAGCGTAAAGAGCAGTTTATTACTGCTCACTATCATCCACCCTTCTTTACTGTGGTTTCAGGCACTAACTCAAACCCTATCATCGGTGTACCTGTCTTCTTCTGGTCATATTGGTTAATTCTGACCTTGTGACCATCAATTTCAGCGACTTTCTTGGTCTCTACAAACTGTTCACCAAAATGAATATCGCTGATTTCCATCTGTGCGTTGCCTTTGAGTGTGGCTAATGCAGACTCACTAAAGGACTTTTCTGGTTTTGCATAAAAGCTTTTCATGTCGTGGTTTTTAGTTTTTAAAACTTATTTATTATTGGTGACGGGGTACAACCCCTTCCCGAAGGGCTCGGGGGTAGTTGATATGAGGCAGTTAGCGGGGGCTATTATATATACAAAATGTACGGTTAAGACGGGCTACTATATACACAGTTTATACAGTTCTCACACACGTTAATATATAGTATGGGGTAGGGGGGTATTTTATATATATAGTTAAGCCGGGGGTATTGAAAATAAAAGGTTAAATTTGTAACCTTTATATTTTTAATACGTATAATGAGTATAAATATGTATATAGTATGGTATTTACTAGGGAACAAATAGCAGATTGGGTTAAAGAGATTGATGCCTGTAAAGCAGAAGAAGAAGTGTATGGTAAACCAATAATAATGTGTAGACGTGGTGGGGTATATGAAACTACTGTTACTTTTGAATGTGAGGAGTGTGAAGAAGTGTTAAGTGTAGAACCAGGGTTAGAGGAAATAAATCATATAGATTGTAGGTGCCCAACATGTAATACAGTAAGGCCTATAACTACTATATTTTTAAGTTGTGATTAATATGAAGAAAATTGATAAATTAGTTGAAAAAGCCAAGCAGTTTATATTGCTTGATGATAGGTTATTAGTATATCCATTACCATTACGTAGTTATAGTACTACGGATACGGTTTTAGATGATGAGGCTAATAAAGGTAAAAATCCAATGCTTGACGAGTTAAAGACTGTCAAGAAGGTTGTTGAGATAAATTATAAGTATCAGGTTGCTATAGTTTTAGCAAAGTCTGATAATGTTAAAGACCTTAACATAGGCGATAAGATTGTGTATAGGTTGTCTAATGTTATAGACTTTGACCTGCTGAAAGATGTGTCTATGCTAAAGCGATTTGAGATAATAGCTAAAATGGTATAATTATGTGGTACAGGAAGTTAAAGCGTAAAATAAAGCGGCTTATATCGACTGTAAAGAAGAAATTGCCACATAAACCTGATGCTATGACAAAGTTATATTATATCTTGAGTAATGTTAATGGTAAGTATTATTTTACAGACTCATTAAAAAAGCTATAATAAACTAAAAAAATATTTTGTATAAAGTGCAACAAAATTGTAACTTGTACGTATAACGAGTAGATCCTTGAACCCTCCCTGGTGTCTGGTAAACAATTGGGAGGAGAGTTGGGTGGAGATACTACAAATAGTAGGACGGTCATCCATTGGTCACAAAGAATAAAATATAAGTTTTAGGTGAGGTGTATATAAAAGGATACACCGAGGTAGACAAATTAACTATTGTCAGCACTGCCTAATAACTGAAGTTTTTATTTAAAAAGGAGGTCTTTTACCGCAAGGTAAAGGGAACACCTCTATTAGTTAATATCATATATTATTTAATTGGCTTTGACTTCTTATTATGAAAAGTTTGAATAGTGTTCAACAAAATATATTTAATGATTTTTTATTATTAAAGGTTATACAAGATGATAATAATCATAATAAGTTATGGGCCATAAATATATTATATGAAAGATTTGGTGATCGGGTTTTAGATAAGGGTTTACTGAAACCTATAGCAAAAGAGTTGGGGGTAGCTAGGTATGTTGTAGTTGATTATATAAAGTATAAGTTAAAAGGGTTACCTCATGGCAAAATTAAGTAAAGCTGAGTTACGTAGGTTAGTTGAGCATGTTGAATCTGTAGGTTCAGACTTAGACACGTTAGACTTAAGGTCATTAATATGTGACGAGGGGTTGTGTCCTATCGAACATTGCGCTTATTACGGGCCAGGCGAAGTTGAATGTCCACACTTGACACAAGTGTGTGAGCTGTTAAAAAATGGTAAATGACTGTTATAGACAAGGCAGATGATGGTAAGTTGAGGTGGGACCTTTTACCAGTTGCCGAAATTGAAGAGCTAGTTAAAGTTATAAACATGGGGGCTGAAAAGTATGCTCCTAATAATTGGCAAAATATGCCAAATGCGACAGACCGACTATATGCTGCTTTATTGAGGCATTTAGTTGATTGGCGTAAAGGGTCTAAAATAGACCAAGAATCTGGGTTAAATCATTTAGCCCATGTGTTATGTAACGCTTTATTTTTATTGTGGTTTGACCGTAATAAAGGGGGGAGGTGCAATGATGTGCAAGAAGAAGTGGAACCAAAAGGGATTTATGCTTTTGTAAAGTGAGACCAAGGGGTGTAAAAAACCTCTGATTATATATAGCAGGTGTGTAACAACATTCTGTACAAGGCTAGGGCTAAATACTCTAGCCTTTTATTTTTTATGAAAATATTTTACATTAATTGTAACTTTATTGTAACTTATACGTATAAAGGGTGTGGGGCAGTTTTAGTATAAAGTTATTTAAAATGATAATAATATGAGATTAGTTAAGTTAATACCGGTTTATAGGGTTGTTGAAGTTAGCCCTTTAAAGCCGTTGAAGAAGCGCATTTTAAAACTAATGCGGCGTTCGAAAACAAAAACAATAAGTTATAATGTACTGATTAGGTTATTAGTTGATTAATATGGGCGAAAAAGAGCGTTATATAAAACAGCCAATATTTGATCATCAACAGTTTTTAAGTGATGATGGGTCTTTTATACAGGCTAAATGTGAATTAGAGTTATACTATTATGACGACCTTAGAACTAAGCTAGAGTGGGTTTCTCCACAGGCAATTTTAAAGCTTAGTAATGGGGACCGAGTGTTTAATTTTTATACAGAATCTTTTAATTCAGATGCTAGGCAAACCTCTATAAATACTATTGAAAAAGTTATAGCTGTGTTAGAGCAGTTTAAAGCTGCTTTTATATATTTAGATGAACAAACTACTGTGTTAGAAGCAGAGGCAGATAAGAATAATAAGGTTACAGAGGAAGTTGTAGAACCAATAAATGAATAAATGGGTTTTGGCGAAGTTGATGTTTGGTTATGGCTTGCTCTATTTTTTGGGTGTATTGTATATGACTATACAAACGCTAAGTATGTGCGAGCTGTAGCCGAATACAACAGGCTAAAAGCCGCAAACACTAGTATGTTTTTAGTTGTTGCAGGGGGGTTATTTACATACGAATATGTTAATAACTTATGGAATTTAATACCTATTGCAGCAGGTTGTTGGTTAGGGACTTTTATTAGTGTTTGGCAGAAAAATAAAATAAATGTTAAGTGATAAATTAGTTTTAGCAATAGACTTTGATGGGACTATAGTTAGTCATAATTACCCAGAGATGGGGGAGTTATTTACACATGCTAAAGAATGCATTAATGAATTATATGATAGTGGTAAATATTACATTATAATATGGTCATGTCGCACTAATCAGAATGAGGCAGATATGATAAAGTTTTTGAATGAAAATGGTATAAGGTATCATTCAATTAATGAGAATTGTCCAGAGTTTATAGCTAAGTGTGAATTAGTTAAATGTGGCTTACCCCGTAAATTATATTATGATATATTAGTGGATGATAGGTCATTGTGGGGTTATTGTATTAACTTTGAATTTGAATGGCCTATGATTAAAAGATTAATAGAAACTGAGTATATACTCAAAACAAAAAATATAACAGTATGAGTTTAAAATCAAAGTGGTGGTGTATTAAGTCAGAGTGTAAGCATTATAATACACATTCTACACACAAAGGGGCTCTTGTTGTTACAGAGCATTGTAGACATAAAGATGCGGTCAATTCTAAAAAATGTGATACCCCAAGGTTAGGTCGTAATATAGATACTATGCAGATGTGTCCTGTATTATATGATATGAAGGAGGACTAAATGACTAGGGTAGAAGTATTAAAAACAGCAAAGGATTATTTTAAAGGTAATGAATTACAAGCAACTCTTTGGGTTGATAAGTACTGTTTACATGATAATTTAGGTAATTATTTAGAGTCTACTCCTGATGATATGTTTCATCGTTTAGCTAAAGAATTTGCACGTATTGAATTAAAATACCCAAATCCATTATATGAAGAAGAGATATACAATTTGCTTAAAGACTTTACTTACATTATTCCAGGTGGGTCTATTCTCTTTGGTGTTGGTAATGATCATGTTTACACCTCTCTTGGCAATTGTTTCGTTATTGGTGATAGTACTGATTCGTATGGTTCAATTTGTAAAATTGACGAAGAGCAAGTACAATTAATGAAACGGCGTGGTGGTGTAGGTCATGACATTTCACATTTACGTCCTAAAGGTGCTTCTGTTAATAATGCAGCTTGCACCTCAACTGGGGCAATTAGCTTTATGAGTAGGTATTCTAACACTACTCGTGAAGTAGCTCAAGGGGGTAGGCGTGGTGCTTTGATATTAACTATGTCAGTTGATCATCCAGATATAGAGGATTTTATAGAGTCTAAGGCAGATATAACTAAGCTTACAGGTTGTAATATTTCAGTAAAGGTTACTGACAAATTTATGGATGATGTAAAAGCTAAAGTACCTCAGGCATTGACCATTTGGCAAAAATTGGTATATCAGGCCTGGGCTACAGCTGAACCTGGTGTATTATTCTGGGATACTATTACTAATAATAGTCCTGCTGATAAATATAAAGGGTTTGAATCTGTATCAACTAATCCATGTGGGGAGATACCTTTATGTCCGTACGATACATGTCGTTTAATGTCTGTTAATTTGTTTAGTTTTGTTGATAAACCTTTTACTCCTAATGCTACTTTTAATGCTATAAAATTTGTTGATGTTGTTAATAAGGCTCAACGATTGATGGATGATGTGATTGATTTAGAGAAAGAAAAGATAGATAAAATATTAAAAAAGATATCTCCTGCTAAAGTAAATAGTGATTCTACACATAGGGAGTATATACTTTGGACAAAGATATATGAGAAACTACACAAAGGTCGTAGGACTGGTTTATCTGTAATAGGCCTTGCAGATTGCTTAGCAGCATTAAATGTTAAATATGGTTCACCAGAATCTATAAGCACAATTGATTTTATGTTTAACATATTTAAAAAAGCTGCTTATACTTCTAGCGAATACATGGCAGAAGAGCGTGGAGCGTTTCCTGTATGGGATAAAAATATAGACCCTATGCCTAGACGTAATATTGCTTTATTAACTATACCCCCATCAGGTACAATATCTATTATGGCTGGTGTAACAAGTGGTATAGAGCCAGTATTTAATTTATTATATATACGTAGGCGTAAGGTTGAGGAATCTGATAATGTTGTATTTGTAGATAAACAAGGTGACAAATGGGAAGAGTATACTGTATTACATCCTAAATATGAAGAGTGGAAATATACAACAGATTTAAAATTATTTGGTGATGCTTGGGATAGAAAAACATTGTATAATATAGATATAGAGGATACATATATTAAAGCATCTCCTTATTATGGTTGTACAGCACATGATATCAACCCTTTAGATAGGGTTAAGGTGCAAGCTACTATACAGAAATATATAGACCATAGTATAGCATCTACTATTAATTTGCCAGCAACTGCAACAGTTGAAGATATATCTAATATATACATGACTGCATGGGAAAGTGGTTGTAAGGGTATTACTGTATATCGTGAAGGTTGTAGGGATGGGGTGTTAATTAATAAAGGTGAGAATAAGACTGAATTTAAGCAACACAATGCCCCAAAGAGGCCTAAAATTTTAAGGGCTCAAGTTAATGAAGTTAAGATAAAAGGTAATGTTTATAGTGTGCTTGTTGGTTTGTTTGATAATAAACCATATGAAGTATTTGTTTTGAACTATTCTTTACCTTCTATTGAAGGGGATATAGTTAAGAATTCAAAAGGTAATTATATATATGGTACTATTAATGTTACAGAGAATTTAACAGATGAGCAGTCAGCAATAACTAGGTTAGTGTCTACTGCTTTAAGACATGGTACTGACATTAAATTTATAGTGGAACAACTTAATAAAATAGGTGGTGATTTAACATCTTTTACAAAAGCAATATCTAGGGTATTAAAAAAATACATACCAGATGGTACTAATATTAAAGGTATTAAATGTGAAGTGTGTGGGAATGGTTTAGTTATGGAGAATGGTTGTATGATTTGTAAATCGTGTGGTAATAGTAAATGTAGTTAATAATGGCTAGAGGTATAGGTGTAAGTAAATTTAGGCGTAAGCCAAGGCATAAAAGGCCTGGTATTCATGCTAAATGTAAAGAATCAAAGAATAAAAATAGTAGGAATTATGTTAAACAGTATGTTGGGCAAGGGCGTTGAAGATAACATAAGGGCAGAAGTTTTAGAGATAAATAAAGACATGCCTGACGGTATATATTTATATGAAATATACCCTGGGTTTAAAACATGGATGAGTAAACAATTAATGATAGAGGTGGAAGTAGCACTTCGTTTAAAAGTATTAGAATATGATAGGTAAAAAGTTTTATGTATATACCAACTGGGGCCTTTGTAAAGGCACTGTTGTGAAAGAGAAAAAAGATGAGAAGTATAATACTGGGTTAACTCAGTATAAATTGAGAATTGATATTGATAGGAATAATACAAACAAAGATTATGGATTTTGGTTTTGTGAAGGCCAATTACATAAGTATTATTTTACAGCAATAGTATTAGAATTATTTAAACCATTTGGTTGGTTTGTTAAATCTATAATTAAAGGTTAATATGAAAATGTGCAAGACAGATAAATTTGAACCAGTTGAGGTTATAAAGTCCTTTTTAGGAATTAAGAAGGGGACTGTGCTGAAGTTTGATGGTGCGAGTTCTAAGTATATAAGTAGGGTTGAAGAGGAAGAAATAGGTGACAATGATTATTATTATTCAGGTCATGCTATTGCTATAGATCCTTTGATTGTTGAGAATAATTTGGGTAAACATTTTAAATTACTTGAATTAAAAGCAGCACCAGTACAACCAGCTATAGAAGAAAAAGAACAGGAAGTACCGCCTGTAAAATTTGTTAGTTGTGAAAAAACAGAGAATACAGACGCACCAGATCAAGAACCAGTCCGTATGGAGAAGAAGAGAGAACTGCCGCCTGAAAAAGCAGATCTTGTATTTGAATGTGGGTTGTGTCATTTTGTTAATAAGATTGCTTCTGTAAGGCACGGGGTATTTTTTCCTGTCGGCAAAGATACTTTTCTAAAAATCAAGTGTGAGAATTGTGGGATTACTACTAATATTTATTATGATATAGCAGATGATACTACAGAAGAAAGTAAACAAGGGTAGTTTTTATACTGACTTTGTAAATATTTTAAATGGGGTACTTCAGCTTTCTCCGAGGGAAGCTGAGGTATTTTCTCATTTATTATTGTTTAGTGATGCAGGTTATGCGGAGAATATAAATCATAAAACAGTAAGGAAGAATATAAAATTGGTATTAGGTATTAGTGAAGCAAATTTAAGTAGGTATTTGAATACTATAAAAACTAAAGGTCTTATAGTAAAAAGTGGTGAATCTAAATGGGTAATAAATGATAACATAAAACCTGATGTTGAAGGTGATACTGTTGAGGTTTTATTTAGTTTAAAGATATTAAAAGATGTTGAAGATAAAGCAGTTGTGGAAAAAGCTATCGCTGGTGTCTATACAAAAGACGCTGAATCATAATCTAGAGTGGAAAGATGTTGAACATCAGATATATGATGAAAATAGTAATAAAGTATATGAGATTAGGTTTTTAGGTATTAAGGTCTATAGGATTGAGAATACGGTTATTGCTAATCATGAAATACTTAAAGCGGGTAAAAAAATAGGTTTTATATCAGATGACAAAGTTGGTGAACAAGCAAGAGTTGTTGATAAAGCAACTAGCCAAAGAATATAAAATAGACTATAGGGTATGTAAAGCAATAGTTAATTCTCCTTTTTTGTATTTAAAGTATTTGGTTACAGACGATTTTCAAGAGGATGGAATGCGTATACCATATTTTGGTGCTTTTTGTCAAAAAGGTGGTTATAAAAATAAAACAATGAGAACTGAAACTAGGAAAAAAATATTATTAGAAAATATAGATGAGGTTACCATTATGATGGCAACTACACAAGGTTTTATAGTTCCGTCAAGTGATTCTGCTAAGGAAGTTATAGAGAAAGCTTGGGAAGATGGTGACTACGAAAAGATTAATTTTATTTGGGGTGGGTGGAAAGAATATAATGGTAGTTAATATGAAGAATTTATATTATGATAAAAAGGAAAAGAAACTTAGCACTAAAAAACCTGTTGTAGAGAATCCTGATTTAAAATTTAAAGGAGAAAAAGGGGATAAAGGTGACAAAGGAGATCCTGGTGAACCTGGTAAAGATGGTAAAACTCCAGTAGAAGGGGTTGATTATTTTATAAAAGAAGGTTTAAGAGGGTTCCCTGGTAAAAATGGATCTGATGGTAAAAGTTTAGATCCTCATCATTATATACCATATATAAATGCTATAAAAGATGTTGACTTAGGCAATCATGAATTGTATACAGATGGTATACATGTAGATGGTTCTACTGCACTTCCGCCCACAGGCCCTGGCCTTACTCTTGCTTATTTCACTGGTGCGTTTCCTGGGGATACTAGTATGATAGCATCAATGAATTGGGATGCTGGTATTCCTATTGATCTAGCAATTGAAGGTAAGGATATTAATATTGATGCAAGTGATATTAATTTGAATGCTAGTAATGTTAATATTGGTAATGATTTGATAGCCGATGGTGGTACATGTGAGTTGGATAGAATTGAAACTTTTTATGTTAATTGTAGTGATGGTTTTATAAAAATAAATAGTGCAGATAGTGGTGGTAGATTTTTAGTAACAGGGGATAATAGAAGTGGTTATACACATCAAAGTAGCACTACAGGTAATTATAGTCAATTTGCGACTGGTGTAAACGTTGGTGGTGCTTTAAGTACAATTACTATTCATGATGCAGGCACAGGTTATAATGTAGATGATGTATTAGAAATATATCAACCAGGTATAGGTGCTTGTGGAGGTAGAGTGTGGGTTAATACAGTGGATGGTGTAGGTGGTGTTACAAGTGTAAGTGTTAATACTGGTGGTACTGCTTATATAGTTCAAGATGATCTTGAAACAGTTTTAATAGTAGGTGGTGGAACTGGTTGTAGATTAAACATAACAGGAGTTACTGTTGGAGGTTACGTGTTTTTACAATCTAATTCTGATGGTGATTCAGTTACTCAACCAATACAAATTTGGATTGACGCTGCTAAAGAATATGAGTTTTCTTCTACTAAATTAGACCTGTGTTCTAATGGTTTAAAATCTACAGGTTTGTCAGAGCATGCTGATAATGCAGCAGCTTTGCTTGCAGGATTAACCGCAGGTGATTTCTATCGTACTGCTGATGTTGTTAAAGTTGTTCATTAATGAAAATCTTTGATATAGTAGATAATCGGGTGGTTTTAAATCCCCAATCTCTTAATATTCCAGAATTTAAAGCTATATGGGACAGGGATAAATCTAAGATGAAAGGTAACGCTACGAAAGAAATTTCGTATATAGTATATCTTTGTGATGAATCTGTTGATAATCCTTATCGTGCTTATAGGGAAGACGAAAGGGAGAATATGATTTTAAAAGATTTCATGGGGGTAGAATGGAAACCTGATGAATTAATAAGTAAGGCCACTGAAAAGTTCAGAGACCTTAAACAAACTACTAATTCTAGGTTATTAAGATCAGCAAAAAAGGCAGCAGAAAAGCTGTCTGAGTATTTTGATTCTGTAGATTTTAATGTTAGGGATTCTTATGGGAAACCTGTATTTTCATCTAGGGATTTAGCATCAAACTTGAAAGAGGTTGCGGGTATTGTTAAATCTTTAAATATGTTAGAGGAAATGGTTCGTAAAGAACAGACAGAATCTTCTAATGTACGAGGAGGTGGTGATGTAGGTTTGTATGAATTAGAGAGATCTGATTTTGATTATGGGTTAGATTAATGGCAGGTGTATATAAAATTAAGGTAATTAACTGTGATAATGCTGACAAGTTTAGACCGGCAGCAGTTAATTATGAACAGTATGAGTATTATACGGCAGCTCCTATTGGTACCACAGCTTATATGAAGTTTTGGGACGAGGAGCTTAGTCGTTGTATATTTGGGTATACTACCGAAGATGGTGAGTTTATATCTGGGTATTTTTATTTTTATTTGAATTATTGTAGGATAGTAAAGACAGACGAAAAGGAAATCATAGATGCTCGTGGTAAAACTAGGACTATTATAAAGAGGGTTGAAAGTTTTCCTAGGTACTATGATTATGATAGGGCTTATTTTGATGCAATAGAAGAAGCAGAGAGACTTGGTAAACATCTTGTGACGATTAAGAAACGTGGTGCTGGGTATTCTTATAAAGGTGCTTCTATGTTATGTAGAAATTTTTATTGTATACCAAGGTCTAAGTCTTATGCCATTGCTGCTGAGGCAGAGTTTTTAACAAAAGATGGGTTGCTTACAAAGGCGTGGGATATGATGTCATTTATAGATACAAAGACTGCTTTTAGTAAGCGTAGGCAAAAGAAGGATACAGGTATGCACAAAAGGGCTTCTTTTGTGATGAGGTCTGCAGATGAATATGGTATAGTATCTGAACAAGGGTATGGCTCTGAGATTATAGGTGTGAGTCTTAAAAATGACCCACAAAAAGCTAGGGGTAAACGAGCAAAGTTAATATTATGGGAAGAGGCTGGTAAATTTCCTGGGTTAAAAGAGTCTTGGCAAATAGCTAGACCTTCTGTAGAGGAAGGTAATGTTGCATTTGGTTTGATGATAGCATATGGTACTGGTGGTACTGAGGATGCTAATTATGAAGGATTGAAAGATTTGTTTTATGAACCAGACGCATATAATGCTTTGCCCATACAAAACATTTGGGACGATGGTGCGTTAGATGGTAAACCATGTGGGTTCTTTGTACCAGAATATTTTAATGTTTATGGCAAAGATATAAATGGAATTCCATTTATGGATAAGAATGGTAATTCTAATATTCATGTTACGTTAATTTGGGCGAATGAACAACGTGATATTATAATAGAGAATTCTAGTGATAAATCTTCAATAGATAGGTATATTGCAGAGCATCCATTTAATCCAATGGAAGCAACATTGCAGATATCGGGGAATATATTTCCAAAAAAAGATATTATAAGACATTTAGCTGAGATAAGAAATTCTAGTAAGTTAAAGAATTTTAAGCAAGTAGGTGATTTATATTTTGGGGAAGATGGTATAGTTAGATGGGAGATTAATACTAAATATAAGGATTTAACTAAGTATAGAGTTTCATCAAATGATGACCCAACAGGAGCCATAGTAATATGGGAACATCCTCCGGATGAAATACCTTTTGGGTTGTATGTTATAGGGTGTGATAGTTATGATTATGATCAGTCATCTACAGATTCTTTAGGCTCGGCTTTTGTTTATAAACGTTTTCAAAATTTTGAGGCCTATTATGATTTACCTGTTGCAGAATATACAGGGCGTCCAGATAAGGCTGAAACTTTTTATGAGAAGGTTAGACTTTTAGCTTTATATTATAGAGCTAAAATCATGTATGAAAATCAAAACAAAGGTATATTTGATTATTTCTTACATAAGAAATGTGATTATTTATTGGCAGATCAGCCAGATATAATCAGAGATGTTGTAGGTGTTACAACTGTACAAAGGACAAAAGGTTGCCATATGAGCAAACCTTTAAAGATATGGGGTATAGGTTTACTTAAGGATTGGTTAAATGAAGAGTATGCCCCAGGTAAAAAAAATCTAACAAAGATTTTTTCAGAACCTCTGCTAGAGGAATTAATAGCGTTTAATGATACTGGTAACTTTGATAGGGTGATGGCCGTGATACAAATCATGATATATCTCAGAGAGCTCTATTCTGTTACAGTTAAGAAGAATAAAGAAGTTTCTAAACGTTCTTTATTTATAGAAGGTATATTTAGAGATATTTAATTATAATTAAAATGGTAGACAAATCTAATTTTCCTGTACAAAAATTACCTAAATACAAGAAGACCAAAGAGTGGGGCAAGGCTTCGCTTGACTCTGTAATATCAAGAGATTCTGGTGGGTTTTTAGGTGCTCAACGTAAGCAGGAGATGACTACTTGGTATGGGTTGTATAATAGTGAATACAATGAGGATGACTTAAAGTATGTTACTAATCCGTTTAAAGTCGAAGATGGCTTCCCTGCCAAACTTCAGAACTTTAATATTATTAGGCCTAAGATTGATCTTTTGATAGGTGAGGAATCAAAGAGACCTTTTGATATACGGGTTATTCAAACCAATCCAGATGTAGTTACACAATTACAGGATAAGAAAAAAGAACTGCTTATGCAGTATATATCAAACGTTGTAGGGTTACAACAGGATCAAAATGGAGAGCCTATCACACCAAAAGAGATTGAGAAATATTTAAAGTATTCATATAAAACTGTTGCAGAAGAAACAGCTTATCATGCACTTAACTATTTAAAAGAAAAGTTAAATCTTAATAACGAATTTTTGAAGGGCTGGAGAGATGGGCTGATAGCTAGTGAAGAGATATATTTTGTATCTACAATTAATGGTGAACCTTTTTTAGAACGGGTTAATCCAATAAATTGTGATTATGACAAGGACCCAGATATAGAGTTTATAGAAGACGGTGACTGGTTTGTAAGGTATATGCAGATGAGTCCAGCTACTATTTATGATAGGTTTTTTGATTTGATGGATGAAAAAGACCTTGATAGGATGTTAGAATACGCAGGAGAAGGCAGAGCTTCTACATCTACTTTGGGTTCGTCTATGGCCGATAAGGTTGAGTTTAGAGACATGACAACTAAGAAGTATATATACTCTGGTGATACAGATTTTAATTTAGTTGAAGTTTATCACGGGGTGTGGAGATCTTATAAGAAGATTGGATTTTTAACTAGTGTAGATGAGGGGTCAGGGCAAGAACAAACAACAATAGTTAGTGAGGATTATAAGCCGTTGCCTACAGATGATATAGAATGGGATTGGATACCAGAGGTGTGGGAAGGTTATAAAGTAGGAGATGATATATATTTAGGTATTGGACCTGTAGAATATCAGCACACTTCTATTAATAATGTGTCTTCTAGAAAACTACCGTATTGTGGTATTATATATAATAATATAAATTCTTTACCTAAGTCATTAGTTGCCTTAATGAAACCTTTACAATATATGTATATTATATTATGGTATAGGTTGGAGCTAGCAATAGCTAGAGATAAGGGCAAAATTATCAATATGGATATAACTCAAATACCTAAAGGTTTGGGTATTGATGTTAATCAATGGATGCATTATCTTAGTGCCCTCGGGGTTAATTTTATTAATCCTTATGATGAGGGTTGGGATATACCTGGTAGAGAGGGGGGTAAACCTGCTGCTTATAATCAGATAACTGACATTGATTTATCTATGATGAATGTCATGGCTGGGTACATTGAACTCATGGCCAAGATAGAAGACATGATTGGTGAGATATCTGGTGTTAGTAAACAGCGTCAAGGTTCTATATCTAAGACAGAATTAGTTGGTAATGTAGAGCGTGCTGTTATACAGTCTTCTCATATTACAGAACCTTTGTTTTGGTATCATAATCAGGTTAAGAGAAATGCATTGACAATGTTGATAAATGTGGCTAAACATGCTTGGCGTGAAAAGCCTAACATGAGTATACATTATATATTGAATGATGCAGAGAGGGTATTCTTAAATGTTGAGGATGATTTCTTATATTCAGATTTAGATGTATTTCTTAGCGATAGTACAAAACAGAATATGGATATTGAGTCTATAAAGACTTTATTACAGCCAGCTATGCAGAATGGTGCTACTTTACTTGAAGCTGCAGAGATATTATCTTCTGATAATTTATCACAAATTAAACTCAAACTTACAGAAATAGAGAAACGTAAGGAAGAGTTAATGGCTCAGCAAGCACAAGCAGAACAACAGCAAGTACAGATGGAGGCTCAATTTAAAATGGAAGATCTTCGTATTAAGGAAGAAGATTCTATACGTAGGGCAGAGACTCAAATACAAGTTGCATTGCTTGGTGCTAATAGTAAGGATGGTGATGCTAATAATAATGGTACTTTAGATCAAATGGATTTAATGGATTTTCAATTACAATTGGAGAAGCAAAAAGAGGAAGTAAAGATTAAAGATGCACAAGTTAAAGAGACTGTGCGTAAGAATAAAAAAGCTGAAGAGCAACGTCAGCAAGAAATAGAAATAAAACGTAAGATTGCAAACAAACCGAGGACAACAAGTAATAGTAAATAGTTATGACAAAAAAGGTAGATAATAATCCGCCTAATGTATTTGAAGGATTCGAGGCTTTATCAAAAAGTTTATTGGGTAACCCTGGTGGTGGGAAATCTCCAGATGATGAAATACCGTATATAGACCCTGAAGATATTGGCAAAGAAGAGGTCGAAGAAGGCGAGGAGAAGAAAGAAGAAAAAGAAGAAGTAGAGGAACCTATTAAAAAGAAACCTACTTCAGTTAAAGAAGAAGTTAATGAAGACGATGAAGAAGACGAATCTGGTGAAGAAGATGATGAAGGAGATTCTGGAAAAGAGGAAACTGATACTGAAGAGGTTGAAACAGAAGTAACTACTTTTCTGAAAGATAGGTTATCTGAAGAACTTGGATGGGAGCTTGATGAAGATGATAAATTTGAGTCCATAAAAGATGTTGTGGATTATATGAAAGTTTTGGTTGATGAGAATTCTAAACCAAAGTATCATAGTAAAGAAATACAAGCTTTAGATGAATATGTTAAAAACGGTGGAAGTATAAGTAAATATTTTAAAGAAGTTTATAAAGAAGCTGCTGCAGGAGTAGATTATGATCATATAGATTTGACTAGGGAATCTAATCAAAGGTTAGTTGTGCGTGAAGTATTAAAAGAACAAGGTCTAAGTTCGGAGCGTATTCAGAAGCGTTTAGATAGGTATGAGAGAGAAGGGCTTTTACAAGACGAAGCGTCAGATGCTGTAGAATTGTTAAAAGAATACAAGTCTCGTAATGAAGAAAAGCTATTAGATGAACAGAAAAAAATAGCAGCAGAGCAGGGTAAACAGCAACAAAACTTCTTTGAAAACGTACAAAACAGTGTAAAAGGCCTGGAGAATATCCGTGGCGTAAAAATTTCTAACAAGGAAAAAACAGAATTGTTAGATTATATATTTAAGCCTGATTCTGATGGTTTAACTAAATATCAGAAAGATTACATGTCTGATATTAAGAACTTGATTGAGTCGGCTTATTTTACTAAAAAAGGGGACTTCCTCATAGACGAGGCAAAGAAAAAAGGTTCCTCTGATGCTTATAAAGAATTTCATCAGAAATTAAAAGCTAACAAAGGTAAGCGATCCAAGAATACAGGAGGCCTAGAGAGTGGCTCAGACTCTGATTTATTATTAAGCTCGTTAAGTAAAAATTTATTAAGTAAAGTATAATTATTAATTTATTGATTGAAGGTTATTATGGAAAATAATGTATTAAATAAACTACAGCTCTACCGTACAAAGTGGTTTTCAGACCTCGTAGACGAGAAGATGCTTGCTAATACACTACTTACCAGACCTCATGAAGTATCACCCGTTTTGTCTTATATAATGGGACGTTTCAATCAAGGAAGCGTTATCGATTATATAACTAATGGTATGGGTAAAGTCATGACGATCGAGAACAGGCAGTATGAATGGCGTGTTATGATCGAATCCGAGCGTGCGGTTACAATTCGCAATGCTCAGATCGATGGTACAGCTGTTTCAGCAACTGATGTTCCTGGTATTAATGGACAGCCCATTACTCTTTGGTTATCAGACAAATGGTTTGGTCCTGGAGCTATTATCGAATTTGATGATAAAGAATATCAAGTGAGAGTAGTTTCTGAGCCTTATCAGGATGGTAATGAGTGGGTTTATACAGTAGTGTTGGCAGATGGTCAGGCAGCTTCTTACATTCCGCCTACACTTCTGGCAGCTGGTAAACAGGTATCTAGGGTTGGTAGTGCATATGAAGAAGGTAGTGATGAGGCTGATATCGTTAATTATCAGACCCCGTTCATGCTCAGGAATCATCTGACTACTATGAGATTAACTTATGACATCACAGGTGATGCTTATTCATCTGTCATGGTTATCGAAATTCGTGAACCTGGAACTAAAAAATCTACTAAGTACTGGGCTCCTTATCAGGAGTGGGTTGCTCTTCGTCAGTGGTATGAAAGAGTAGACTATATGACTATGTATTCTAAGTATAATGCTAATGCTGATGGTACAGTTAGTCTTATTGGTACTAATGGTCGTCCTGTGTATATTGGTGCAGGTATTCTGCAGCAGATAGCTCCGGCTAACAGGAAGGGCTATACAACTATGACACTTGATTTACTTGATACTTATATGTCAGACCTTTCTTTCAACATCCGTGGATTTGGTGAGCGCAAGTTTCTTGCTCTTGCTGGTGAAATGGCTATGAAAGAATTTGACAGAGTATTAAGAGATAAGGCTTCTGGCTACACACTTATGGACACAAAATTTGTCACAGGTAATGGTCAGGAACTTACTTTAGGTGGTCAGTTTACAACATATAAGGGTCTCAACGGGGTTGAGCTTACACTTAAGCATTTACCGTTGTTTGACGATCCTATTCGTAACAGAAAACTTCATCCGATTACAGGTAAACCTCTGGAGTCTTATCGTATGGTATTCCTTAACATTGGAATAAAAGACGGTGATTCTAACATTAAGAAGGTTGTTCGTAAAGATCGTGAATTAGTTATGTGGCACACCGCTGGTGCTGTTGCTCCTGGTTCAGGTCATTCGAAATCAATCACTACACTGAGGTCCAATACCAAGGATAGCTACCAGGTTAACTTCCTGTCAGAACAGGGTGTTATGGTAACAGATCCTACTAGTTGTGGTGAATTATACTGCGACGCTGAATAAAAACTGGGTGTGATGTAGGGGGCTGAGTAAGCCCCCTGAACACCATTATTATTTATAAACCGTTTTAAGCGAGGAATTATGAAAGCAACATTACGGCCGTTGTATAAAGACAAATGGTCAGGGCTAATAAAGTATAGAAATTGTTATGAGGACATATGTCCTTATTACACACGGTCAGGGATGATCTACACCGGTCTGTCAAAGGCAGACGAAGAAAGATTAAGTAAAGAATTAGGGGTAGACTTAGCTCGTGGTTCAGAGTTTTGGAAGAATTATTTTGTAAGGACTTATACAGGGGACATCATATTAGATTTAGAAGATCCTAATGATGAATTAAAATATCTGTATTTAAAGAATCATAAGAAAGTAAAGACATCTGAGTTTGAACATAAAGCAAGTGCTAAGTTTTTACTTATTAATAAAGAAGAAGAGGCCAAGAAGTCTAATCTTATAAACAAAGTTAGACGTAGGGCAATGAAGGAATTTGATACACTTACAACAGAAGAGGTTAGGAAAGTTCTTAGGTTGTTTGGGTATAATGGGGATAATATGGAACCAGAAGTTGCAGAAAATAAACTGTTTGAACTTGTGGAAAATAATCCTGAATCATTCTTAGAGAAGTGGGTAAACAATAAACATAGGGATACTGAAGTTGTTGTTGAGCGTGCAATATCTATGAATATTATAAGACGTAGTAAAAACGTATACAAATATGGGTCTGAAATTGTAGGTCGTTCTATGGTAGAAGCAATTGATTTTTTAGAGAATCCAAAGAACCAAGATATATTATTATCTGTTATGAAATCATTACAGTCTAAAGTTTATATAGATCAACCAGATGTTAATAACACTTTGACTACTATTGAAGAAGTGGTTGTGGATGTTCCTAAAGTTAAATCAGAGGTTACTATAGACTTAGATGATGATGAAGTAAAGTTTAAATCTAGACCTAGGAAAAAAGGAGATACATTATAATGACAATAGCTAACATGCATGTTGCCTTTAAACTCTTGCTGGACAAATCGACTGGCTTAGAGTTTCCTGCTTTTGAACCCGAAGAAATAGATCTTTGGTTAAATAAGGCACAACGGCAATTTGTTAAAAATAGGTTTCTTGGTACAGATAAGGGGATAGGTTTTGAACAAACTTCAAAACGTATTATGGACCTTTCTGTATTATTAACTGAAGATACGTTGGTTTATAGAAATGGTACAGACTTAGTTGTCGGTACAATAAAAGATAATTCATTTGTAGCAGATTTAAGTAGGTGCCCTACTACTGTATTTTTAATAGTAGGGGATGAAGTGCTTATTGCATATGCTGATTTACTTGATACATTAACTAGTGTTACAACTGGTAATTTGGTTACTGGTAGTGCATATTATGTGCTTACTAGTACCATAACACACAATGGTACTGTATATTCAGCAGGGGAATATTTTGAAGCAGCTAATGCTAATTTTACCGGTTCAGGTACAGTTGCATTAGTTACTGCTAAAAAACAAGGTGTTACTAATTGCACTGCTAATAATTATAGGGCTCATATAGATGATCCTTATAGTGAACACAGGCTACATTATGAAGAGGCAAAACCTCTGCGTTTGATATATCAAAGGTATGTTGAACTGGTTACTGATGGTAATTATGGTATATTAGAATATAGTATAAGATATTTGAGGGAACCTGCAGATGTTGCGGTTGGCACTCCCACACATTGTGAATTGCCAGCCCATACTCATGATGAGATAGTTGCCTTGGCTGCTAATATGGTCTTAGAGAATATAGAACAGCCTAGGTATAAATCTAACTTAAATGAGTTAAACAAAGTTGAATAATTAAAAATTTATTTTATTATGCTAACAAGAGTAAATAAGGTATTAATCGGGAAGGATATTAACCGGGATGCAGCAATAGTTAATGGGGCTACCATTGCGACTATTATACAAACTGGAGTTCTGGCTGATGGTGAAGTAGTTGTTCTTGATAAGTATAAAAAAGTATTGGGTGCCGGCGCAACTTTTGCTGACTCCGATACCATTTATATTGCTCAAGGTACTAGTAAAACGTATGATTATACGAATGAAGCTGGTACTGCATTTGCAGCCTGTCGGGAGATGATTTTTTCTGATCCAATACAAGGTAAAAAGGTAAGGTCTTTTAAAGGGGATGCTTTTACAGTGAAAGCTGAGCAGACCGCTGTAGTAGATCTTACAGGACTCACTCCTATAGAAGGGACTGAGTATTTGATTCGTGTTATATATAAGGATATGGAAGAGTATCCTAGTCAATTTACACAGACTTATCGTTATATAGCAACTGCAGCTGATGCTGCTGATATTGATGTTTTTGGAGCAGCTATTGTTGCTAAAGTTAATGCTCATAGTGGTCGTAGAGTAAATGCTACATATGGTGCTGGTGGGGACACAATTACATTAACAGCTAGGGAAATCCCTAATTGTTGCACTGCACTTACAGATCTTGAGGAATTCAGGATGGTTCAATTTGAAGCTAGGTTTTTATATGTTGACTCAGACGGTAATTGGCAGATTATACCATCTACTGTTACTACAGTAACATATGCAGGCCCTACTCCAGGTTCAGGTAATTGGGAACAGGTTAGAGATCTTGAAAAAGCTGCTCAGCCGTATAGTGGTATTAGTAATTTTACACAGTTTCCTGTTATTACTCCAACCATGGCTACTACAGTGGATTCTTATTATGATCTTATTGTTATAGAACATGATCGGGAATATTTGTCTCCTGGTATTAATAGTTATCAGTCTACAAGTCTGACTACTGTTATAGCTTTAGCTACTGCTGTTAATGGTGTAAATGCTGGTACGCAGTCTCCAGATATAGTAGCTACCTTGAATACATGGATGGCTTCATGTCCTGGTCAGTTTGCTAATATTTCAATTTAATTAAGGAGGATATAAACATGGCAAATGATTTTTTAATTCAGAGAGTTGCGTTTGGTAATGTTACTTATGTAAGTACCGCTACCAATGCTACAAACAGTGTTACCGTTGATGGCGGGTATCTTCCTAAAGGTGCTATCGTTACAGGTATTAGACTTTTTCCTGGTGGTGCTATAACAAATGGCAGTAACTTTGAAAATGCTACATTTAATTTATATTGTGGTGGACAGGCTCTTGGCACAAATGATAGGAAAGCTTCCGAAGCATTCGTACAGACTGCTGCTGCAACTATGGCCGTAGCAGGCGGTATTGCTTACGTTTCAGTAGGTGGACCGTTAGTTGTTTACTGGGCTTCTAGCACAAGTAAGAAGACTGGCATAGCTTTTGATTCAGATATATATGTAGAATATTTATATTGTGGTTCAAGAGATACCGATTAATTGAGGTAATAACATTAATGCTCGTATAGATTAAGTAATAGGGGGTTGGGGTAACCCATCCCCCTTACTTTTAAAATAAATGTATGAAAGAACCAAGAATAGTAGTTAATGAATCTGTAGGGAAACATAACTCAAATCTTGATGAGTCAATAAAAAGAATTGACAAATCTAAAATGTATAGGGATAATTCCACGATTATAGTGTGTCCTACAAGGGGTATGTTCCCCACAATGGTTGTCCAGTCTTGGATGAAATTAATGAGACCAATGAACCAAACAGTTGCTGGACCAATTTTTGCAGAGTCTATGAAAGTAGATGTAGCATATGAAAGTTTGTTTGAGTATATATTAAGCAATGAATATTTAAGTAAATTTAAATATGTACTCACAATTGAAGAAGACAATTTACCCCCGCCTGATGGTTTATTGAAACTATATGAAAGTATGGATGAATATGACGTTGTAGGTGGTCTATATTGGGGTAAAGGTGATAATGGGTTTCCAATGATATTTGGTGATCCAAAAGATTCTACTGATTTTAAACCAGCAACACCCGTTGCTAATTCGTTACAGCAAGCCAATGCTTTAGGTATGGGGTTTAACTTATTTAAATTAGATATGTTTAGAAAAGTACCTAAACCTTGGTTTAAGACTGTTGAGGGTAAAGATGAAAATGGTAATATGTCTGGTATAACACAGGATGTTTATTTTTATCAAAAAGCTGCTAAAGAAGGTTATAAATTTGCATGTGACACTTCTATATTAGTGGGCCACTATGATAATAAAACGGATGTTGTTTATTAAAATACAGTAGATATGATAAATGAATTAAAGCTTGATTTGGCTTGCGGGGATAATAAAAAAGAAGGTTTTAAAGGTATAGATATAGCAAATTTGCCGGAAGTAGATTATGTAGTAGATTTGCAAGTTTATCCCTGGCCTATAGAATCTAATAGTGTAGAAGAAATACATTGTGGTCATTATATTGAGCATATTCCTCATGTTAATATAAAAGGGGTTTTAAAAGAGTCAAATTCTTTTGAAGAGTTTAAGGAAAAGTTACTTCAGTCTAAAGACGGTCTCATAGAATTTTTTAATGAAGTATATAGAATATTAAAACCTGGTGGTAAGGCAACAATGGTTGCGCCTTATTATACATCTGAAAGGGCTTATGGTGATCCAACCCATGTAAGATCCATAAATGATTTTATGTGTTATTATTTAACAAAAGATTGGGTTAAAGTAAATAAATTAGAACATTACGGTATAGAGTGTGATTTTGATGTTAAGTTGTCTTATTTTATAACTAATGAAATGACATTAAAATCTGAAGAAATTAGGATGAAAGCATTTCAACATGATTGGAATGTAATAATGGATATTATAATAGAATTAACAAAGAAATAGTGATCCCAACCTTTGGCGACATAGTAATACCAAAAGTACCTGTTAAAAAGAGGTTTGTACCTACTGAGCATGATAATGCTGCTCATAGTGAAGTGTATGTGACCTCTACTACTTATACACCTGCTACTACTACTGCATTAGGTGCTGTTATAGTTCCTGTTGCAGGTAATTTAGATGTAGATGTAAGTGGTAATATATCAGTACCGTTAGCTACTACAACTACTGTTGGTGTTGTAAAGATACCAACTTCTGGTAATTTAACCATTGATGGTTCAGGTAATGTTAGTGTTCCTACAACTTCTGCTGGTACCCTTGGCGTATTAAAATTAGGAGTTGGTCTTACAGATGTTGGTGGGGGTGTTATTAATGTTACAGGGGGGACTCCTGGTATACATAATTTAGTAGATACTGTTAATCATCCTGTTACGGGATTAACTATTGGTCATTATTTAAAAGCGACTGGGGCAACTACTTATGAGTTTGCAGATTTACCATCCCCAAGTGCAATGGGGGCAATAGCTGATCCAGGCACCTCTGTTGATTATGATATTTTAATATGGAACGGTGCAACAGGTGATGCAGTATATGGTGAAAGTAAAGTATCTATAAATCCAGGCACTGGATTATTAATGTCAGACAATGATATAATTGCATATGGTTCTGGTGGCGGTGGTGCAGGTGGTTGGACATTTAGATATTCATTAGTATCAGATGGTTCTTTTAATGTAAACCTTGTTAATGATAGTGCTGCTCCTGGTCCGAGTAAAGTATATGGTACAGATGGGGCTGGTACAAGGGGTTGGATTACAGCTCCTACTACTATGACTTACCCAGGTGCAGGTATTGCTTTATCAACTGGTTCTGCCTGGGGTACATCAATAACTAATAATTCAGCTAATTGGAATACAGCGTATGGATGGGGTAATCATGCTTCGGCCGGTTACTATGTTGGGACCAACTCAACAATAAGAGGTTTGTTTTCTTCTTCAGCTACAGGGCTTACCTACACAAACTCCACTGGAATATTTTCTCTTTCATCGGGTTATGTTATCCCGACAACCACTGAGCAGAGCAACTGGAATACAGCCTATGGCTGGGGCAATCATGGTTCTGTTGGTTATGCTGTAAAAGCTACTGATGAAACAATAACTGGTACTTGGATATTTACTGGTGCAGATGCTTATGGAGGTGGATTTTTAGCTGCTAAATTTGATGATGGTGATTTATGGTTAACAAATGGAATATGGATTAGTTTTGGTACAGATGTAGATTCTTATATTAATTGGTCTGGTGATCAATATTTTAGATTAAGTATTCAATCATATGCAGTAGACACTGCTATATTATTTGAAGGTAAAGATGCTGGTGGTACATTACGAACATTAGCTATGTTTAAACCAAGATCAGGATGTGAATTATATTATACTGGTACTAAAAGATTTGAAACAAATAATTATGGTGCTACTGTAGTTGGACAATTATACTTAACTGATTCAAGTTCTACTATAGAAAAAGGTTCAACTGGAGCATTAAAACAAGTAACTGCTTATGGTTATGTTGAAATTGGTGCTCAAAATTCAAGTTATTGTCATTTTGAGACAGATAGATCTGCTTATTATTTTGATCATAACTTAGTTATAAATGAGGGTATTATTTCATCTTATGATGAAGATTTTATTTTAAAACGTGCTGGCACTACTAAATTAACTTTTACTACAACATCTGCTACATTTGAACAAACAGTATATTCAAAAGGAGATGTAATAGCTTATTCAACTTAATATATGGCACTAGGAACAAAACAATCTGGTATATATAAAATAGAATCAAAACATAAAAAAGAAAGATTTTATATAGGCAGTGCATCTAGAATTGATACTAGATGGAATTTACATTTACATGATCTTAGGTGTAATAAACATGGAAATCAAAAATTACAAAATCATTATAATAAATATGGGGAGTCTGATTTATTGTTTTCTATATTATTAATTTGTGATAAGGAAGATTTAATTAAAATCGAGCAATATTTTATTGATTTTTATAATCCGTGGTTTAATATATGTAAAATTGCTGGTAGTTCTTTAGGTATAAAAAGATCAGAGACTACCAAAGAAAAAGTTAGACAAGCAAATTTAGGCAAGAAACAATCAAGAGAAACTGTCGAAAAAAGATTGAGGTCTAGAGGAGATGTTTGGAACAAAGGTTTAACTAAAGAAGATCCACGGGTTGCTAGATCTGTTAGAAATTTTCATGGAGTGAGAAAAGAATTAAGGAAAGGAAAATAAGTGGCATTAGGTACTTCAAATATTAGTTTAGGTTCAGTAAAATCTGAAATAGGTGAGAGTACTTATAGTCTTTTTGATATAGGTACATCTACTTTAATAAATAAATGGTCAAAGTATAAACCAATACGAGATGCTGGTGCAGGTACTAATTGGCCTACTGGTATTAATAATTTATATGGGTTAGATTTACCTGTTTGGGATAATACAAGTGATAGATTTGAAGATGATAATGGAGATTTAAGTGATGATTGGGATTATTTACATCCTCGTGGCGGTAGTCCTGGGGGGACTCCTGATGAACCAGCAAGGTTAGGAGATTTTAGGGGATATGAACACGATGATTCTTTAACCTGGCCACCGATGTATTGTAAAACTGACGATCAAGATGAAAATACTCCATTAAGTCCTGCACAACCTAGTGGTGGGTTTTCGTCTTGTACTGCTACAGGAAAGTTTAATGTTACTCCATCAAGTGTTAGAATAAAAGTTTCTGATTTAGGGTTAAGTAATTATTATTTTGGAGTTCTTGTAAAAACACCAGATAATGATTATTTTATAAAAACTAATTCAACAACAATTGGGAGTTCTAATGAAACTGTTGGTTTAGGCATTACTCCAAGTGTAACTTTAACTGATCCTACAGATCCAGAATCAACATATCAAAATTTACCTTATGGGGTTGGTAGTTATACTATGTATTATTGTATATCTTCTACTAATTATACTACTTGGACAGAAGATCCAACTGCAACAATTTATTTAATGCCGTCTGGAAGTGTTACTGATTTAACATATAAAAATTATTTTACTTTTATAGTAGAAGATTGGGTTTATACAGCTGATGGAAGTTTATATTGGACATATGATGATGATGCTTATGATGATTATGATGAGGCTACTATATATATGTCTGAAGATGCTGAACCTTTTACAGTAGATTTAGATGGAAATACTTGGTTAGAATATGATGTATATGCTTCAGATGGTACTACTAAAATAACAAGTACTCCAGCATTGTGGAGTAATGGGTGTAAATTAAGAATGTTTCCAATAAATGCAAATGGTGGACTAGTTAAAGAAGGTATTGTTTATGTAGATGGAACAAATTGTACACCATATCCTATAACAGTAACTCATCAAGCAGCTCCTGCGATAGTTACAGTTTATGCTGGTGATTCAGATGTACTTACAGTTTCATCAACTGATGGGCATGTTATTGGTGGGTTAAATATAGAATTTACACCTCATTATGTTCCAGATAATGATCCTCATTATGATGTTTGTTGGTATATTAAAGTTAATGATGGTGCTAAGGGTGAATATAGTTCTCTTACAACGGGATTAGCTTGTACTCAAGATACACATGAAAACATGCAATCTATTGGTTATGGTTCATTAACTTGGAGTGATGGTGATACAGTGGATGTTTATTTATATTATGAAGAAGCACCAGCTGTACCATAAATTTTTTAACAATTAAATATAATATAATATGGAATTTTTAATGGGATTTTTAGTAGGTGTTGTTCTTACTTTAGTAGTATTATTTGCTATTAAGAAAAAGAAAGATACAAAAGTTGTTCTTGATCCTAAACAATTTACACCAGGGCCTGAAAAAAGGCACAATATACCTGAAGTTTAGGTTTAGGTAAAAAATATTAAACAACTTAAAAAATGGAAAAGAGAATATTAAAGTTTACAGATCAAGAGTTGAATATTTTATTATATAGTCTTCAAAAACAACCTTTTGAAACGGTTAATGGTTTGATACTAAATATAGTAGAACAACTCAAGGCAGATAATGAAGTTAAAGTAGAAACTAAAACAGAATAATAAATGGCATTTGCTCCAACATTTACAATAGTAGAACAGGGGGATAACAAACTATTGACCATAACAGACTCTACTGGAACTGGTTCGGATGGTTGGGATGGCACCCCTGATGTTACACATATAAACGATAGTACTAATAATCTAACATTAGATATAACTATCACTTTATCAGATGGTACAGAAACAACGTATGATACTATCGATTTATATACATTAAATGGTGGTGGTTTTACCACTACAGAAGATTTAGTGTTTGAATTGGATTGTACAGATTTCACAGTTAGTGGTGTGGCTTTAGGAACTTCTAGTGATGAATTTCCTGACGGTGTTTATGATGTAACTTATGCATATCAGAAAGCTACTAATAATTATCATACAGATTATAGTATACTTATAGACGGTCAGGTTAAGACAGATTTATATGAGTTGTTAAGGACTATACCAACTGAGTATGAATGTGATTATAATCATGAGCGAGAGATATTAGATGTTATATTTATGAAAGGTTATTATGATGCTATGTTAGCTACAGCTGCGATTGGTAGAGATGAACAAGTAATAGAACAATTAGGTGTATTAGAAGCATTAGTAGAAGATGGCAGCAACAATACTTGGTAATTTAGGTACAGAAGATTTAACTGTACTTGGTGGTCCTGTAACAATATCTACAGGGTTAACTGTTACTACATTACCAAATGTTAGTCCTGTTGTTATAGATGTTACAGGTATTGATGTAGACAGTTATTGGCATTTAGATAGTGGTAAAATAACTCCTGAAAACTTATTATATAAAGTTGGCTTAGGTGCTGTTGATGCTGGTAATACTACTACAGACTATTTTCTTTTACTTAATTCAACTACTAATGAGGTAAAGAAGGTTATAGGGTCTACAATGTGTTTGGCAAGTCATACACAAGCGTGGTCTACTTTAACTGCTACACCTACTACTTTGGCTGGTTATGGTATAACAGATGCTGCAGCTTTAGTACACACTCATTCTTATCAAACTTTAGATGCAGACTTAACTGCTATTGCAGCTTTATCTGTCAATGGGTTTTTAAAGAAGACTGCTGGTACTTGGGGGATGGATACCAATTCTTATGAGGTTGCTTTAGGTAATCCTGCAGGGAATGGGTATATACTTAGTTCAGATACTAATGGGGCTAGGACTTGGATAGCTAATAATCATACAGGGGTATATGAACCTGTATTGCCTGCAGTGGGTGCAGATGGTTATGTGCTTAGTTCTGATATGGCTGGTAATAGGTCTTGGGTTGCTCAAGCCGGTGGTGGTGGTAGTGGTATGGCTATACACGCCAATGAATATCATAGTACATTGGATAATACAGCATTGTCTGGTACTTTAACATGGGGTGGTGTTCAATTAACTACTACATTTACGAAATTAAATTACTTAACAAGTGCTACCGGGACTACTGGTACGAATACTACTAATATTGTATTTTCAACTAGTCCAGCATTGACTACTCCTAATATTGGGGCAGCTACTGGGACTAGTTTAACTGTTACAGGGGACGTAATTGCTTATTCTGCATAACTATGGCTACAGCTGGTGAAATAACAACATATTTAAATAATATACTGTATGGTCAGTCAGTATATATGGATGATATAATGAAACGTGAAAGGTTAGGTTATTCTGATATGTTTCTTTATAGATTGAGGGCGTACATACTAGATTGTTATGTACAAATAATGGTAAGTTACTTTTCTCAAACTGACTACGATTCTGAAAATTTCTTTACTACCGATGAGGTTAGGGAAATAATAAATAGGATAAACATAATATGTGATTCTAATTATGATTTAGATTTATAACAAAACAAAATAAAATAAAATTAATAAATATAAATTATGGCATTAAGTACAACTAAACGATTTTCACACAAGGCTGCTCCATACGCTGCATTTTATAATGAAGCCGGGGAACCTCGTTTGAATGTTGAGGGTACTGTAGAAATTGCAGGTGTATCTGATATAGATATAAATGCACCAACTATAGACTCTTCTTGTTATATAGGGAAGTCTGCTGGGACCAATGGTGGTGATTTTGTAGTGGCATGGACGTCTG
>Ga0105099_10000025_pt1 | contig 102462 bp, 72 predicted proteins | sample PPLLak3cmMay2015_2_FD_79138 | JGI IMG/M metagenome (GOLD analysis project Ga0105099, IMG submission 79138) | Freshwater sediment microbial communities from Prairie Pothole Lake near Jamestown, North Dakota, USA - PPLs Lake P8 Core (1) Depth... | ecosystem: Environmental > Aquatic > Freshwater... | reverse complement strand
TTGCGATTGTGAAAAGAAAACTAAAATTGGACCAAAGTTTATACACAATTCTACAAACTTTAAACCTTTGCTTATTTGAAAAAACGCCTATAAATCAGCTGTTTGAAAAACAAATCTACAAAATCAAAGAACAAGATGATTATAACCAATTGAAATTGTTTGACTTATAACCGGACACTAGTGATCTTAATTGTATTTATATGGCAGGTAATCTATTCGTTAAGTCTTATTCAGCAAGCCCTAATTAACCAGAGTATAAATATTAAAGTTATTATCATTAACCGAGAAAAAATCTAATTTTAGTAGGTCGTAGCGATGCTGCTTTTTAAAGTCGCAGAGCGATGACCTATTTGTAGTAATTCTTAATATACGAAAATCAAGCCCCACTAGGCCTGCCTGCCGGTAGGCATGGGTGACATATAAATTGAATGTAGTAGTATCAAGTATTTCATGAATTTAAAATATTTTAGCCGGTCTGTAGTGTAAAGTTATATAATTAAATATTTACGGATTACCTTTGATTGTTGGTTTAATTATTAAATGTTATAAATTCGAGTTATTATTAACAATAAATTGATTATGGGGAAAGAAATTGAAAGGAAATTCTTGGTAAATACAACAAAGTGGGTGTCTTTGGAAAAACCTATTGGAGATTATTTTCGTCAAGGATACTTATTGAATACGCCTGAAAAGACTGTTCGAATAAGACAGACTGGAACAAAAGGGTTTATTACAATAAAAGGAAGTTCAATTGGAGCAACTAGAGCAGAATTTGAGTTTGAGATTCCTAAAGACGAGGCAAATGAAATACTTGATACCTTTGTTGAGCAAAGCATAATTAAAAATCGATTCAAAATCACATTCGGAGGTAAAGTTTGGGAAATTGATGAGTTTTTAGGAGATAATCAAGGGCTAATAATAGCTGAGATTGAACTCTTTAGAGAAGACGAACAATTTGGATTGCCTGATTGGATTGAATCTGAAGTTACACATGAACAAAAGTATTACAATGCAAACCTCATTAACAATCCTTACAAAAATTGGCAAAATAAAGAATAAAATGACAATCCAATAACTTGTTGATTATATAACACATAACTATTAACCCATTCAAAATGAAACATTTCATTAGATGAAACGTTTTATATTCAAATCTAATTTATGGGTGTTAATAAAATACCTCTATTAGATACATTGTCTTGATAATCATGTTGTTGAGCGGTTTAAAAAAAACAGGTTTTTTTTAATATCTTAATAAATAAATAGTTAATTTTAGCAAACATTAAAAACTAATTTAATAATTTGTCTTATGTGCGAAATAATTCAAATTGAAAATATTATATCAAATTATTTGGTGTTAAATGAAAAGGAAACAGATGTGTCCTTTGAAACCCTGTATCGCTTTAAAAGATTAATTGAAAAGAAGTTTGTTGATAAAAACAAATTCATTGTAGTCGATTTTTCTTCTTCTGCAATTATAAATGCTGCCAATATCAATTCCGAATTATTTAGTTTAAAGAATGATCATTTTTTCTATCATAGAAATGATAATAAGACCTTGTTGAAAAGTGAAAATGACCAGTATTTTAATGCAAAGTTACCTTTCAATATTAAGAATGAATATCTCTCGGTTTTCTCAGAGGTCAATGATGAGCTATGAAAGTTTCGGCCGATTCTAAGATTTTTAATGATGCTGTTCATGGCTTTATATATATAGATTCGAAATATTGTCAGCACATAATAGATAAGCCCCTTTTTCAAAGGCTTAAACGCTTAGAACAAACGAATGTTCGTCCATTATATCCTTGTGCTCACCATGATCGATTTGTTCATTCACTAGGAACTTATCACTTAGGTTCAATTGCTTTTCAAGCTCTTCAATCAAATTCCCAATCCGAACTCAATGATTTAAACATACCTTGGCCAAGGTGTCAAAAACATTTTGAATTAGCATGTTTACTTCACGATATTGGGCATGCGCCTTTCTCTCATACTTTTGAGTTTTATTATGAAAGGGGTGATAATCTCAATAATTATATTGTTGACGAGACTAAGATAAGGGTACACTCGGGTAACAGGGCTGAATTTGAAAAATTCAAAATAGACTATAATTCCACTACTCCAAATCAAAAACCTCATGAAAAAACAAGTGCAATACTTGTTTTAACGGCATACGCTGAAGTACTCACTGAAATATTTTTTGCAGACCCCTTCTTAATTGCAAGAATGATTTTGGGTCTTCCTTATAAAAATAGTTGCAGCCAAGATGAAAAATTCTTCAACTGCCTTATTGGATTACTAAATAGTAATACAATAGATGTTGATAAATTAGATTACATTGCAAGGGATCAGTGGGCAACAGGGAATATATCTAAAAGTGTTAGTATAGAAAGATTGTTAAGTTCTTTGTATGTTAAACTATCAGATAGTAAACTAATTACATGTTTTCATAAGAGAGCTATTAATGAGATTTATTCTCTTATTAAAGCTAAAAAATCTATAAATGTTAGATTTCATGGTCATCATACTGTAAAATATGATGAATATGTTTTGAAAAAAGCTGTTGAGGAAACTACAAGAAAATACTTAAATTTAACTGAAGGCCCATCTGATCTTGCTATTTCAAAAATAATTTCAATCGATGCCTTGGTTAGTCAAGTCCCGTTTGGTGCTCTTTCTATTACACTACCCACCGATGATGATTTGATTCATATTTTAAAATCCCAAATTAGCTGCTCAGAATATGCAAAAGAATGGTTTTACAGAGACTACTATTTAAAGCCTGTCTGGAAAACATATGCTGATTATATGTACTATTTTAAGGATCTTACCTTTGAAGAAAAAATGTACTTATTTAGCCATAGACAAGAGATTATTAATTCATTCTTAGAAAGTCATGATATTGAAAAAAATAACTATTGGGAAGTCCCTGACTTAGATTTTCAATATAAACCCATTTTTTCTCCTGACATTAAAATTTACATAAAAGATAAGATAGTTGATTTCAAAGAATTAAGTAGTACGGATGAAAATGTTGACTATCAAGAAAAAAACGAAAAAGGAGAGTCCTTAAAAAGTGATGCAATGCTGTCTAAAGGTGATTCAAAGAATCAACCAATTAATCCCAAGAAGTTTTTCTTTTTAATATATGTGCCCAGAGAAATAATAAAAACACCTTTAAGAGAAGTTTTAATAAACCATATTAGAGACAGCATCAAGGAATATTCATCTGCAACACTACAAGCTAAAAACTAAAATTATCATCAGCACATAGTAATTCATATAATAGTCAATTATTAGGAGTTGATTAAGATTGTTAATCTATTAGTGTGCTGCTTTTTCACTTGTATAAAAATCATCTTAAGACAATGAAACTCCTCGCCGCAAGCGGACGAGGTATCAATTTTGAAAAATAGGTATTAATTAGCCACAAGGGGCGGAGAATTCACCCAAAGAGATTAAAACCTAATTGATTTGAATGCACTCTACGGTGCAAATCCTTGGTGCAAACAAAAGCACCTACAAACAAAAAGTTCATAAGTGCTTAATTTTCTTGTCGGCTCGGAGAGGATCGAACTCTCGACCCCATGATTAAGAGTCACGTGCTCTACCAGCTGAGCTACGAGCCGATTTTCTTATTTAAGGGTGCAAATGTAAACTTTTTACGCTAATTTTGAAACGATTTAATATCATTATTTAACGTATATTTTTTTAGCCCCTTTGAAAAATGAGAAAAACAATACTTATTACTGGCGGAGCAGGTTTTATTGGCTCTCACGTTGTACGCCGATTCGTAAAGAACTACCCTGAATACAATATTTTGAATCTTGACGCTTTAACCTATGCCGGAAATCTCGAAAACCTCATCGACATCGAGAAGAGTCTAAACTATAAATTCATCAAAGGGGATATCACCGATGAGGTGGTTGTTGAAAAAGTATTTAACGATTTCCCGATCGACGGCGTTATCCATTTAGCCGCTGAATCGCATGTTGATAGGTCGATATCCGATCCTATGGCATTCATCAAAACGAATATTCTAGGAACGGTTGTTCTTCTTAATGCCGCCAAGCAGCATTGGAAGGGTAACTTCGAAGGAAAACTATTCTACCATATCTCCACCGATGAGGTTTACGGTAGCCTTGGCGATGAGGGTCTCTTTACCGAAGAAACCGCCTACGACCCACGTAGCCCTTATTCAGCATCAAAAGCTTCGTCCGATCATCTGGTTCGGGCATACCACCATACTTACGGTTTACCTGTAGTCATTTCGAACTGTTCGAATAACTATGGGCCAAATCATTTCCCTGAAAAGTTCATTCCGCTAGCCATCAACAATATAAAGAATGGTAAACCCATTCCTGTTTATGGAAAGGGTGAAAACGTTCGCGATTGGCTTTACGTGGAGGATCATGCTGCGGCCATTGATTTGATTTTCCATAAAGGAGAACCTGGAGACACCTACAATATTGGGGGAAATAACGAGTGGAAGAATATCGATCTTATAAAACTCCTTTGTACAATAATGGATACCAAGCTGAATAGGGCTACCGGTGAGTCAGAAAAGCTGATAACCTACGTAAAGGATCGAGCAGGCCATGACCTCCGATATGCAATAGATTCAACAAAGTTACAAAAGGAATTAGGCTGGACACCTTCATTACAGTTTGAGGAGGGGTTAACAAAAACGGTTGATTGGTATTTGTCAAACCAAAAATGGCTTGATGATATTGTATCTGGAAACTATCAGCAGTATTATAACGAACAGTACCAAAATAGATAAAATAGAAAAGGGAGCCATTTGCTCCCTTACTTTAATGAACAAATCCTCTGCAGAACTTTGAAGCATTCTCTCTCTAAAGATTTTATCTTTTAATAATAAAAAATATCCAATCACCACCAGCACCTGCATTCAAATCTACATTAATTTTATCCCACCCTGGAGGAGCTTTAATTGTACTTGAATTTCCTGCAATTACTCCTATTCCGGTTATTTGCCTCAAATAAGGAGAAGAGTTATATCTAGCATGAGCGTAAATAAAATTACCTCCTGCTCCCCTGTTTAAATCGGCTGGTTCGTTATATATACCATTTAAACTTCTTAATACACGACATGAATATTGATCACTCGTTCCGTCACCAATGGTTACCCAAAATTCATTAATACCAAAATAATAAGTAGGTGAATAATATAAATAAATGAATGCACCTCCTGCACCCTTGTTTAAATCTATGACTGGGCGATCTGCCCAATATGCATATCCCTGACCAGGCAATTCTTGATAAAGGTAGCGATAATCAGCGTAATCATAATCACTATAAGTAAATGCAAATGAACTAAATCCCACTGATTCAACTTTTTTCGTTGATTTTTTGCTTTTATCTAAATCAGCAATAATGTTTACAGAATAAACCATTGGATTATCTACATTGTCGATTTTTTCCTGAAAAAAATCATGAGAGTACTGAATCTTTTTACCTGGTTCTTGAGTTTCAGGTAAAATTTGATCATCTTTCTTAGAGCAGCTAATCATAACAATAAAGACTGCAAATAAATAAATTTTGTTTTTCATTCTAATAGGTTTTAATTAAACATTTTATTGAATTATATATAAAAGTAATAATATTTTTAATATATAGTTGCTTTTATATTTTTTTATCACAAAAAAATATACAATACAAAATAACCGATGGGTCTGCTTGCATATCTTACGGATACCGTAAGATATGCAAGGATAGTCAAACAACCTATTTATTGATTTGAGAAATGAATTGTAGCTTCATGATTCATGGTTGTAGCGGGGTGCGGTGGGATGGCAAAACTGCGAGCCAGATAGGGTGTGAACCGAACGAAGAGAGCTCGGCGGAGCCAATACTGCAAGGCAAAGAATTACGCAAAAGGGGCTTGCCTACTTTTGCAGTAATTCTTGCCTTGCAGTAGAGCGGGAGGAAGCATAGTTTTGCCTTGATTTTTTGTTACCCTGCCTACCGGCAGGCAGGTTTTTCATCAAGGAAAAAGTAAAAGATGCAAGGAAATCAAATAGTACATGAGAAAAAACTTGCATCAAAATGAACTTAACTGTATTTATATGGCAGATAATCTATTCGTTAAGACTTATTCAGCAAGCCCTAAGTATAGAAATACTTTTATTGTAATCTAAAAAACCACGGTCTTTGACCGTGGTAATGTAAATTTGGCTTTGCCATTTTTCTTTTGTTGTGAGTTCATTATTTTGCATTTTGAATCCTTTTTTAGCAAGTTGTAAATTATGTTTTTGCGTCATCGTTGGGGGTAGTTAAATGTTTAGGCTGATTGATGCCTTTGGCATCATACTTTTATAAAGCCACCTTTACTATAATAAACAATTGATTCACCTAAATAATGAAATAGATGCAACAAAAAAAGGAGCATGGAGCTCCCTTTTGTATTTTTCTAATACTATTTTTACTCCACAGTAACCGATTTAGCTAAGTTCCTTGGCTGATCTACATTGCAACCACGCAATAAGGCGATATGATATGCTAGTAGCTGTAATGGAATAACAGCCAATAGCGATTCAACGATTTCGTGCGCCTTAGGGATTTCAAGAACGTAGTCGGCCATCTCCTTGATTAGCGTATCCCCTTCGGTTACAATTGCAATTACCACACCCTTACGGGCCTTTACCTCCTGAACATTGCTAACCACCTTTTCGTAGCTGCTATCCTTTGCTGCAATTACTACAACTGGCATCTTATCGTCGATTAGGGCGATTGGCCCATGCTTCATCTCCGCTGCAGGGTAACCCTCGGCATGGATATACGATATCTCCTTAAGCTTTAGCGCACCTTCAAGCGCAACCGGGAAGAAATATCCCCTCCCGAGATATAGAAAGTTAGTTGACCGATGGAAAATTTCGGCTATTTTTATAACCTCGCTGTTCGATCCTAGTATTCTCTCAATCTTTTCAGGAACAAGGGTAATCTCCTTAATCAGCTCCTTATACTTCTCCTGACTCAAATAGCCCTTTCTCCAACCTAATAGGATGGAAATCATGGTTAATATGGTAACCTGAGCAGTAAACGCTTTGGTTGATGCTACGCCAATTTCGGGCCCTGCATGGGTATAGACGCCTGCATCGGTCTCACGGGGTATGCTAGAGCCAACAACATTGCAAATTCCTAGAACAAGCGCTCCTGCCGACCGTGCTAAACGAATAGCTGCTAAAGTATCAGCCGTTTCACCGCTCTGGCTAATGGCAATAACCACATCATCCTTATAGATTATTGGGTTCCGATAACGAAACTCCGAGGCGTATTCTACCTCAACGGGAACCCGAGCCAGCTCCTCCATCAGGTACTCACCCACCAAGGCCGCATGCCATGATGTTCCGCATCCAATAAGAATGATACGCTTTGCATCGATTAGCCGGGGAAGAACATGGTAAAGCCCTCCGAGATGAATCTCATTCAAATCCTGCGATACCCTTCCTCTAAAAGTATCGTGAATGCTTCGGGGTTGCTCAAATATCTCCTTTAGCATGAAGTGCTCAAACCCACCCTTTTCAATCTCCTCAATATCAAGGTCGAGGGTTTGAATATTAGGCTCTAGCGCTTCATTATAAATCGTTTTTAGGATTAGCTCGCCTCGTTTTATGATCGCAACATCGTTATCGTTTAGGTATATAACGCTATTGGTAAACTCCACAATTGGGGTAGCATCCGATGCTACAAAGTACTCATCCTCACCAACCCCTATCACCAATGGGCTTCCCTTACGGGCTGCGATCAGCGTATCGGGTTCATCGCGGCATATTACAACAATGCCATAGGCACCAACAACCTTTGTTAGCGCAAGCCTTACGGCTATTTCGGCGCTAATATTCCCTTTTAAATAGATGTACTCGATTAGGTTGACTAAAACTTCGGTATCAGTTTCTGAAACAAATTGATAGCCCCGCTTCTCAAGCTTTGCCTTTAATGGGCTATAGTTTTCGATAATTCCATTGTGAATAATGGTGAACTGACCGTGCATAGAAACATGCGGGTGGGCATTTATATCGTTGGGAGCCCCATGAGTTGCCCAACGGGTATGACCCATACCAATAGTACCTGTTACATTGCTTGTACCAACATGCTTCTCAAGATCGGTAACCTTTCCTCTGCACTTGTATAGCTGAGGCTCGCCATTCATTATACAAACTCCCGCTGAATCGTATCCCCTATACTCCAATCTCTTAAGTCCGTTTATTACAACGGAATAGGCTTGCCTATGGCCTATATAACCAACAATACCACACATAATGCTATAACTTTGAGTAGGTTACAATTAACTTAATGGGTTTACTATTATTTCCTGTTCTATATAGTCCTTGCATATAATTATCTCTAGGGGCGCTTGCATCGCTACTAGTTCTATTTCTAACATTAAAAGGTTCAACGATAATATAATCTCGATTAATCTTGCCCTTCAATAATTCTTGTAGCTGCAATGTAACATCAATGCTATAGTAGCTTTTGGCCTTATTGTAACTCGAATTATCGTATTTAGCAAAAAGTGGATGTTCAGTTACAACATTAGTTTCAGAGCTATAGCTCCTGTAGCTGTAAAAATATAATTGTTTTATGGTTGAATCTGAGGGTAGCTCGCTATGCTCCTGAATGTCGAACCTCAGCTCAGCCCTATGGATGGCTATGGGCATCAACTTTTTCCACTCTTTAGCCCCTTTCAGCTTGATTAACCCTCTAACCCCTCCAAAACCCTCAATGCCAAATACTGTATCCTGGGGCGTGTTATCGGTAATGCTACTTAATGGCCTGCTTAAAATTCTAAGGGCAGGATCGGCTGTGGTAGAATCATGCTGAAAATAGTTAAAATAGCCAATAGCATAACTATATGTTGCCTTTTTTTGCCCACTTGAAGTAGGCTTCATATAATGCATTGTAAAAGAGCCCGAGTTTGCAAATGAATACAAAACACCTTTAGGATCCGAATAGCTATCGATTGTAAAGTATAGGCCCTTCATGAATTGCACAAACTTAATCTTTGACCCTAGAGTCGAAGTATCTACATTCATAAGCGTGTCAGCAAAAGCTTGGGTAAATTTAATTTTTAATGTATCCTCTCCGCTATAAACGGTTGGCTCATTCACCTGAGTAGGGTGATATGAAATATTTGGGTTTACTAATCCGTTATTGTATTTAATGCTATCCATTTTACCTGTTAACCTGTAAACCCTTACATTTACTGATTTATTATTCTCTCCCCAAATTCCTTGTAATTTTAATTTTAGAATAAGTGAGTCGGCATGTGGTCTAACTGCAATATACTTCAAAGAATCTTTTTCATTATACTGATAAATTCGGGTATAAAACCCCGCCTTAATGCTTCCAAATATTTTTTTATCGTTATAACACCCCAACACAACAGAAGAAGAGCCTTTAAAAGAATTATTCCTATCAATAGGATAATTACTAGTAATTAGCGTATCCGTTCTTATGGTATAGGCTGCAACCGAAAAGGTATCCGTAGTTTGCACTGAGGTTTTATCCCCCGAAGGGATTAAATCTCCTCCTAAAATATTTGGCTCGTTATAGCAAGCATTAAAGCCAAGCAGAATAATGGTTATGGCTAAAAGTTGACGTGAGGCGGTAATTCTGTGAAAAGAACTCAAAACGCTCCTAAAACTATTTCTTATTATCATCTACTGAGTTATTTAAAATCTGATCGTAAAAAGTATTGAATGATTCGATATAATTATCCTTATCCTGATATGGTAAAACGAGCTTATCGTTGTTTTTGATATGCTCGGCAACATCTTTATTGATTTCGGAGCTACCAAAAATTATGCCATCGGAAAAGTTAATGGCTAATTTGGAAAGATTTATGAAGTCAGGTGTTTTTAATATCTCCACATCCTTCTTGGTAATCCCATCTATCATAATCTTATTACGTACATTCGCTCGAAACGAATTGTTAAATTCATCGTTGTAAACTGAATAGATAACTTTTGATTTGGCGAATAACGGGTCATCACCATAGGCTTTCTTAACCATAACTGGAACAAAAGCCGAAATCCAACCATGACAATGTATGAGGTCTGGAGCCCAACGAAGTTTTTTTACTGTTTCAAGCACTCCGCGAGCAAAAAATATAGCTCTTTCATCGTTATCCTCAAAATAGGTCTGGCTTTCATCGCAGAGGGTAAACTTTCGATGGAAATAGTCCTCATTGTCGATAAAGTACACCTGCATCCTTGCGCTTTGGATTGAGGCTACTTTAATGATAAGCGGATGATCAGAATCATCGATAACAAGATTCATCCCCGATAGGCGAATTACCTCGTGTAGCTGGTTTCGCCTTTCGTTAATACACCCATATCGAGGCATGAATGTCCGAATCTCTTTCCCTCTTTCCTGTATCCCTTGTGGAAGATTACGACCAATTAAAGCCATTTCGCTTTCTGGCAGATACGGTGTAATCTCCTGTGAGATAAATAGAACCTTTGTGCTCTTCATTCGTATTTCAGGTTTCTGATTTAAAAGATCAGAGGTACAAAACCCGGATTCGGTAATAGTATTTTACTGGTCCGTATCCGGGCTTATATTAATTTTACAAAAGTATAAAAAATTATTTAGATTTATCATAGCCTTAATCTCTGATTTTCAGTATATCTTATGTTATAGATTAATTTGAGGTGCATTTTTCATGATGGATGATATTAGTTTTTAATTTTTTACGACCTTTGCTGTGTTTTGCGGCAACTTTTTTTTAAGCCCTTTTAAGCTTTATTTAACTTTGAATTATTTATTGCATTTCTTTAAATGGAAGTTATAGCTAAGACATCTGAAGTGAAGAATGTTTTAACGGAACATCGTTCAAAAGGAGAGTCAATAGGCTTTGTGCCAACGATGGGGGCTCTTCATCGGGGTCATATCTCACTTGTAGAAAAAGCCGTTTCCGACAACAACATTGTTGTTGTCAGCATTTTTGTTAATCCAACCCAGTTTAACGATACAACCGACCTTAAAAACTATCCAAGAACACCTGATAGGGATATGAAAATTCTTGAAAAATCGGGAGTTCATTACATTTATATGCCTTCGGAGCAGGAAATATACCCTGACCCTGATACTCGTGTTTTTGACTTTGGAAAACTTGATAAGGTTATGGAGGGTGAGCATCGACCGGGGCATTTCAACGGTGTTGCACAGGTAGTCAGTAAACTATTTGATATTGTAGAGCCACATCGAGCATATTTCGGGCAAAAGGATTTTCAGCAGCTGGCAATAATCCGCCAGCTGGTTAAATTACTTAATCTCAAAATTGAGATTGTACCCTGTCCAATCGTTCGCGAAAATGATGGTTTGGCCATGAGCTCAAGGAATTTGCTACTAGAACCATCAATTAGACAAAGTGCTCCGCTGATTTTTAAAACACTTTCCGATGCTCGCAACAAAGGTGTTGAACTTTCCGTAAAAGAACTGATTTCCTGGGTAGTTACAACTATAAATAAAGATAACAACCTCACTGTTGAATATTTCTCATTAGCAGATAGTATAACTTTACAACCAATTTTGAATTGGAATGATTCCGAATCGATTATTGGCTGTATTGCTGTAAGAGCAGGGAAGATTAGATTAATTGATAATGCTTATTTTAAATAACTGATACAAAAAAAATGTTTATTGAAGTTGTAAAATCTAAAATTCATCAGGTTTCGATAACCGAAGCAAACCTGAACTACGTAGGTAGCATTACCATTGATGAAGTTTTAATGGAAGCAGCCAATCTCATCGCAAATGAGAAAGTTCAAGTTGTAAATATCAATAACGGTGAGAGGCTCGAAACCTATGTAATTAAGGGTGAACGTGGTTCAGGTAAAATTTGCCTTAACGGACCTGCTGCCCGCAGATGTGCAGTGGGTGATGTGGTTATTATCATGTCGTACGCAACAATGGACTTTGAGGAAGCAAAACGTTTTAGTCCATCCATTATCTTCCCCGATACCGCTACAAATAAATTAGTTTAACTCGCATTAAGCCCACAAATCCTTGAACGACAATTTTAAAAAAACACTTAACTATTTAGTTTTCTTTGGCCTAGCTACATTATTACTCTACTTAGCCTTTCGAAAAGTAGATGTAAATGTCTTAATCAACGGCTTTAAAGAGGCCAATTACTTCTGGGTAGCTATGTCGCTCGTTGTCGCAACCATTGCAAATCTTTTTAGGGCTCTGCGCTGGAAACTTCTTATGGAACCTTTAGGTATTAATCCACCCATTAAGCATGTCTTTGGAGCGGTACTAATTGGATATCTTGCAAACTTTGCATTTCCACGATTAGGGGAGATTACAAAATGTGGAACTTTAAAAAAGACCGACAATGCTCCATTTGAATCACTCATAGGCACCGTAGTGGTAGAAAGAGCTGCTGATTTATCGATGCTCCTACTGTGTGTTATTCTTGCTTTTTCTATAAAAATAGATTTTTTTGGCGATTTCATCATTCATAAAATCTTTATCCCCCTTTTTTCGAAAGGGAAAGGGTTCTCATACACATCTGTAATTATTGTAGCGGTCTTCTTTTTATTCACCTACATATTGCTTCATCTCATCCGTAAGAATGTATTCGGGCATAAAGTAAAATCTCGGGTGAAAAGCATGTACTACGGAATATTTGATGGGTTGAAATCTGTTGTTAGAATGAAACGAAGGGGACTATTTATCTCATATTCCTTTATTATTTGGGGCTTATACCTGCTAATGACCTATTTGCTTTTCTTCTCAACAGAATCTACAAGTAATCTTACTATTATCGATGGAATTTTCATATTGGTTGTTGGATCCTTTGGTATGGTGGTTCCCGTTCAAGGAGGGTTTGGTGCTTTCCACTATATTACTGCAATGGGGTTAGGCATTTTTGGAATATCGCAGGCTGATGGCCTTGTGTTTGCTACAATAGCGCACGAATCACAATCGTTACTCCTTATTGCGCTTGGTGCAATCTCTATGGCGGTTCTCTTCTTCAGAAGAAATCCTAAAGACCCCATTATATCCTAACATTTAAAACCTCATAGTATGGCTAAAACTCGGAGTATGTACGTTTGCCAGAACTGCGGTGCAGAATCGGTAAAATGGATTGGTCGTTGCCCATCATGCAGCGAATGGAATACTTACGTTGAGGAGAGAATTAGCAAGGACACATCAAGGCCAGGTTTAGTTGATGTTACACGAAATGCTACACCTAAGGCGCTTAAAGAGATTGAGTCCAATAACGAGAAGAGGCTCGATACCGGTATTGGCGAAGTAAACCGAATTCTTGGTGGCGGGATTGTAACTGGATCGCTTATTCTTATAGGGGGTGAACCCGGCATTGGAAAATCAACGCTTGCCCTTCAACTTGCCCTTGGGCTAAAGCATCTAAAAATTCTTTACATATCGGGTGAAGAGAGCGCAAAGCAGGTAAAACTGAGAGCCGATAGAATTAACCCCGATAATCAGGAATGCCTGATTCTAAACGAAACGCTACTTGAAAATATTCTTACTCAGGCCGAAAATGTAAAACCCGACCTTATTGTTATTGACTCAATACAAACGCTTTACTCCGACAGCATTGAATCCTCTCCTGGAAGCGTATCGCAGGTTAGAGAGTGTACTGCTGCTTTACTGAGATACTCTAAAACAACCGGAATTCCTGCTATTCTTATTGGCCATATAACTAAGGATGGAAGCATTGCTGGACCAAAAATTCTCGAGCATATCGTTGATGTCGTTCTACAGTTTGAAGGCGATAGTAACTTCATATATCGTATCCTTCGCTCGGCGAAGAACCGCTATGGCTCCACCTCCGAATTGGGAATATTTGAAATGCAGGGCAATGGGTTAGTTGAGGTTACAAATCCTTCGGAGATACTCCTTTCTCATCGTGATGAGGCTTTGAGCGGAATTGCAATCTCTGCGGCGATTGATGGGGCAAGGCCTTTCCTTATAGAGATACAAGCCCTTGTCAGCTCTGCTGCATATGGAACACCGCAAAGATCAACCACAGGTTTTGATACCCGGCGACTGAACATGCTTTTGGCAGTACTCGAGAAAAGGGCAGGCTTTAAGTTGGCAACAAAAGATGTATTCCTAAATATTGCTGGAGGGTTGAAAATTACCGACCCCGCAACCGATCTTGCGGTAATCGCATCAATCCTTTCATCGGCATTCGATTCTCCCATCCCGAACAACACCTGCTTTGCAGCCGAGGTTGGCCTTTCAGGCGAAATTCGCCCCGTTAGTAGGCTCGATCAACGGATTGCCGAAGCAAAAAAACTTGGGATGCAGAAAATCTTCATATCGAAATACAACAAGGGGCTTGACCAAAGAAATGAAGGCATTACCTTAGTGCAAATTGCAAAAGTTGAAGAATTGGTGAGGCATCTATTCGGTAGAAATTAGTTTTCATGTAAAGGATAACCCCGAGACACGTATCTGCTCGCAGAGTTTTCTTCTAATTATTCCTTTTCTGCCTGTAGTTGAATGGTTGCACGCTCAAAATATCCTATAAACGGTATTTCGCCCCTCACAATTTCTAAACTCACTTGGAGTAACGGTTTTTGTTTTCGATATTTGGGAATAAGTTACTCACCCTATCATCAAAAACGAAACGATAATGCTTAAGGTTGAAAACCTGAGTGTCAGATTTGGAAATATCACAGTGCTTAAGGATATCTCATTCATATTAAAAAAGGGTGAAATCCTCGGTGTTGTAGGTGAATCAGGGTCAGGCAAATCAATCACATCATTAAGCTTAATGGGGCTTTTGCCCACTCAAGCGAACATTGAGAGCGGTTCTGCTCAAATCGTATTCAGCGATGTAGAAAGCCTTGATCTTCTTTCTTTGGATGAGAAAAGATTTCAGGCAATCAGGGGAAGGCGAATAGCCATGATCTTTCAAGAACCGCTTACGTGCCTTAACCCATCCATGCGCTGCGGCAAGCAGCTACTTGAAGCGGTGCTGCTTAATTCTCACTTTAAAGGTACTCCAACAAAAAAACGTTGTATCGAACTCCTTGAAGAGATGCAGCTACCCAACCCCGAAAAGGTTTACAGGAGCTACCCACATGAGCTAAGTGGAGGGCAAAAACAACGGGTGATGATTGCTATGGCTCTATCAGGTAACCCAGAACTTCTAATAGCCGATGAGCCAACAACAGCCTTAGATGTAACCGTTCAAAAAGGTTTGATTCAACTGCTCAAATCGCTCCGGGATAAATACCAAATGGGAATGATTTTCATCAGCCATGATCTTGGATTAATTAAGGAGATTGCCGATAGGGTAATAATACTCCAAAATGGTAAAATCGTTGAGCAGGGTGTTGCTAAACAAATTTTTGAATCACCTCAAAACCCCTATACAAAAGGGCTACTTGCATGTAAGCCTCCAATTTCATACAAACCGAATAGATTACTGACCGTTGAAGACTTTATTAATGGGAATATCGGGGAAAATGAGGTTGAGCCAGAAATAACAACATCGCGCGTTAAGGATATTCTGCTCTACTCGGTCAAGAACGTAATCACCTCTTTTTCAACCAAAAAAAATATTTGGGGGAAATCTATCGCGCAATTCAGGGCTGTTGATAATGTAACTTTAGCGCTATATGAGGGTGAAACCCTTGGAATTGTTGGTGAATCGGGATCGGGAAAAACCACACTTGGCCGCACGTTACTTAACCTAATTAAAAGCCAATCGGGATCCGTTCTATATAAAGGTGTAAACCTTAGCCAAATGGATAGGAAATTTAGTACCCAATTCCGAAGAGATGTTCAGCTGATATTCCAAGATCCTTACTCATCGCTAAATCCTCGTAAAACGGTTGGACAGGCCATTTCTGAACCCCTAAAGGTTCACGGAATCTGTCGGAACGAAAAGGACAGAAAGTCTAAGGTCTTTGAACTGCTCAGCAATGTTGCTCTCCCACCCGATAGCTATTATAGATATCCTCACGAATTTTCGGGAGGTCAGCGGCAACGGATTGTAATTGCCCGAGCATTAGCCGTTAATCCAAAGATTATTATCTGCGATGAAATTGTATCTGCGCTCGATGTCTCGGTTCAAGCACAAGTACTCAACCTGCTAAAAGATATAAAAGATCAGCTAAACCTAACTTTAGTCTTCATATCGCACGATTTAGCCGTTGTAAAATATATAAGCGATCGAATAATCGTCCTGAAAAACGGAATTCTAGTCGAATCAGGCACGCCCGATGAGATATTCAACCATCCAAAAACAGAATACACAAAAAAACTTATCGATTCAATCCCAGGAATTACCAGATTTTAATTAAAGGGATTAAAAGAAGTCATCCTCAAGAATTTCCTCCCGTTTGATCTTCTTCTTCCCTTTCTGATCTTCACAATCAGTATCGAAATATTTTTCTACCAAAGGCTTTTCCCACTGATCGTTAGGCGAAATCCCTAAACGTGGATCCTTATACACTTTTTCAAGGAAAAGGGCATAGATAGGTAATGCCATAGTAGCTCCTTGACCAAAGTAAATCTCCTGAAAATGCACCGATCTATCCTCTGCCCCAGCCCAAGTACCAGCAACCAAATTTGGAAGCATCCCCATAAACCAACCATCGGCATGACCCTGAGTTGTCCCTGTTTTGCCTGCAATGGACCCAGGTAGCTCGTAGGTTGCCCTTAACCGGTAGCCCGTACCAAAGTTTATTACACCCTCCAGTAGGTTAATCATTAGATGAGCTGTTTGCTCGCTAATGGCCTCGCTCTTCTGAGGGCTAAATGATTCCAGTACGTTCCCATTCTTATCCTCAATCTTTGTGACCATCAAGGGTTCAACATGAACGCCTTTGTTCGCAAAAGTACTATATGCCCCCACCATTTCATAAACAGAAACTTCTGAAGTACCAAGAAATACTGAATTTACAGCCTGTATCTTACTTGAAATACCCATTTTCTTAACAATATCAGCAAGTGCTTGGGGTGTAAACTGCTTGATTAACCACGCCGAAATATTATTCACAGAGTTTGCAAGACCCCATTTAAGGGTAACCATTTTCCCATCATACTTGGTGTTTCCAGAGTTTTTTGGAGTCCATGTGGAATCCTTGACACCTCCCTCCTTGCTTCTCACCCTTTCAATAAATGTTTGTGATACATTTGGAATCTTATAACAGGGAGAGTATCCCTCCTGCATTGCCAGAGTATAAAGGAATGGTTTTATAGTAGAACCCACTTGACGTTTCCCTTGATAAACATGATCGTACTTAAAATATCTATAGTTTGGACCTCCTACATATGCCTTAATTTGCCCATCATGCGGATTCATGGCCATAAAACCAGCACGAAAATAACGCTTATAGTGCTTAATTGAATCCATTGGCGACATTAACGTATCCTTCTCCCCTTTCCACGTAAAGATGGTCATCCTAATTTTTGTATTGAAGTTGGCATATATACTATCCATGGGAATACCCCTGTTCCTCATCCCTCGATACCTTTCGGTTTGTTTCATGGCCTGAAGCATAATTGACCTTATCTGATCATTCGAAAGCTTAGGATCGAATAACCTATATCCAACTTTCTTCTGTTCATAGTCAAACTGTAACTGTAAATATTTAGCCAAATGCTCCTCAACAGCCTCTTCGGCATACTGCTGCATCTTTGAGTTTATAGTAGTATATATTTTTAAACCATCGCGATATATACTATAAGGAGTTCCATCGGGTTTTAGATTTTTATTGCACCAACCGTATAACGGATTGTTTGCCCATTGCAGCGAATCCTCAATATACAGCTCATGAGTAAAGTAAAACTTGGGTTCAGGTTTACGTGCAATCATTATTTGACGAAGGGTTTCGCGGAAGTAAGTGGCTAGACCAACGTTATGATCCTGAACTTTATAGTTTAACTTAATGGGTATTCTCACCAATGAATCGTAGGTGTGCTTCGTAATAAATTCGTACTTGCGAAGCTGCGAAAGAACAAAGTTACGGCGTACCAATGAACGTTCGGGATTTCGAACAGGGCTATACCGTGTTGGAGCGTTAACTAAACCAATAAGTACAGCAGCCTGCTCAAGTTTTAAAGAATCGGGGGAGGTGTTAAAAAATGTTTTTGCTGCTGATTTGATACCGTAAGAATTCCCTCCAAACTCCACCACATTGAGGTACATAGCCAAAATCTCATTTTTGGTATAGTTTTTTTCTAACTTAACAGAGGTTATCCACTCTTTAAGCTTGGCTATGCCAAGATGAACAAATTTTGACACAAAAAAACTTCGGTAAACCGTATCACGAGGGAAAAGGTTCTTTGCCAGCTGCTGTGTAATTGTACTCCCTCCACCCGCTTCACGGTTACCCAGGAGTAATGTTTTAACAAAAACTCTCCCTAATCCCCGAGCATCAATACCGCTATGGCTGTTAAACCGAATATCCTCTGTAGCAATGAGCGCTTTTATTACATTCGGAGAAATTTTATCGAAGCTAACGAATGTTCTGTTTTGAACAAAGTATGTACCCAACACCTTATGATCTTCGGAGATAACCTCAGATGCCAAATTGCTTTTAGGATTCTCAAGCTCCTCGAAAGTAGGCATGGGGCCCAACACCTCTAACGAGATTAGCACAAATAGCAAAATGATAGAAAAGAAAGCTGATGCGATTGATATCCATAACCACAACCTAATTTTTTTCTTGGGTTCAAGTTTTTGACGAGCCATAATCGGTTTGTTAAAATTTCTTGGTAAAGTTAACAATTATTTAAAAGGTAATTTCAATGCTTTACCATGAGCAACCTTTCCTTTGTTAATTAGTGTTTACAATATCATTTCAGCAAATATTTTTCACCCATTCCCAATACAAAGAAGAATGTATTTGAATATTTTTTTGCTGATACTTCGTTTATTGTTTTACTTTGTGCCAAATTTTATTTCAAACATAATAATAAGGTATGATTAAGAATCTTGTTATCGTTGAGTCACCCGCCAAGGCAAAAACCATTGAAAAGTTTTTAGGGAAGGATTTTGTTGTGAAGTCGAGTTTTGGCCATATCCGAGATTTATCCAAAAAAAATCTAGGAATCGATATCGATAAGGGATTTAAACCTGAGTATATCGTTAACGATGAAAAGAAAAAGGTGGTTGATGACCTCCGCAAAAGCTCGGCCGAAGCGCAAACCGTATGGCTAGCATCCGATGAGGATCGCGAAGGAGAAGCAATCGCATGGCATCTGAGCGAAGTTCTAAAGCTCGACCCGAAGAAAACAAAAAGGATTGTTTTTCACGAAATTACCAACGATGCCATCCAAAACGCTATTAAAAACCCAAGGGGAATTGACTATAACCTAGTTAATGCCCAACAAGCTCGTAGAATTCTTGATAGATTGGTAGGTTTTGAACTCTCACCTATTCTATGGAAGAAGGTAAAACCTGCTCTATCAGCAGGTCGAGTTCAATCGGTTGCGGTAAGGTTGTTGGTTGAACGTGAACGTGAGGTATTTACCTTTAAAGCATCATCATTCTTCAAAGTTAATGCACTATTTAAAAGTGATACAGAAATTAAAGCCGAACTTTCGGAGAAGCTGAATACCTTAAAGGAAACCCTAGATTTAATCGAAAATTGTAAGAATGCCAGTTTTACAATTTCCGATATCAGCAAAAAACCTTCGAAGAAAACCCCTGCTCCACCATTCACCACGTCAACTTTACAGCAGGAAGCAAGTCGAAAATTGAATTTCTCCGTTTCTCAAACCATGACCATTGCTCAAAAACTTTATGAGGCAGGTCATATTACCTACATGAGAACCGACTCGGTTAACCTATCGGAGACAGCCATTGATGCCGCAAAGAAGACCATTTGTGAAGAATTTGGTGAAAAATATCACTTCCCACGAAGATTTAAAACAAAATCGAAGGGTGCTCAGGAAGCTCATGAGGCCATTCGCCCATCATACATTGAAAAACAAAAAATAGTTGGAAGCACTGCAGAACAACGCCTTTACGAGCTGATTTGGAAAAGAACAATCGCCTCACAGATGAGCGATGCCCAGCTCGAAAAAACGGTTGTAACCATAAATATCTCCACATCGAATTACAAGTTCATCGCTTCAGGTGAGGTTATTCTATTTGATGGCTTTCTAAGGGTTTACTTCGAATCATCCGATGATGATTCAGAGGAATCGGGCAAAGATCTTCTACCGCCAATGAAAGCAGGTCAAGTTTTAACCCCCAAGGAGATTTCAGCCAACGAAAGATTCACGCAGCGTCCTCCACGCTATACCGAGGCAAGCTTAGTTAAAAAACTTGAAGAACTCGGAATTGGAAGACCATCAACCTATGCACCAACTATTTCAACCATTGTTGCGCGTGGATATGCCCTCAAGGAGGATCGTGAAGGAACTGAACGTAAGTATATCTCAATTCTGCTCAAGAACGGAAAAGTAACCAAGGAAGAGAAAACTGAAAATACGGGTAGCGAAAAAGCAAAGCTATTCCCTAGCGATATCGGCATTGTAGTAAACGATTTTCTAGTAGAATACTTTAAAGACATCCTTAGCTACAACTTTACCGCTACCGTTGAAAAGGAGTTCGATGATATTGCTGAGGGAAAAATAGAATGGACGAAAATGATTGATCAGTTCTATCGCCCATTCCATAAAGAAGTTGAGAAAACTCTTGTAGAATCCGATTATAGTAAAGGAGAGCGAATTCTTGGAACCGATCCAAAAACAGGGAAACCCGTAACCGTCCGAATTGGCCGATTTGGCCCTATTGCCCAAATTGGTGAAAACAACACCGAGACAAAAGAAAAGGCACAGTACGCAAGCCTTTTAAAGGGTCAACTTATCGAAACCATTACCCTTGAAGAAGCCCTTAAGCTATTTAACCTACCCCGTAATCTAGGGCTATACGAAGAGAAAGATGTTGTAATCGGGATTGGCCGATTTGGCCCCTATGTTCGCCATAACTCAAAATTTGTTTCATTAAAAAAAGAGGATAATCCTATAACAATAGAAATAGAACGTGCAATTGAGCTCATCGAAGAGGGTCGTAAGAAAGATCGAGAGAGAGTAATCAAGATATTCGAAGAGGATTCAACGCTTCAGCTGCTGAATGGCCGTTGGGGCCCTTACATCAACTATAAAGGTGATAACTATAAGCTACCCAAAGGATCCGAAGCAGCTAAATTAGATTATGCTGACTGTATTAAAATTGTAGGGGAGCAAAAGCCAACCAATAAGAAGAAAAAAATACCAGGTAAAGCGAAGAAATGAACCTAGCCGATTATCTCGATCCCACAGATGCTCTACCCATAAGAGGAGGTGTTTGCAAAGATTCCTCAACGCTTACGAATATCACCCCATTTAAGCATGGGAGAACGTTTCCCATTGTCAATCAGGAGGATATTGTTATCATTGGCTTTCCTGAAAGCAGAAACTCTTCGAACATCGGGGCTTCAAAATCACCCGACCTAATCCGTGAATATTTCTATAGCCTTTCCGGTTTTCCATCAAAGTTAAAAATTGTTGATGCGGGAAACCTTAAACCCACAAAGTCTCCAAAGGATTCCTATTCGGCAGTAAAGGATATTACTAATTATTTTATCGGAAAAGATTCAACCCTTATTGTATTGGGAGGGACTCAGGAAATTTCATTCCCCATCTATCAGGCAATAAAACAACATCGAAAGAATATCAACCTTGCGTTCATCGATTCACGAATAGATTTGGATGACAACCAAGGCGAATTTAGCTCAACCGGTTACCTTCAAAACTTCCTGAAAGAACCCCTTGAAAGCCTTTTCAATATCAGCCTAGTCGGCTATCAGGGCTATCTGTGCGATCCGAAAAAGATTGAAAAGATCGGAAAATTGAACCATGAAGCTCTTCGCTTGGGCTATGTTAGGGGCAATTTCCGGGATATTGAGCCCATTTTTAGAGATTCTGACTTCGTTAGCTTCGATCTTGGTGCCATAAGAAACTCCGACTGTCAGGGGAATATTTTCCCTTCTCCAAACGGATTATATGCTGAAGAAGCTTGCCAACTTTCACGATACTCAGGGTTAAGCGATAAAACCTGCTGCTTTGGTATCTTTGAGCAAAACGCCGATGCCGAAGCATCATCGCTAAGCGCTCACCTCTCAGCTCAGCTCATTTGGCATTTTATTGAAGCGTATTCACAGAGAAAAGGGGAAAATCCATCGTCAGATAACGATTTCAAAAAATTTATTGTCGATAGCAGTACCCCCGGAATAGAGATGGTTTTTTATAAAAGTTTACTCACCGATAGCTGGTGGATGGAAATTCCAACAAGCAAATTAGATATTTACCCAACCGGAAAATTTTTTATTGCCTGCTCCTACAACGATTACGTTTCTGCAAGCAAGCACGAAGTTCCCGAAAAATGGCTAAGAAACTATACCAAAGCTGTTTAGCATTATCATCTGCTCATCAATGAAGCTATCTTTTAACACCCTTTGGTTATTTTTTTTTAATAATTCCTAACTTTATTCAAAGAATAAAAGTATAAGCTATTACTTTTTCATTCATTTATCAACATATTATTGTTAATAAAATTTGTAGGGAATCAATATTTTTATTTACTTTACCTTTCGGTTGAACCATTTTTAGTGAGGTATAATAACATGCGATTAAAGAAACCTATTTTAATGCTTGTTTCATTGGTGTTTTTGTCTTCTGCCTATGCGCAGCAAGATCCTCAATTCTCTCAGGTTCTATTCAATCAAAACACTATCAACCCTGGTGCAGCAGGAAGTAGCGATATGATAGCGACAAGCCTAATTAACAGAATTCAATGGATGGGATTCGATGGTGCTCCGCGAACAACAGCCTTAAATGTCAATGCTGCAATTAAACCTTTTGGCTTTAAAAGCGGGGTTGGAATGAACATCATCAGCGATAATCCTGCATTTAATAAAGACCTTGCGCTTAACCTATCGTATGCTGCTCGCCTTAAAGCGGGTAAGGGAACACTTGGCTTAGGGATAAGCGGAGGGTTCATCAGTAAAAATATCGACCCGAAATGGAACTATCCTGGAGCAAGTTCGGATATTGCCGTTCCAAATGAAAAAGAGAGCAGCCTGAATCTAGATTTGGGCTTTGGGCTTTACTACAATACTGAGAATATGTATTTTGGTTTATCAGCAGCACATCTCAACGGCACAAAAATGAATAAAGCACCGAATCCCGCTCGATATAAACGTCAATTCTATCTAACCGGTGGATATATACTTAACATGCCTAATCCTTCGTGGCAATTCAACCCTTCTGTTTATGGGGTTTCTGATTTATTCTTGTCACAAATTTCATTATCCGCTAACATTATGTACAATAAAAAATTCTGGGGAGGCGTTTCATATCGTATGGGTCGATTAGGCGAAGCCGTAACCGGAATGTTAGGCGTTGAATTATTTAACGGGTTAAAAATTGGCTACGCATACGAATTCTCATTTAGAGAAATTAGTGCGTATAACGATGGTTCTCATGAGTTTATGCTAGGTTATTCCTTTACATTGAAGAAGGAAAGACCACCTCAACAATATAAAAGCATAAGATTTTTGTAAACCATTAAAACTGAATTCAAAAAAAATTACGTTATTTGCTAAATAAATGGAGTGTTATGAAAAAGCTTCTTATTTTTAGTGTTCTTATAGCTTTACTTAGTAGTTGTGGTTCAGGTCCACAAGGTGAACTTGTTGGTGTTGAAGGAAGAAAAAGCTATGCAGAGCCAAACCCATACAATATGGTATTTGTTCCCATGGGTTCATTCAACATGGGTGGAAACGATCAAGATGTTTCTTGGGCAATAAACTCTCCAACCAAAACCATTTCAGTGGATAATTTTTGGATTGATCAAACTGAGATTACGAATAATCAGTATCGCCAATTTGTATATTACGTTCGCGATTCTATTGCAAGAAGAAAACTTGCTGAGCAAAACGATGAATTTGCAATCTCCGAAGATCAGTTTGGCAACCCCATCGATCCTCCAACCTTAAATTGGGAAATCCCTATTGATCCAACCGATGAAGGACAAGCAGAAATCCTTAAGGAGATGTATTACACTAAGGAGGAAAGCTTTTATAACCGACAAGAAGTTGATACCCGCAAACTTGATTACGAATACTTTTGGATCGACCTAAAGCAAGCCGCTGCTAAACGTAATCGTTACAACTTTGAAACCCAAAGCTACGATGAAGGTGAAGTAATCAATAATATGGGTGTACCTGTTAAGGTAACTGACCGCTCCTCGTTCATAATCCGCGACAAGGTAAATGTTTACCCCGATACGCTCTGCTGGATTAGCGATTTCTCTTACTCATACAATGAACCCTACGCAACAACATACTTTTGGCATCCATCATACGACAATTACCCTGTAGTTGGGGTATCGTGGAAACAAGCTTCCGCATTCTGTATATGGAGATCTCAAACTTTTAACAAATATTTAGTATCCCAAGGATTAGCAGGATCGAATGACTACCGTTTACCCACCGAAGCTGAATGGGAATACGCTGCTAGAGGAGGTCTCGATCACAGCATGTACCCTTGGGGTGGTCCTTACACCCGTAATGCTGAAGGATGCTTCCTCGCTAACTTCAAGCCCCTTCGTGGGAATTACGTTGACGATGGAGGGTTTATTACCCTTGCTGTAGGCAGCTATGAACCTAACGACTATGGTATTTATGACATGGCCGGAAACGTTTCTGAATGGACTGCCAATGCATTCGATGAAAGCGCTTATTCATTTGTTCACGATATGAACCCTGACTACAAATACAATGCAAAGCCCAATGATCCTCCTGCGCTGAAACGTAAAGTTATCCGAGGTGGTTCTTGGAAAGATATTGGATATTTCCTACAGGTTGGAACTCGTACATTTGAATATCAGGATACAACTAAATCGTATGTCGGTTTTAGATGTGTAAAATCTTATTTAGGCGGTAAGTAAGCAATATATGCACGAAGGTGCATCAATAAACTTAATAATTAAACACCATGGGATTTAATATTTCTGAAATAGTCCAAGGATCAGGATGGAAAAACTTTATGAAGTATCTCTACGGTTGGGGTGCTTCAATCGTTATTCTTGGTGCTCTATTTAAAATCCTTCACCTACCAGGTGCTTCCACAATGCTTATGTTCGGGATGGGGATTGAAGCAATCATCTTCTTTTTCTCAGCCTTCGAGCCAATTCACGAAGAGGTTGATTGGACTCTTGTTTACCCTGAACTTGCAGGTATGTCTGACGAAGAAGAACTTCGTAAGTACAGAAGCGACAGCAAGCATGGTGGTCCACTCGATGCTGATTCTATCAAGGAGATAATATCAAGCGTAGTGGCATCAAGCGGAGGAGGCCAAGCAGGTAGCCAAACATCAGGTTCATCTCAGGTTCAACAAGCCACTGTCGGCGTTGGTGGAGCCCTTGTTTTTACTGAGAAGTTTAACAGGATGCTTGAAAATGCTGAAATTGGTCCTGAACTTTTCGATAAAGTAGGTAAAGGGTTAAACAAACTCGGTGAAACATCAACAAAACTTGCTGATATTTCAAATGCAGCAGTTGCAACAAACGAGTACACCGAAAAGATGAAAAAAGCCTCTGAATCCATTGGCTCATTTACCGAAAACCACGCCAAATCGGGACAGGTTCTCAACGAATCAATAAATATTCTTTCTGAAAATTACCAGAAAACAGCAGGTATTGTTGCGGAAAGCGGTCAAGATTTCATGAATGGGGTAAGCAAATCGGTAACCAACCTGCAAGATCAGCTCACAAAAGCAGGCGAAAATGTTAGCGGTAGAATTACTGAATCTGGCAATAAAGTAGCGACAGAACTCAGCACCGCTGCAAATGGTTTAACTTCTACATACAAGCAAGCAACAGACTCATTAAACTTAACATACCAACAGCTATCCGATGCTATGAAAGCTAATGGTAATCTTATCAGCGAGGGTAGCGGTGGATACAAAGAACAGCTCGAACGTTTAAATAAAAACATGTCGGCTTTAAATGCTGCCCACGAACTTCATTTACAGGAAACCAATCAGCGTTTGAAAGAAGCTGAAAAGGTTTATTCCGGAGTTGATGGCATGATGAAGAAAATTAATACCTCCGTTACAGAGACCGAAAAGTTCGCCCAAGCACTTGAATTACTTAACAAGAATATTTCAGCATTGAATTCAGTTTATGGTAATATGCTTTCAGCAATGAACGTAATGTCGAATGGTAAATAATCATCCTTTAGCTCTCTAGATATATGGCACACGGTAAAGAAACACCCAGGCAAAAGATGATTGGCATGATGTACCTCGTGCTAACAGCTATGCTTGCATTGAATGTAACAACAAGTGTTCTTGATGCGTTTGCTCTCATTGATAACGGTTTATCCGGAACAACAAAGAACTACAAAATTAAGAATGAAAAGTTATACATACAGTTCGAAAATGCGTTTACTCTTAACAAAGTAAAGGTAGGCCCATGGAAAAATAAAGCGGATGAGATTAGAAAAGAGGCTCAAGAATTAATTAATTTTGTTCAAGGTCTTAAAAAAGAAGTGGTTACTCTGGGAGAGGGAGGATCTGAAACACCCGCACTAAAGGGAGATGAGGTATTATGCGATTTTATTGAGAATAAAGGAGATCTTGATAAAGCTGCAACGATTCTCATTGGAATAGAAGGCAATGGTAAAGCATTTGACTTAAAGAAAAAAATTATTCACTTTCGGGAATTTCTAATAAACCTGATTGACTCGCAAAAGGCACCTCAGCTTGTTGAGTCTATAAATGGGATTTTAAATACTGATAATCCTCCACAAAAAGAAGATGGAGAATCAAATACGTGGGAGAGTTCACGCTTTGAGCATATCCCATTAATTGCCGTTATTCCTCAGCTAACAAAAGTACAGGTGGATGTGCTAAACTGCGAAGCAGAGGTTGTTAATTACCTGCTTCAACAGGTAGGAGCCAATGATTTTAAGTTTAATGTTCTAAAAGCTACAGTAATTCCTTCGTCAACCTATGTAATTAAAGGGAACGATTTCAAAGCTCAGGTTTTCCTTGCAGCTTCTGATACAACTCAACAACCAGAAGTTCTTATTTGTAACTACGACTCAACGTACAATAAAGAAACAGGGGAATACGATTACAAAGTAGCAGGCGGTTCAACATCAATTCCTGTTTCAAAATCGGGAAAAGGGTTATATACAGCAAAAGGGACTAAACTTGGTAAAAACTTTTGGTCTGGGCTAATACAAATGACTGCGCCCGATGGATCAATTACCCGAAAACCATTTAGACATACCTACGAAGTAGCTGAACCTAGCGTAGTTGTATCACCATCAAAAATGAACGTGTTTTATTACGGGGTTGATAATCCTTGTGAGATTTCAATTCCTGGTATCTCAATGGATAAAATTACCCCAACCATTAATAGGGGTACAATTAAATCAACAGGTACTGGTTTTATTGTTCAGCCTGATGCTGGGACAACTACCTGCGATATAACAGTATATGCTATAGTTGATGGAGCAAAACGAAATATGGGAACAAAACCGTTCCGTATTAAACAGGTTCCAGCTCCGCTTCCAAGGGTTGGCGGAATAACAGGTAAGACAGTTGCGAAAAATGAACTTGCAGCGGCATTGGGTGTAGTTGCCGAAATGCCAAAGGACTTTGACTTCGACATGAAGTTTAGGGTTACTGAGTTTACCCTTGCTGCAACCATTCGAGGTTTCAACCAAGACGAATCATCAAAAGGCCAATCATTTACTGAAGGCCAGAAAAGAATTTTAAATAGTCTCCAGTCAGGTAGCGTTGTAAATATAATCAACATTAAAGCCGTTGGACCTAAAGGAGATGTAAGAGAACTAAACGATTTAGTTATCAAGATTAAATAATTGATACAACATATGAGAAGAGTATTAATTTTACTAACCGGTGCAGTTTTAATGTTTCAATCTTTTAGCATATCTGCACAAGATCAAAAGAAAGAATCTTTGGTTCTGGATGGTATCTATGTTCGTGAAGCCGTTCCTCAGCGCATTCCGGTTCCGTATCCTCATCTCAGAGAGGCCGATATGATGTACACGAAAAGGATTTGGCGTATCATTGATCTAAGGGAGAAGATTAATCACCCTTTATACTACCCTACAACACGCATGCAGGATAGGATTAGCCTCGTTCAAAGGCTTGTTGATGCTGTTAAGTATAACGAGATAAGCGCATACGATCCAACACCTGACGATGAGTTCACCACGCTCCTTTCGTACAATCAGGTTCTACAAAATTTGGATGCGCTTGATAAAAGTAAAACTCAGCAAAGCTTAACCACAGGACTTGATACAACTGTAACCGTTAAAGGGGATATCCGTTGGAAAGAAATTAAAGAGCTCCTAGTTAAAGAGGAGTGGTTTTTCGACAAGCAATACTCAACGATGCAAGTAAGAATAATCGGTATTTGCCCCATTCGCCATTTTTACCGTCAACTTCAAACGGGTAGTGAAGAGGAGGTTAACGGCGAACTCGTTCGTCAACCCATCTTCTGGATTGATTTCCGTGAAGCGCGTAAAGTGCTAGCCAATACTGCCATTTTCAACAATTTTAACGATGCTCAAAGAATAACCTTCGATGACCTTTTCTTTAAACGTCGTTTTAACTCCTATATTACGGCAGAATCTAATGTTTATGATAATCGTCAGATTCGTGATTATACTTATGGTGGAGTACCAAATATGCAGGAATCCGATAGGATTAAAAACGATTTGTTCTCTTTAGAACACGATCTTTGGGAATACTAACCAACTATAAAAGATAAAGAAAGGCTGCAAATTGCAGCCTTTCTTGTTTTCTTTAATTTTCGAGTCTAAGTATATTTTTCACCTTTTTCCATCAAAACATCACTAACAAACTTCTTGATGTCCTGCTCATCCTGCTTCCTGCAAATCAGTAGAATATCATCCGATTCAACCACAATATAATCGTTCAATCCTTGTAGAATTACAAGTTTATTGTCTGGCACATTAACGATAGTATTCTGTGAATCGTAAACCATTACATTCTTGCCGTTTATGGCATTTTGCATACTATCCTTGGCTGAATAGGCATACAGCGATCCCCAAGTTCCTAAATCCGACCAACCAAATTCGGAGCAGATAACATAAACATTATCAGCCTTTTCCATGACACCATAATCAATGGAAACGTTTCGACATTCGGAATAGGCACTCTCCACCGATATACGTTCATTGGCAGTGCCAAATTGAGAGGATATCTCTTTAAAAAGGGCATCCACCTCCGGTAGGTGCTTCTCAAATGCATTGGAAATTGCACTTAACGACCAAATAAAAAGTCCTGAATTCCAAAAAAATTCACCGCTATCGACAAAAACCTTTGCCATTTCCAAGTTAGGCTTCTCGGTAAACGTTTTTACCTTTTTTAGGTTAGAATTGTTTTTATCGGCCGATGCTCCGACCTGAATATACCCATACCCCGTTTCGGGCCGATTGGGCTTAATTCCAAGAGTCAGCAAAGCCTCGTTCTTAGCAGCAAATTCAATAGCACCATTGATAGTTTCAACAAACTTATCTTCATTCAGAATCAGATGATCGCTTGGGGCAACAATGGCAATGGCATTGGGATTTTTCTGCTTGATTTTATAGTTGGCAAACGATATGCAAGGTGCGGTATTCCTACGCATTGGCTCAAGTATCACCTGCTCTTCAGAAATACCAGGCAGCTGTTCCAGTACAATATCCCTATATATTTGGCTTGTTACAATGATAATATTCTCGGCAGGGCAAATTCTGTTCATTCGTATGAATGTTTGCTGCAAAAGCGTTTTCCCTGTTCCTAAAATATCAATAAACTGTTTGGGCTTTGAGGTTCGGCTTAATGGCCAGAAACGACTTCCAATTCCCCCCGCCATTATTACGCAGTAAATATCTTTACTATCCATGCTAAGAAAATTTGTTAAAATTTGATGTAAAGGTAGTAAACATATTTGGCTTCTAAACTTTACCTTAATTAAAGGAATCGTAACTACTCACCACGGAGATCACGGAGTTTACCTTAAATAAAGGGTTCGTTTCATCGATTATTCCAATCCTTCTTCAATGAAAAAAAAACTTGAACCAAACCTTTTGTGGCAAACAACAACAATGTATATTATTGAGTAATTTCTTTCTCTCTCCCGATATATCGGGACAAGCTGTGGTTTTCTGTGTGCTCTGTCAGGCAGGTCAGTGTCTCTGTGTTATTTTAGTATTGCTGAGTATCTACAAGGAATCGGAATATCGGCTAAGGTATATTTTAGGCATATTCATTTCAACAATAAAAAAACTAGACTACCTTTGAGACTATTATGAGACTATTCAATCTGATCGGTTCGTATTTTCTTCTTCTCGGAAAAGTTTTTGCCAAACCTGAAAAGAAGATGATTTACTATAAGCTAACGGTAAAAGAGATTGAGAAGTTAGGCTTAAACTCCATTGGCATTGTAGCTATAATTTCCGCTTTTATGGGTGCTGTTATTACAATTCAAACAGCTTACAATACCGAAAACCCTTTTCTGCCATCGTACCTTATCGGGTTAGCTGCTCGCGATAGTATTCTACTAGAATTTTCGTCAACCATTGTGGGGCTTATTCTTGCTGGTAAGGTAGGCTCAAACATTGCCTCTGAAATAGGTACAATGAGGGTTACCCAACAAATTGATGCCCTAGAGGTAATGGGTGTTAATTCGGCAAGCTATTTAATTCTTCCCAAAATTATAGCAACCATACTTTTCAACCCCTTCCTAACCATGCTAAGCATTGTGGTTGGAATTGTTGGAGGGTGGTCGGTTGGTGTATTTACAGGGGTTGTAACTACTCAAGAGTACATCAATGGTATTCAATATGCATTTATCCCATTCTATATTACCTACGCATTGATTAAAACCGTTGTTTTTGCTTTTATTATTACCACGATTTCGGCATTTCAGGGATACAACGTTAGCGGAGGTTCTCTTGAAGTTGGGCAAGCAAGCACTAGAGCGGTAGTGGCCAGTAGTGTGGCAATCCTGCTATTTAATCTAATACTAACCCAACTCCTGCTCTCATGATTCGCGTTAGCCACGTTTCAAAATCGTTCAACGAACATGCTGTTCTAAAGGACATCAGCGCGACCTTCGAGAAGGGGAAAACAAACCTAATCATTGGCCAAAGCGGTTCGGGGAAAACTGTGCTCCTTAAATGCCTAGTTGGTCTTTTTGAAGTTGATGAAGGGGATATTCACTACGATGATGTTCATTTCAATCAAATAAGCTTCAACGAACGCAAGGAGATACGTAAAAAGATTGGGATGCTATTTCAAGCTGGTGCTCTGTTCGATTCGTCAACAGTTGAGGAAAACGTGATGTTCCCATTGGATATGTTTACCAATATGACGCTAGGGGAGAAACTTGAAAGGGTAAATTTCTGCCTTAAAAGGGTAAATATCATTAACTTTAACCATCTATATCCTGCTGAAATTAGTGGCGGAATGCAGAAAAGGGTTGCCATTGCAAGGGCGATAGCGTTAAACCCTGAATATCTATTCTGCGATGAACCCAACTCGGGGCTCGACCCCAAAACATCTATCCTTATTGATGAGCTGATAAAGGAGATTACCCAAGAGTTTAATATCACTACCATTGTGAATACCCACGATATGAACTCGGTTATGGGTATTGGCGATAAGATTATTTACATATACCAAGGTCAAAAGTGGTGGGAGGGTACAAAAGAGGATGTACTATCGAGTGACAATAAGGAGTTTAACGATTTTGTTTTTGCTTCGGCGCTAACTCGGAAAATTAAAGGTATTCTTTAGCTTATCCATGGTTCTTAATCCATTCAAGCTTATCGGGTTGAAGAATTTCAATGGTTGTTCCCTCTATTGAAATAATTTTATCTTTTCTAAACTCCGAAAAAATCCTTACCACATTCTCAAATAGCACATCAATCAACCCTACTATCTCTTTCCTTGAATTATGAATTGGCTGCTGGTGAAGGGACTCAGATTATATTTACTTAAATAGAAAAACTAACACAGAGGCACTGAGACACAGAGAGTTTTTTATCATTTCTCTGTGCCTTTGTATCTCTGTGTTTAATCCAAAATACTTAGTCAATCTTAATTTCCAACTTACTAGTCGTTGTTTTTCCATTCAGCTGTGCTTGAATAAAGTATATCCCCGATGTAAAGTCTTTAATCTCGATTTCCTTTTCAGTTTTCCCTTTTGAGTGTTCAAACTCCTCCGTTTTAATTGTTTTCCCATTTTCGTTAGCAATAATGACTTTTACCTTCCCCGATTCACTTTCTTTGAACTTAATGATATACCTATCCTTATCTTTTGGGGGGATAAGTATCAATGATTCATCAGCTAAAAGTTTAGCCTTATCAACTTTCAAAAAGCCTGATTTTTCAAGCATATCAAACTCTTCAGCATTTGGTTTTAAATAGTCGTATTTTGTAATGCTATTATCGTTTGCTATAATAATCGATCTTTTCTCATTCTTCTCTCCCTCTTTAACCTTCCATAATAGACTCTTTGATTTGCTTCCATCCCTCCCAACAATAACCTTCTCGAAATTCGGCTCATCATTATCATCATAAGAGTCAATAAAATATGTCTTTGACATACTTTTTTCGATCGAATCTTTATCGGAATCGAAGCTGTAGAATGCCATATGATGTCCACTAATGCTATGTTTTCCATCCCAATCGGCATTATTCCTCATAATAATTCTATCAAAATCCTCTTCGTTTAAATCTCCTGATGACATAATGGTATAACCTTCTATATCCTTCTTATTAAGAGAATCCCCTTTTATATAAATCATTCGATGCCCCTTCTTACCGATTCTTGCCTCAATATGATTTCGGGTAGCCTTTCGGTATGGAGAATAACTATGCTGCCGAATATGACGTGGACTCATTGATCGGTTACCCAAAACAATTACCTCCCCTTTGCCCTTGGTTCTAAAATCCTTGATTTTATCCTTTTCAACCTCTTTCATATTATATTTGGCAGGATCGAAAGTACCATTTTCAAGATCTTTTAACATCTTATCGAGATCTCCGCTTTTATCTAAACTCCTTTCGCTGTAATAAACCTTATCAGAGCTACTTTCAGAATCAGGTACAAAAAAATCAAAATCATGATTAATGTTAAAGTCAAAGAATGGTGCATCGGGAACATCAATGTCAAAATCAGGCATGTCAGGCATTTCAGGCATTGGTGGGCATTCAATGTTTTCAGGTATATTAATCATTAAAACTTTCTCAAGGGAGTCCATCTTAATTCTCTCAATCTGCATCTTCTTATGAACATCGCGGGTAATGCTATCAAACTTTGCAGCATCATTGGACACATTATACTCTTTTACCACACGTTCCCCTTTATCGTCAACTTCAATTACCCTAACTATTTTTTTCTTTACTTGCTGTGAATATAAACTATTTATACTTAGGCTAAGAAGTCCAATTACAGCCAACCGATAAAATGTTTTATTAAATAATGAGCTTGTTTTCATGGTATTTCTAATTTTGATTTCAGGAACAAAGCTATTGCCTTTCGGGTTGATTTTTAGCTAACACCTAGCTAAAAGCAGCTAACGAAACGTTAAAGTTATCCGTTTGAGTATTTGCATTTTGTACATTTGAAACATGAATCGAAAGAAAATATTTCTGATTATCGCCTTAATGGGGCTTTCCATCACTGGAATCACGCTAATGCAGGTGCATTGGATGCTTAAAACCATTAAGCTCAATGAGGAGAACTTTGATAGGGCGGTTAATGAAACGTTAACTTTGGTTGTTGATAAACTCGAAAAGGAAAAGGATATTAAATTCTCGATGCCATTTCAGGAAAATTTCTGGTTTCCTCGCCATGAAGAATCTTCAAATAATGAACATAAGGAAAAGCCTCGTTATGATAAGCGATTTTTTGCTTTTCCAAAGCATTATTCTAAAACAAAATTCAACAACTATGGCCTCAGCCACTTCAATAAGGAGCGAACGAATTTTTCGAAAAGTGATTGTGATACTAATGAGATATCCATTGCCTTTGATTCTACCTTTTTTGATGAACATGACCCTTATAAAGCTTACGAACAGGCCTTAGATTCGATTGAAGAATTAGAGCAGTTTGAAGAATTGATTGATCCTTCAAGTTTAACGTTTACACGAGATTATATTGGTGATGTTACGAGAACCGTTAAGGTTGTGAAAGATGATACACTATCGAGAATAATCATAATTTCAAACGGTCGTTACGATACCATTAGTAGCGAAGATCTGCCTAAAAGCCTAATCCCTCCTCCGCCTCCTCCGCCAACAGGCGTTGAGCGAGTGCAAATAAGAAATCGAACAAATCCATATGTAGTATGGGGAAATTCAATGAGTACAAGTCGCTCAAATCGCAGGATGGTTCATCGTGATACTAACAATCATTATCGATTCGAGGAGGAGGTAATTGCTCTTAACGAAAAAGAGATTGAAGAGCAAACACAAAAACAGGAACTCGCATTAAAACAGCTGGTATATGAGATGGATGCTCGAAAAATGGAGTTAAAGGATAGGGTTAACTTTGAGGAGCTAAAAAATCTCCTTGCCGTTGAGCTGAAGAATAAGGGACTTGTCGCTGATTTTGAATTTGCTTTAGTCAACAAGGATTCTGAGAGGAAAGAGGTTTTTACCACACCGTTATTCAATAAAATATCTGCAAAATCAATCTACAACACCAGATTGTTCCCCAATAATTTTGTTCCTCTGAATGATTTCCTTGAGATGAAATTCCCCAATAAAGACAATGCAATTTATAAATCGGTGATTCTACCCATTTCGGCATCTCTATTTTTTACGCTAATCGTATTTTTGACTTTTACCATAACCTTGGTAACCATTATCAAGCAGAAGAAGTTGGCCGAGATGAAAGCCGATTTTATAAATAACATGACCCATGAGCTGAAAACACCCATTGCGACCATAAGCCTCGCATCAGACTCAATTGACAACCCCAAGGTGGTAGAGAAACCCGAAACCGTTAAGTACTTTACAGCGATAATTCGGGAAGAAAACTCACGCATGAACAAGCTGGTGGAGAGCGTTCTTCAAACAGCCAGGCTTGAGCGCAAGACCTTAAAACTAAACCTAAAAGAGGTTAACTTATCGAAGTTGACTGAGAAGATTGCTGACCAAATGAAAATTCAGGCCAAGGCGAAAGAGGGTTCAATCCTATTTACAAAACCTGAAGAAGATATTTTCATTATTGCTGATGAAAACCTGATGGAGAATGTTATCTTCAACCTAATCGATAATGCCATTAAATACTCCTTATCTAAACCCGATGTGAGGATTACCCTAAAAAATTTACCTGGTGGTATATCGCTTTCGGTTGAAGATAACGGAATTGGGATGAGTAGAAGTGAGCAACACAGGGTGTTTGAAAAGTTTTATAGGATTTCGCAGGGCGATGTTCACAATATCAAGGGGTTTGGATTAGGTCTAAGTAATGTTAAGGAGATTACCGAGCTACACGGGGGAATGGTTCAGCTCCGAAGCGAAATCGGAAAAGGCAGCACCTTTTCGCTTTTCTTTCCAAATAAAGTAAACGGCAATGAGTAAAGAAGGGAAAATTTTTTTGGTTGAGGACGATTTAAACTTTGGGGCAGTACTCAAAGCATATCTCGAATTGAATGACTTTGAAGTGGTTCTGGTTAGCGATGGTGCAAGGGCTCGTAGCGTGTTTAAACCCAAGGAGTACAACCTATGCGTTCTTGATATTATGCTACCAAACCTCGATGGGTACGAACTTGCCTCATTTATTCGGGCAACCGATTCGCAGGTGCCATTTGTTTTCCTTACAGCTAAATCTTTAAAGGAGGATGTAGTTAAAGGGTTTGATCTTGGTGCCGATGACTATATTACAAAGCCCTTTGATTCGGAGGTTTTACTTCTAAAGATTAAGGCCATTCTAAGGCGAAACGACAGGAATTCGGTGCCTACTCCTACTGAAGCGATTATAAGCATTGGCAGCTATACCTTTGACACAAGTGCAAGAACATTAACTAAAGGAGAAACAAAATTCAACCTCTCACCAAAGGAGGCTGATCTTCTTGAGTTACTTTGGAAAAATCAGAACCGTGTACTCAGTAAAGACAAGGCATTAGAAAAACTTTGGGGCAATAGCAACTACTTTACTGCCCGTAGTATGGATGTTTACATATCAAAACTGCGAAAATATTTTGCCGAGGATTCAGATATTGAAATTATTACCGTGCACAGCAGCGGATTTATACTTAGAATTCGATAATAAAATTCTGCTTACAACTTCGGTAAATGATAACCCCTGAATAGTTACGAACTTTATACTATTTTCAAGGTAACCCATTATGCTACTTCTGTTCGCTTTTCCTATATTTGTCCTTAACAAAATGAAAATCGTTAAAATTATAATCTCCTCGCTTTACCACAATCTGGGTAAGGGTTTATATGAATGCTGGATCATATAAATCGCTGTATTTTCCTACCCATCCTTAATTATTTAATCATTCATCTTACATCTTTACTATCATGAAGTATTTATATTTATTCATTTTTTTACTAGTTGATGCAACCTTTTCTTTCAGCCAAGTTACTACGGAGGATTATCAACGTGCCGAAAAATTTTTACAACGGAATCTTGAAAAAAGCATATTCAACCGTTGGGTTGAACCGACTTGGGCTACGAAGGGAAATAGCTTTATTTACCAAGTAAATACTCGCAATGGGAAGGAGTTTTTTATTGTTGATATCGATAAAAAGGCTAAAAGCATCGCATTCGACCATTCAAAACTAGCCACCCTTTTAACCGAAAATCTCAAAAAAGAGATAAAACCCTTCGAACTACCAATAAGCAATATCGTTATTTCTGGAAAAGGGGAAATATCTTTCTCAACCGATAATACACAGTGGGTTTTCAACTCAGATTTGAATACCTTAAAGAGAAAGATTAGCGAACCATCGCTTACCAATAAAGAATCATTATCGCCCGATGGGAAATGGGTTGCATATATCAAAGCGGGGAATCTCTATCTTAAGGAAAAATCAACAGGAATAGAGAGCCAGTTAACTACCGATGGAATTCCCGAAAATGGCTATGGCTGTAACCTCGATTGGTATGCCACCCGCAACGATAGCAAAGGGGAGAAGAACGATTATACCATCGAGGTTTACTGGAGCAACGATTCCAAGAAACTCATTGCTCCACGCTTCGATCGTCGGAATACCCGTAGGTTGCAAATGTATAAGGTTGATGTGGAGGGTTATCAATCCGAAATCGTTTCGTACGAACGCGAACTTGCCGGCGATTCTGTTGTGACCTTGACCGATTTTTTCGTGTTTGATGTAGCCCAGAAAAGAGGGGTAAAAATAGATATCCCCTCAAACCCTGCATTTCTTGGAACAAGTTTCTACACATTTGAGCATTGTCCTAAAGCTTACCATATTAAGTATTATAGAGGTTATAAAACCCGTGAACTTTTTGAAATCGATCTTGAAACAGGTAAAACCCGATCTATTCTTGTTGAAAACTACCAAAAATCGTTTGTTGATCCCGAAACAGAAACATTTGAGCTGATGTATAGCACCAATGAGTTTATCTGGTGCTCGGAGCAGGATGGCTGGAGCCATATATACCTCTACGATCTATCAACAGGCAAGATAAAAAATCAAATAACAAAGGGAGATTTTTATGTTTATGGTGTCAATAACCTTGATGCTAAAAATAGAAAAATATGGTTCCCCGCTAGTGGCTTAGAGCCAAATCGAGATCCATACCTGAAGCATTTCTATTCTATTAACCTCAATGGGAGTAACCTTCAACTCCTTAGCCCCGAGGATGCAATGCATGACATTAAGATATCGCCCGATAAAAAGTTTTTTATTGATAACTACTCTTCGTATAAAGACCCAAACATTGCTTTAATCCGATGGATGAAGGATGGTAGAATGGTTATGGAGGTTGAGAAGGCGGATATTGATGATTTAACTAAAATGGGATGGAAACCTGCTGAGCCATTCACAATCCTTGCCGATGATGGAAAAACAATGCTATACGGCTTAATCATTAAGCCAACCAACTTTGATCCATCAAAAAAATATCCGGTTATTGATGGCACATACTCAGGACCCCATACCATACGAGTACCAAAAAATTTCTCTCGTAGCGTACTAAACATGGACTTATCCTTGGCTGAACTTGGGTTTATTGTTGTAAATATCGATGGTAGAGGTAGTGCATACCGATCTAAGCAATTCCATGATATTTCATATTCTCGACTTGGCTATGGTTTGGTTGATCATGTTTATGCCATTAAGGCGTTGGGTAAGCGATTTTCATATATTGATACAAGCAGAGTTGGTATTTATGGCCATTCTGCAGGAGGTTATGATGCCACACGAGCACTTCTACTATTCCCAAAATTCTATAAAGTCGGTGTATCATCAGCAGGCGATCACGACCATAGAATGGAGAAGGTTTGGTGGCCAGAGTTGTATCAAGGATTTCCGATTGATACGCAGTATCACAACCAATCGAATGTAACCAATGCAAGCAAACTCGAGGGGTATTTAATGATTGCTACAGGCGATCAGGATAATAATGTTAACCCATCAGCAACCCTTAAACTAGCTGGAGAATTAACCAAAGCCAACAAAGATTTTGAGCTGATAATTCTACCAAATAATAACCACGATACCTGCTATTGGAATAAGTATTTCCTACGTAAACGGTGGGATTTCTTTGTGAAGTACCTACAAGGAGTAGAACCCCCTAAAGGGTATATTATTAAATAATTTTTTGGAATATTGGAAGAATGGATAGGTTACATTATTCCATCATTCCAATATTCCATTTCAAATAAAAAACTTTTCTAAGCTCTGTCACCTACTTGTTCATCATCTCATCCCTTTTCGCCTTATAGAAGACCCCATCGCGCCAGTTTGGAAACTCACCGATCATGCTAAGCTTATACCCAAGTTCAAAGTAAACGGTTAAATCCTCCACCATTCCGTCAAACTTCCAAATATTGGGTTCGTAGTTATCCGTTGGTTTATGATAATTTTCTGAAATCCATTTACCCATAGTATCCATCGACCATTGCTTGCCGTGCTCAATATTATCGACTCCAAACCCCATATTAATTGAGGGTACACCTACCTTGGCGAAGCTGAAATGATCGGAACGGTAGTAACCTCCTCTTTCAGGTTTGGGATCGGCTGCAGCATAACGATTATGCGCCTTTAAAACCTCAACAGCATAGTCATCGAGTTCAGAGTATCCTAAACCCGAAATGGACATATCCTTAGTTTTTCCAAAGATGTTTAACGCATCCATATTGATAACTGCAACAGTTTTATTCAGCGGATAAATCGGATTCTCGGCATAGAACTGACTTCCAAGTAATCCCTGCTCCTCGCAGGTAACCGCCATTAAGAGAATCGAACGCTTCGGTTTTATCTCCTGAGAATTGAAGACTCTTGCCATTTCAACTAAAGCGGCCGTTCCTGTGGCATTATCGAGAGCACCGTTAAGGATGGAATCACCTTTAAATTTGGGGTTCACCCCAAAATGATCCCAATGGGCAGTATAAATAATGTACTCATCGCTCAAATCGGTGCCAGGAATCAATGCAACAACATTCTTTGAGTTGATATACTTTACCGAGTTTTTGAAGCCTATTGATGCGTTTAAATTTAACTGTTGAGCAGCAAACCCCTTCTTGGCTGCATCCTGTAAAGCCTTCTCATAATTGACCCCTGCTAGGTCAAATATTCTATTGGCGCTTTCTTTGGTTACCCAGCTCTGAAACTTCAACCCTGATTTGGTTACAATATTATCGGCAAGGTAGAAACGTGTGCCCGACCAGCTGTTCTGAACCACACCCCATGGGTAGGAAGCAGCCTCGGTTTCGTGTACTAAGATTACCCCTGCAGCACCCTGCCTTGCAGCCTCCTCGTACTTATAAATCCAACGTCCGTAGTAGGTCATGTTTTTCCCTTTGAAAAGGGAACTGTCGTAAAATCCTGGATCGTTAACTAAAGCGATAACCATTTTACCCTTAACATCAACCCCTGCGTAATCGTTCCACCCATAATCAGGCGCATTTATCCCAAAGCCAACAAAAACAAGCTCTGAGTTAGTAATATCAATGTTCTCGATGGGTTGTGGAGTTCCTCCAATGAAATCCTCAGAGAAATTGAGCAACAGCTCTTCCTTTGCCCCTTTTATCTTCAATTTCATAATCTGATCCGATGTAATCTGGATTAAAGGAACCTCCTGAAAATAGCTTTGTCCATTGCCGGGTTGTGCTCCAACCAGCTTAAATTGCTCCTCTAAATACTTTATCGTTTTCTCTTCCCCGATGGTTCCGGGGAAACGACCCTGAAAATCATCAGAGGCAAGTACCGAAATCCTTTGCTTTAAATCGTCAGTATTTATAATAGAATTATTACTCTGCTTAACATTTCCGCACGATACTACCATTGCAAGTATCGCAAAAAGGGAAAAAAGATTTATTACTCTTCGTTTCATGGGATTAGATTTATGAGTTTAGGTTATCAACTTAGAACAATAATTTGATTAATGGTTTAAACAAATCGGGAAATAGATGGCTTTCTTGAAGAAGATATCAATAGTATTAATTTTCTATCTTTGCACCCAATAAAAACTCAATAATGAATAATCGTAGAGTACGTGTTCGTTTTGCTCCTAGCCCAACAGGCCCATTGCATATAGGTGGTGTTCGAACCGCCCTTTTCAACTACTTCTTTGCCAAAAAGCATGGGGGTGATTTTCTTCTTCGAATTGAGGATACCGATTCGCAACGATTCGTTCCAGGTGCCGAAGAGTACATCAATGAATCGCTCCGCTGGTGCGGGATTAGGATTGATGAGGGGGTTGTTGAAGGGGGTAAACATGTACCATACCGCCAAAGCGAACGCAAAGCGATTTATAAGCAATACGCCGATCGGCTAATTGCATCGGGCAATGCGTACTTTGCCTTTGATACGCCAGAGTCGTTAGATGAATTAAGAAAGAACGCTGAGGCAAATGGCGAAGTGTTCACCTACAACTACCGAATTCGTAATAATATGCAAACCTCATTGGTGCTAACACAGGATGAGGTTCAATCACGCATAGCAAAGGGTGAACAATGGGTAATTCGATTCAAAATGCCCGAGAACGAAGAAGTGAAAATGCACGACCTTATCCGTGGCGATGTGGTGGTTAACACCTCAACCCTCGACGATAAAGTGCTTTTCAAAAGTGCCGATATGCTTCCAACCTACCATTTGGCAAATGTTACCGATGATTACCTAATGGAAATTTCACACGTTATCCGTGGCGAAGAGTGGCTTCCATCACTACCATTACACGTTCTTCTTTACCAAGCTTTGGGTTGGACTGAAAGGATGCCCCAATTCGCACATCTACCATTGCTTCTTAAACCTACGGGGAATGGCAAGCTGAGCAAGCGCGATGGCGACAAGATGGGATTCCCTGTATTCCCCCTTTTGTGGAAATCTCCCGAAGGCGAAACCTCCCGCGGATACCGTGAGGATGGCTACTTTCCCGAGGCATTCGTTAATCTTCTTGCCCTTTTAGGTTGGAATTCGGGGACTGAACAGGAGATTTTCAGCATGGATGAGCTGATAAACCTATTCTCGTTAGAACGGGTAAATAAATCGGGGGCTCGCTTCGATCCTGAAAAAACGAAGTGGTTCAACCATCAGTACCTTGTTCAGAAGAGCAATGCTGAATTGGCAAAGCTCTTTATGCAATACCTCAACGAAAAGGACATTAACGCTGATGTAGTAAAAGTTGAAAAAATTGTAGGCCTTGTTAAAGAGCGTGTGAATTTCGTGAACGAAATATGGGATCAATCCTACTTCTTCTTTAAATCCCCCCAATCGTACGATGAGGTAACCGTTAAAAAAGCGTGGAGCTCTGAAACTCCCGAATTAATGAGGAAAATTCTAGATTTCATTTCTTCTATTGAGAGCTTTACGACTCAAAACATTGAACATCTACTTAAGGATTATATCAACTCCAATAACCTTGGCACGGGTAAAGTGATGAACGCATTAAGGCTTAGCCTTGTTGGCGCATCGAAAGGTCCAGGGGTTGCTGATATTTGCGAGGTGATTGGAAAAGAAGAAACAACTGCACGAATTAGCTTAGCTATTAAAAGCATTGTAACTATTCAGTAGTAATCGAAAATGAACAAGAACCACGGAGACACGGAGGACACAGAGAATAGATAAGAACAATAGTTTAGAATATTCTTTTTTGGTCTAAATGATTGCCAAAAAAGTATTCATTTTTGTACATTATTTAAAAAAACTTATCAAGGTTATTATTCTGTGGCCAATGAAACATGCCTCTGTGATTTCCTTGTCTCCGTGGTGAATAGTTACAAAGCATTATATAATTCTCTCACTACAATAGTAAAAACCCATAGCTAATATATAACTATGGGTTTACTATTTTCCTTTCGTTTAACGCTAAAGATTGGGAGCAGGTTTACCCGTTAATTTCTGTATAGCAACCTTGAACTTTTCAATATTCTCAGGTGAATCGGGTATGTTTGCAGCCGACAAGGATGGGATTTTTGTTTCGAAAGCCAATTTCATTTTACCATCGATACCCATGCTATCCCCTATATACTTATAGTATTTAACAAGTCTTTCAGCCATAATACATAGTTTTTATTGGTTAATTACAATTCATCAAGTATCGCTAAATAGGGCTTAGCTCTGTTGTCCCAAGCAGCAGGTGGTTGTATCAACCATTCACAATGATCGTCGCCCTTACCCATACAAACAGGTTCAACGGCCAGCAGTTTTTTCCCGAAGAATGCGGTACACCAACCCGATGCGTAGCCCGAGAGGGTCCAACAAACAGGCTCCTTCGCTTCGGTATTATAGCTTAAATACTGTTGCGCTTCGTAAGAGTTTGTCCAAACTCCCGAAAAATAGAATTCCCCTGTTTCCCGATTATATCTTATCTCTTTAGGTGTTGCTTGCACAATGCCCTCCCATGTATGTATAACCGGACCAGAGGCTAGGAGATCCATTTCGGAATCAAATTCATAGTTCAGCTTCATCTGTAAAAAATCGGCATACCCATGCTGGTAACCAAATTTAAAAAAGAGGCTTCGAGCTCTTTCCCAACCCAATTCCTTAAAAATACTTTGTCGTAATAGGCCTATTGCATTAGCATCGAATATTACAAGGCGGGTATCCTTAAAGGTCGTCATCCCTTTTTCAACGTTAAACACAATATCCTTTGACAAATTAAAGTCGGTTGCTTTCATACGCATTTACATTTTTAAGTGATACATTTCTAATGAACAGTCTAATTGTATAGCATTACACTTGTAGAAAATAGTCTCCTTTCTTTAAAAACATTGTTTTTTAAGACATGCAATTTACATCTTAAAAAAAATAATTGATTGGGCTAACCATCTTTTATTTAAACTTTTAAGATGATTTATATCACTACAGAATGGCTATTCCCGAAGGGAATAGAAAAAACTTCTCAAATGAGAAGTATTGAGGTATTTACAATGGCATGAAGTAGCACTCCATATTTAAAACCATAGATAACCCTTATATATCCAAGAATAAGCCCCATAAATATTTGAGGTAATACCAGCAATGGTGTAAATATGAAGTTATAAACATTGATCCCCTCAAAATTGAAGATGTACAATAGCCCGAAAAGAATTGCTGAAAAGAAGAAGAAAAGCGGATAATGTCTTTTTAAAAAAATATCGCATTGATTTTGATATAGATTAACAATCGATGTAACAGCGATTAAAAAACTGAAAATAAGGAATTTTGAATTGCTTCTGACAAAAAAGTAAACGAAGAAAACAGCACAACAGGTAATAAATAACGTGAGTTCGATATAAGAATGCTTATTATATCATTATTTATTAGCACTTTAATACAAATATTATGTTTCTGGAAGACTGCCTACCTGCCGGTAGGCAGGCATCATTCCATTTTAACCCAAAAAGTAAAATACTGATAATATGGCATTTAAATTATTTATTACATCGAACTGACGTTAAATATTACAGTATTTCTCCTACTGAATACTAGAAGCAACCGCATTAGAACTTCCTCGTAAATTGGTGCTAGAACAATAGCCAATAGTACTTTCTTGTATAACGTTAAATCTAAAGGAAGCCGAGTTATCCCTGTTAATTTTAAAGTGATAAACCCAACTACTCCAAGGGGCATAGTAAATACAAGATAAACAGCGAGCATTAAAAAAAAGCCTCTCCAGCTAATCTTTAGGAATTCACCAGGGATAATAGGCTTTTTAATGTAGTGAAAGAAATCGACCATAACGTTGGCGTTATGGTTAGTTGCCGATTTCGAAGCACTTCTCTGTCAAGATACTCAGAATTTTAATAAGAGCGAAAACCTTGAAAATGGCACTGCAACGGCAATTAACTATAACGCGTGTTAGCGGTGGTTTTCTTTAGTTTGGTTTTCTTTTCGAAATTTCATTATTTACTCGATTACAAATATTTATTTATAATTTTTATCTTTCTAAGTAAGATACTAACCATCCAACTTAATGAAAGTGCAGATATAAATGTTATTGAAAATTTAATGAAAGCAGGAATGTCAAACTTCAATAGTAAAAACTGACACCAAACAACAAAAATATAGTGAACTAAATAAATTAAATAAGCATTTTCAGATAATGAATTCCACCAGTAATTTTCTTTATAGATTAGTTTTCTAAAAGCCGTAATAAAGGCTATACAACTTATTGTGCATGAAGCAGCATGAATAGCATAATAAATCATCCAAATATAAAATTCTTTAATTGTATTATTCTTCAGCATTTGTCTTAATGGTTCAGCAATTATAGTTAAAGTAAAATAAACCACTAAAGAGAGCAGAAGCCAAAGCCACCATTTTTTCACAATAGCTGACTTTGTTGAAAATACTTCATTATTGAAATCTGTATTCCCAATCAAAATTCCTAGTGTGAAATATCCAAAATACAGAAGTATCCGGCTTAATTGAAAATCAAAAGGACCAATTCCTGTCCAAGTACCTGCTCCAATTATGTAGGCGATTGGCACATAAAGTATCCATGTAACACAAAACAGGATAATAAAAAAAGAAAAAGGTTTATTTTTTATGCCAGAAAGTTTCAATCCAATATTGTCACTTAATTTTATAAAATGCTGATAAAACAATGCAAACAACAAATTAAAAAGGAATAATACCCATATAAACCAGGGTGGTCCAACAGGCCACTTCTCTGTTCCAAAAAAATCTCTTATGTAAGCAATAATATCTGTGTTATTATGGCCAACATAATAAGAAGGAAAATAAGCAATTAGCATTAACAAAGTTCCCAAAAACAGAAAAGGAATAAACAGCCTGTAAAGTCTGTCTTTTATAAAAATAATCATGCCTTTTTTATTCATGCTTCTCATAAGGAATAATCCACCTATTAAGAACATAAGTGACATGAAAAATACATCATTAAAATTCTCGAAAATATCAAGGCCAATCCATCTTTTTGTGTCTACAATAGCATGTGTTGAATTGATATAAGCTTCTTTGTCAAACCAGGCAAAAGTGGTATATGCCAGTGATGAATGATGTGCAACAACCATTAAAGTAATTGCCGACCGTAAGTAATCTATCCAAAGATTTCTGTTTGAATTGTTCTCCATATTATCCCAATATTGTTTTTTTATCGTGTTAAGACGTTTACCTTGATTCTAAAGTTACAACCTAACTGACGTCCATCGACTCAAATAACCGCTAACGTTTTGATAAACGCATATTTACAGCACAACCATTATCGTAAATTTATAGGCTAAATTATCCTTAAACTCCTTAAACCTATAGCTATCGTAACGGTAGAATGTTCCAAAGCCCAAAGCGAAATAACCATTGGATAGCAACTTGTTTGCATATATTCCTGTTTCAAAGTACCCTTTGGTGGGGACTTTCGCATTGAAATCCGCTGGAACAACATGAAGTGAGTTTGCCGAAACATCGCCAAAACTTATATTATTTACAATGGCAAACTCCGGTTGAAACTTCTTTGAACCGGTTACCCATAATAGCTTCCCGAAGTCATGCTTAAAAAAGATGTTAACGAACCGATCCGTTATGAACTCGTTCATGCGCATGGCCGCAAAGCTATGCGCTGCATCGGGGGTTAAAGAGCCCAAATAATTCGCTCTGCCGAAGTACATAAACGATAAGGGGATTTTTCCGAACACCCTACCAGCATCAATGCTTATAGTTGACTTACCAAGAATCTTCCACTTATAGGTTTTATCAAGTCTAACCTCAAGCTTATCGAAATTGTAGCCACCGTCTAGAGCATTAAGCCCTTTAGTATATTTTACCCAAAATACTGGAAAATCGAAATTCAAGGGCATAATTGACCTAGGAGTTTCCATTAACTTCTCGCCAGGGGCAATCCTTAGTGCTGCTGTAAACAGCGCTTGGTTAAAGCTGGTTAACGTATCATTCGTTACCCAATCTTTATAGTAAAAACCCGAAAGAAGGTTGTACTTCTGGTTTGCCATCGAAAGGTTAAGCTTACAATATCTTAAAAATCTGAATGAAAAGGCCACCCTATGCTCATCAATCCCATCCATCTTCGAAACAGCCATTTGCCTTCCATTATCGCCCCCAAAGAAAATGGCATTATCGTCAACAAATGAGTAGGTTCCTGACTCCTGAACATCGCTCATGTAGGAGTACTTTAGCTTAATCTCATCCCTACGGCTAAAGGTTAACTCTGTAAATCCTCCGAATTTCTGCGCCTCATCCTGTAAACCGTAGGCAGTATAGCCACCAACCTTTATAATTTCTGAAAATTTTCGGCTTGTTTCAAGCCCAATTCCTATACGGGTTCCCTCATACTTATTATATTTAAGGATATGGCTCAAATTAACATCGATGTACCCAAGGGGAGCTCTCCCGGTAACCAACGATTCTATAATGCGCATTCTTTCATCGAGGTTAATCTTACGACCAATACTATCGAGGATACGATATGTACGCAATTCAAGGGCGTTTAGGCTATCCTTGCGGAAAAGATTCCAGTAAGCGTTGTTATGCTCTCCCGCAAGCGGATCGATTCGGGTTTCGATATGGCTAAAATTTTTTCGGCTAAGGTTTGGGTTAATCTCAATATCCTTTAAGTACGATTTCCCTATGCCTAACATCTGCATGGAGTAGGTATTCCCCGTTTTTTTATCAACAAAATCGGGTGGTATGATAACTAAATCCGTGTTGAGTTCAACTGGAAACCACGTACTATCGTTGAATCGTTCGTAGCGCTGCTGAATTTTAACCGATAGAAGACCAATGCTCAATGAAGGTTCAGCGATTACGTTCTGTACCGCATAACCCCTTGAGTTTATGGTTAGCTGTCCCATTAACCCTTCAAAATTTCGGTTCTTATGCGGCCGATAGGATATGACGAAGAGCGTATCGTTTTCGGGGGTAAATAGGGTATCCTCGAGGATGAACAGGTATTTCTTTGTACTCCCTGCGCTAATTGGGTTCAGGTAGGTCTTATCGATAATAACTATCTTCTCTTTGTAAAACGTAAATGATTGTGCTTGCGTGGCAATAAAGGAAATCATAGGATCCTTTAAGCCGGATACCTTTGACGCGATAACGTTCTCGAAGTTATTGTTGGGCGCAAGGAACTCCTTTTGGGTAACCGTTTCGATAATCATTATGCCATGCTTATTTTTTAGCTTATCGAACTTTGTGGTTAGCGAGTCTATTCTCTTGAGGGTATCGGGGTCAGATTGTTTTATCCTTTTTGCGATTAGCTTATCAAAGGTGTAGTACATCTTATTGTAGCTCGTATAGCGGTAAGATGCTAATTTTTCAGGATTATTCCTCCCCCTGTTATTATACGCCGCAATGATTATACGATGAGCAGGGTTAACGCCTGGCTTTACAACAACCTCATTAATCTGATAGCTAGTTTTGGAAAGCCCTATCTTGAATGGCTTATTATAATTATCGGCATTAATAGTTATGGTTTGAGGTGAGTACCCAAGGTAGGATACCTTTAGCCAGAGGACAGGATCGTTGGTGGTAATCTTAAAATCACCATCGAGGCCAGAGGTAAAACCATTCCCCTTCTCGTTAAAAACCACATTTACGAAAGGGAGAGGCTCTCCTGTTTCGGAATCGAATATTTTACCCTTTAGGGTTGCCTGAGAGATTGAAAACTTAGCGAATAATGCAAAGAGCAATAATGTAAATAGTTTTTTTGATATCATTATATATTATTTTTTGAATGCCTTTTTTACAAAAATAATACCAAGATATACAAAATAATTTCTAGCTATACCTCAGTAGAAGGTATAGAACGAAATCTATTACTATTTAAATAGAGAAATTTTAAACAAAGGTTATTTACGCTTCATCCTTTTTAATCCACATTCTGAACATGGATAAAGAAACACCCAAACACAGACCTGCTAAAAGTATTAACCAAAATCCAGCATTCCTAATTGTTAAGCAACGATCATGCTGAAAATACATGGCCAATTCAATAATGCTTAGGCTAAGCATTACAATTGCCAATCTCAAAAAACGATTTTTAAAATTACTCATAATTCATACGTTTAAATTATATTAAATGCTGCCAATAAAAGGATTACTATTATGTATACAAATTCCGTAAATACTATAAAAAGAAGTAAGGCAAGAATAGATTTTAAAATACCATTTATTAACCTACGCTCCTGCACAAATTGAATGACTCCCCAACAATAAAACACAACGTAAATAACAAGTGAAATCGCAACAACCAATCTTAAAGTATGGGTTCCATTATAAAAAATCATAAATGGCAATAAAAGAAACTGAATAATAATTCGCTGTCCTGTTATGTAGGTATTAAGAACAAAAAATTCAGCGAGGTTACGGTTCCTATTTCTAAATACTATCCATGTTGCAATCGAAAAGCAGGGAAGACAAGCTAGCTGAACAAGAGAAAAGTGTGTTGAAACAAAACTATTAATTTTCTTGCTTATGGAATGAGTGGTTTCGTTACTAATAGAGGACACAATATTGAGGTCGAAATAGTGATATAGGAAACCATATAAACCCGCAATCAAAATCAAAAAAGAAAATGGCTTAAAAAGCGCAATTCTCTTCCCTCCCAAGTATTCTCTTACTGAATGCCCTGGTCGTGTGAATAGCTCCTTAATAGTAAAAAAGAATCCTTTATCGACATGAAGTAATCCATGCTGTAAATCGTGCCATAAAAAACGAAAGGTTATTGACCTTACAGTTGCTGATTGGCCACAATTATTGCAGTATTTTCCATCAAATTGATTATTACAATTCTTACAGGTTGTCATAGTTTATAATTAAAATTGCGATAACTACTTATTTATGAGCTTAATAAAAGTAAACAAGTTAGTTGAACCAGACAAATATTATACATTAACAGAATAAAATCTTGGCAATATCTATATAGGCATTTTGCTAAAATAGCGTTCCAATCTCTTCTAAAGATAGGAGTGCTATACGAAAATGAATTAAAAAAAATAACAAAAATTCTCTGTACTTACTCTTCTTTAACTTGACTTTCCTTGCTCCCTTTCTTCATGGGATATGAACCGGGTAAAATAACATTAATCAACTTCTTACCCCACAAACCAAGCTGAACTCCTGCTGCTAAACAAAGAATGCTTAATATGATGGTTATTAATCCATAATTTTCACGAGGTGCTACAAAGAGGAGAGCAATAGATAAGAGCAGGATTATAATACTAAAAATTATTTTCACCCTTAACAGCGGTGTTTTAAGCGTTTTAAATCGTGTTAGACCATCAATTACTCCCGTAATAATTGCAAAAACAAGGGTAAATGGGAAAACAAAAATCGAGAATATTAAAACGCTTTTTAATAAATCGTGTTGAAAGTTTCCAAATAGATTAATTATAATAGTAAGCAATGGTATGGCAATAACCAATGCCTGCGATAGATGTATAACGATTGGATGTAAATCTAAATTAAGAACGAATAGTCTATTAAGCGAAACTCTTTCTCTATAGGGTTCAAAAACTTTTCTAGGCAGTCCACATGCAGGACAAACATCACCAAGTTTATCGGCTTCCATTACAAATCCGCAAGGGCGGCAACGTACAAGTTCTTTCATAAGGTTAAATTTTAGTAACCCAAATTTAGAAAATTAGTTTAGAAAAACTTGGAATTCAAATTGAACTTATATCACTATCAATAATGATTTTTGCTAAGATGACTAAACAATGATAAGGATTATTACCTCAATAGTTTATACCTCGCTTCTAGTTCTAATACCGATTGGCTTACAAGATAATCAGAATAATTCGCTTTGCTTTTATTCTGAAATTGTTAGTCCATCGGTCCCGAAAAGATCGGGATTTGCCTTGGGCGAACTCGCACAAAACGCTCGGTTCGTAAACTCAACATTAACCAAACCTGCTACAAGATTTCATTTTATTCATCTTGTTAGCGGTTTGGCATAACACGTTATTGTATTGTCCACAATTCCAACGATGACAAGGAGAATACTATAAGTATATATAAAGTATTAAGCACTTTTCATGCGAAACTGAAAAAACATGAAATGTGTTCAGCAAAACTTTTACTATAATGGAATATCTATAAAGACTACGGCTTACCAGACAAAATACAGGGGGGTATGAAGTAGGAGTTCTCGTAATCTGACCTCAAAAAACTCTGTTTAACTCTGTGTGAAAATATACTTAGAGTTAAACAGAGTTTTAATGCATTAGCAATATTAAACGAGATTACTTTTTAACAACCTCTAAATCAATACCACCAATAAGTTTTCTGTTGATGTAGCCCGAAACCGTAAATTTAGCTACTTCGCCCTTTGATACCTTATCAACAGAGAAGTCGGGATCGACAATTACTGAAATCTCTCGGCACTCGCCTGGCTTTAAAAGCTGGGGGTCGGGATGCTTAATGAATGAACCCCATAGCGATCGGGTTTTACCCTCATTCCCTTTGGTTTTGTGCTGATATACTTTAAGAAAAACCATAGCAGGTTTATCCGTTGGATTACAAAGGGTAAACTTTACTTCTGCAGGGGAAGAGGTTGGCCCTACATGGCAGTTTTCCTGCCCCATATTATTGGCTGGGTTAATGTCCTCGATATGGTAAATCTCCGCCTTAATACAAACGTGTCCTGAAACCGAAGGTGTCCAATTTGCTGTGGCAGTTGCATTGCCATTTTCCGGTACAACAATAGGTACGGTTTCAATATCATCCCAAACTACTTGACCTATACCATGCTGCGCCCATTTGAATGTTACCCGAACAGCATTTGCCGGATTGTTTTGATTATTATAAACTTTTGCATTTATCTCATAATTAGTCCCCAAAACCAAATTATTCGATGCAACAGTTGTACCCCCTCCATCTTTCAACCATATCTCAGGGCTGTTCCATACCAATTCATTATTGGGTTCAAGAGACCAAGTGCTTTCATCCCACTGTGAGTAGGTGTACAAATCGACAATCCTTTCATCGCGAACCTGAAAAACTTCAACGGCATAGCGTCCTGATGTACTACCTATTGCCACTACGTTGTATAGCCCCAATGGTTTTCCGTTTGGTACGTCAAATGTTAAGTCATTTGATTGTCCGAATTCGCCAGAAACGGCATTGGTAGTTTTCACATGCGTTCCGTCAAAATAAATTTTAACCTCCTCGGAGCCGCTAAAATCTTTGCCTCCTAAATAGATGGTCTGATTGCTTATTCCATTTTCAGGATTTAAAACATTGATATATGCTCCCCCGTTATTGGCCCTGATTATACCCATATACGGTCTGTAAAACTTAGAGGTAACGGTTACATCAATATCACCTGCACCAACGTTTTCTAGTAAAATTCGTGCGTTCCCGCCAGCATCGGTTTGAACCCCTCCTAGAATAGTAAGGTCTCGGGTTAAAGCCACTACTGCACTAGCAACTGGTACGCCTGTATTCTTATCGGTTACCTTTATTACTATTTCTTGTTTACCCGTAGAGCCTATCCCTTCAGGATGAGAAACGTTCATTTCGCCTGGCTCCGACACCCATACGGGTAATTCGGGATCGCCAAAGAGATGTGTCATTTCGAAGGTAATCAAACGTCCATTCGTGGCTCCAACATTCTGAGCGAGGTAGGTTTTGCTGTAAACAAATAGCTGACCGAGCCGTGGAAGGAATCCTCCGTTGATTGTATTGTCGAAATCGGGCCATAAAGCATCGCATAATCCCTCGGTGATAGGATTATTGCAACTGCCCCAGCTATTCCTAGAGGAGGCAACAATGCCTATCGCACCACGCCTTTGAGCTCTCAACAGCTCTTCAGCGAAACAATCGGTATTGGTGTTTAAAACAGCATTGTCGGTTTCATCGTCAAACCATCCTGTTTGGCATGTTACGCCGAACACGAAAGCGGGCATATCGTTCTGATTAAGAGCCGCAATATTTGCAATATGAAAGTTTGGGCGACCCCATCCATCTCGACCTCCATGGCCTCTGTAGGTTATGAGAAAATTTCCATTATTAAATGCATTCTGAATATTAGCAGCAACCCCATTCCATTGGAATACAACAGGAGGTTGTTGTGTTAATTGGTCTGGTAAATTTGTTCCGTTCTCCCAGCGCTGAGGTCCTCCGGCAATTCCGCCTGAGAAGTTATATACCCTTTGAGCATCATATCCTTCGCCAATCAGGTAGTCGCGCATTTCTTCGGCTCGTTCAATCAATACCCATCCGCAATCCTCCATATCATCGGAAGGGCAAGCGTCAGCAGGGCTACCAGCAGGTACTGGATCGGTATCATCTTCGAATAGCCTAACCAACGATGTGGTATTATAGTATGCGGCAAGCGCTGGAGGGTTTTGCTCGTAAAGTATGCTTTTATCGATAACAGCCCCAAGCTGGTTAACATTATCGACCGAAATCCTCGATAGCATTATATCGGGGAAATAATCAGCCCCATCAAGGGTTGTATAGTAAAGGTCTGTACCAACCTGCGTAGTAACATCCGCTCCCCCAACCGTAACGGTATGCCCTGTATGAATTGTCCGATAATCAGGGGTAATATGATTAGCATCGCCAATAAACACTACGTATTGAGGCACCCGAGTCCAGTTGATGTACATATTCTCCATATAGGTTCTTATGCTCGCAGCGGTATTGCCAATTGTACTTATGTTTACTACTTCAACCATAAGCCCTTTTCGGGTTTTCCAGTGCGCTAGCCGGTTAACAGGATTAGCTGCGTCGGTCGCATCATAAAAAGCATCTTCGGTAATAATCAGGTAATCGCAACCGTATCGTTTATCACCATTATCATCCTCTGCATTGTTTTCCATCTGCTCTACTACCCTATCAAAATTGTAGTTGAGAACCGATGATTCTAATATCTCCTCAAACCCTGCTGAATACAACCTTTTGGGTATTGGTTCTATTTGTACTGGCTTAGCGTATTTTACTCTAACCTCAATTTGAGAATATGCGGTTAAAGATTTTTTAACAGGATTAAACTGAATAGGGTAAACTTTAAGGAAAATCAGCCTATGCCCACGCATTATCCCCATATCCTCAACCTCAACGCCAGCCAATTTTCCAGGGTAACTTGCATTTTTTGCGTAGATTTTCGGATCTATTTTAAACTTCGAAGGGCTATCGCTTGATGGCTCAACGGTTAGCTCCTGAAATGGGATTAGATTATAGCAGCTCAGGTTAACCGAATCGGATTTAAATATTTCTATGGTAAAGCTGGCATCTTTAGGGATTTCTATTAGCTTTCCAGCTACAGGGATTGCTGGTTTTCCTTCGTCGTTCACGCTCGACAGGGTAGGAATGGTTAAGCTATGATAAATGGTTTCCTCAATAACCCTTTCCTGTACATACATTCCTGGAAACTCAAAATTGACAAGAATCCCCATGGTGGTCTCATCTTTAAGAGCATAGAATGGTTTATCATCCTTTTCTGCGTGTGGTTTAAATGGAATCCACCCCAGGGTTGGATTACAACATATATTTACAATTACTTTATTTGTAGAAATCGAACGTAGGTCCTTTATATTCTTGATATCGATTTCAGGGGTTTTAACTCCAACGGGTAACGGCTTAACTAAACCCGATTTACTAAAACTGATATGGGCTCTATTGACTATTCTTGAAATCGCTGAGCTGCTATTATCTGATACTTCACCAGTAAATTCTATATATCCCCCTTTTTTTGGATCAACATTGGGGATGATCCATACGGCAATTCTTTCATTTTTTACTGGTAATCCTGAACCTTTCAGGTATTTTCCTTCATTCAGTAATTCTACATTTTTTAATAATGGATGAATGGTATCAATAATATTTACATCGGTAATTTTACTTTGAGTGTTTACATAATAGATCCTAAACGTAACGGTTTCGCCTGGATATTTAGTTATTTCATTTAATTCGCCTAACGGCGTAACGATTACTTTTTTATTAGCCAGACGGCTAATTTTTTGGCACTGGGTAATGTTTACTATTACCACAATAGCCAATAAGAATTTTAGCGTAGCTAAAACCTTATACAGCTGAAGTCTCAATTTTCTTATTCTCATGGTTTTAGGGTTAATTAATGATTAGTGAGCTGAAACTATTTTCAAAATTTATAAATTACAGGTGAAAAATTATTACCTAACCCTTGATAACATGAACCCTTCAATAAAAAAATAATCAAAGAAACTCTGTTTATCTAGGTTGAGCGAACTGGTTCGTAAATTAAGGCAATGGTAATTTGAGATTTATTAATAAAGATACTCGTTGTATAAATTCCAGTCAATAACCCTTTCGGGTGATATGGGAAAATACACTATAAAATATTAAGGGGGGAAGAGATGATTTAGAAACCTTAAAGTGTTTCTCTCTACAATTTATACCTCGCCACTAGTTCTAGCACATTATTATACTGTCCGCTATTCCAACGGTAGGTTACATCGGTATTGTGAGGTCTTATGGGGAAGAACGAATAGGTGTAAACAAGGTAAAAAGCCCAGTGCTCGCTTTTGTTGTATTCAACACCCAGTAAACCAGCGAATTCACAATTTCTGAATTTTTGAATATCTTCAGCTGGGAGCGAGCCAAACTCTGTCATCTCAGTGGCTTTAATAAGATACCCCCCAGAAAAACCTACCAATGGATTGAACCCATTGCGTAGCCTATAGCCTAATATTAGGGGTATTTCGAAGTAATTCAACCGCATACGGTAATAGCTTGTGTTTGATCCCTCCTCCGTTCTTTTGGCAAAGCTACCCTTTTGAATATACCGTAGCTCCATTCTGGAGTAAAACACCGATGATAACCGACGACCCACCCAAATGCCTACAATCGGTCCCGCTTTATTGTAGCCCGCATGGCTATCGCCATCGACCTGAGTTGCTGCAATACCACATAAAAAGCCTCCATCGAAACGTTGCGCAATTGTTTGCGATAAAACTCCTAAAAATAATAAACTTAGTAAAATATAATTTTTCATGATCCAAATTATGAAGTGCCTAAAATGCCTTGAGTTTAGAGTACTTAAAGTTAAATCTTCTCTTATCACTTTAAGTACTCTAGGCATTTTAGGCACTCGAAGTACTTTTTAATAATAGCTCTAACATTCTCCCAACACCCACCGAGGCATTCTCATTAATATAATGTATCCTATTGCGCGATTGCACTTCTACCGCATTTGGGTCAATTAGATAAATCGGGGCGTTTACAGGGGCGTACCCCAAGAGACCCGCTGCAGGATAAACGTTAAGCGAAGTTCCAACCACAGCAAAAATCTCGGCTTGGCGTGTAATCCGAATAGCCTCGGTCATAGCAGGTACTTCCTCGCCAAACCAAACTATATGCGGGCGAAGCTGAGACCCTTTTGAACATTTGTCGCCCAAATTCAGATCGGTATAGCCAATGTCATGAACAAGCGTTGAATCAATAGATGATTCAACCTTGGTTAATTCGCCATGAAGATGCAGGATTTTAGTGCTTCCTGCACGTTCATGAAGATTATCGACATTCTGGGTAATAATACGAACATCAAAGTACTTCTCTGCATCAACTAGCGCTAAATGACCCAGATTTGGCTCAACATCCTTAAGCTGTTTGCGTCGGTCGTTATAGAATTTTAGCACCAACTCGGGGTTTTGCTTCCATCCCTCGTAGCTGGCCACCTCCATGATATCATACTCCTCCCATAGACCTCCCATATCGCGAAAGGTTCTTAACCCGCTTTCGGCGCTAATTCCTGCACCAGTAAGAACAACCAACTTCTTTTTAACCATTACTTTAAGTTAAAATTCTCACGATAAAATATCCTTATTTGCTTCTCGAACTCCTTATATAAGTCCAACGATTCATCGGAATCAAAACCTAGCTTCTGCCATTTAGTAATAAGCTTCTCCGCTCTACCGATTAGCTCTTTATCGAAAAAAGTATTTATCTGCATATACCCTGTTTCATCCTTATTGCCTAATTTTTCAAGGCATACATAGCTCTCACCCTCCGACCATTTCTTGAATGGGAAGCAATCCTTTTTGAGCAGCAAAGAGAAGTTACAAAGATCAGCTGTTTCGAGTCCTGGAGCAGTAACTAGAGCAGGCATATTCTCCGCAGTACCTATCCATATTGGCACTGAAACGGATGTTGGTTGAAATCCCAACTTCACCCAAGTTGTGATGAGTAATGGTGATTCCCCTGCCTTTACCCCATGAATTAGAATTGTCGATGTTGATGAATACCTCACAATATAATCCCTTAAAGTGTACAATCTATTGGGAATTGTATTCTTCTTAAACTCAACAGATAAATCGGTTTTTGTTAGCTCGTGCTTCAAGCAAAGGCTTGCCTTGTCGAGAAAAAAGTATGGGTTGAGTGATTTGCTTTTGTACCCCTCTTCAATCTGCTTAATTGCCGTTTGATAGCGATTATATCCTGCTCCCTCATTCTCTCTCCCGGAAATGGAGTAGTTCGTTCGTATTAAGTAACCATTCGGCGCAATTTTCGGGTCGTTTACATCAAACTTTTTGTAGGAAAAGTTATTGGTCTCGAAGTATGCTGCTCCTCCCATTGTATCAATTACTCCAAAGTTTGCTTCAACACCCAAAGGTTTTGGTAAAGTATCTAGTAAATTTTGAAAATCTTTAATTGTAGCGCAATATTCAAGAGCAATTCGCATAATAAACCCTTCCTGATCCGCCTTTTCTGTTTTATCATCGATAGGCTTTAGGTTGTACGATGCAGAGTTCATAATAGAAAAACCCGCGCTATTTGTTCCACCCCAAACCTGATAATCCTTATCGTCGGAATTTACTAAGCCCACAAAATTGTACCGCTTCCCCTTAATGAACATCATCTTATTGTTGAACGAATCGCTATCGCGGTGCTTCCACATCAACGGTCTGCCATCGCGAGTAGCTTTTCCGCTAACTATTGCCGTAGTGCATGCAAATGCTGCTTGACCTATCAGAAAGGTCATTAAAAGTATCGGAGCAATTCTTCTCATAGGAATACTTTTTAATGGTAGTGAGGTAAATATAAGAAATTTAGGATTTTGTTGTACAAGAAAAACTTATGATTTAGATAATAAACTATAATCAAAAGTTCTTATATGTAATCAATAAATTTCCTCGCAGCAGAACTGTCGAGATATTACTTGAAAACATTTTTCTATCGCAGAGCTGCGGGGAATTAACCCAAAGAGATTAAATTTCTGAATCGTAACAATCAAGATAAATAGCAAACTATATATGAAAAAATATTCTCAAAACGCTCACGGGAATCATAACAATAGCACTAATAACCAACTGCTCAGTCATTGAATAAGGTGTTGTGATATCGAAGAGTATTGAACCTCCAAGAAACAAAAAGTCTTCAAAGTATATTAGTAGGCTATGGTTTCTTCGATAACTCCAACGGAAAAACAATATGTAATAGAAGTAGGGGAATATACAAAAAACAAAAGTATATTAATTGATTCTTTAAGCTATATCCTAGTTCAGGAGAATGATAGAATAATAAATTTAAGGAATAGGATTATAAGATTCTAGTATATATGAACCCCCGAACAAGATTATGTACGGGGGTTCACTCATTATATTGTATGATTGATTAATCTTCTTTTCTATTAAAATAGTTAAGACAAAGATTTATAGGAGTAATCCATTAATCATATTAAATAAATCCGACGTAATAGAGTCAGGGATTGAGCAATTAATTATGTTTCTGACAAAATAATCAATTCTAACCCTTTCGATCTATTCGTTTAATCCTTAATACATCGAATCGAATACTTCATTATTTTATACCAATCGTATATGGAACTATTTGCATTATCATATGATAAATACCTTTCTCTTGCTTTAGTTGATGAAACTTCTGTCGATGTCCAGAATACAGCATATTCATTCTGTAACATAAATGTTAAAAATTGATTAGCATCATATTCCCCTCCTGCCAGAGCAGTAAATCCACTCGAATTAGTTGCACCTGTATTTGGCATTTTCCAATCAGTTTTTGATTTTAACTTCCCCCCTGCAATACTAGCACCTCCTAGGAAGTTTTCCAGAACCTGCCATTCGCTATCAGAAGGAATATGCCATCCATCTGGACTTACACCTTTTGCTTTTTCAGTAGTAACACCTTTCATAGTTGCATCCCAAGTATAGAGTCTTCCGTATTTTGTAGCATTTTCTTCGGTATTATTATAGGATACAACATCTGGAATCGAAGAGCCATCTGAATAATGAAGAGTCTTGAGGTTTTCAGCCATCCATGTTTGTGTTCCAATTGTGATAGTTTTATATACATTACCATCAATATCGGTTACTGAACCAAATATTAATTGGTTGATAACATTAATTTTTACCGTTTTACTCGCGATATTGTATTTAGCTAGATCTGTAGGTGTAAAATCAACCCTCAAATCCTGATTATCACCTACGTTTAGTTTTGTACCAATTGCTGGAGTGTAGGCAAATGTACCAGATACATCCGCTGTTGCATTCAGTTGTGTAGAACTTAGTAATGTTTCATAGACGATGTCAGCAGGATTTGCCCATGTAATAATAGGATCTTTGCGAGGAGATGTATCACTCTTTTTACAGCTGCCAGTAATTGATAATAACAATCCAATAATAAGTAATTGGATAACCCAAATTTTGTTTTTCATATTCATAATTTAATTAAAGTTAATAGTAAGGAGTACTTCCGCTAATCTTTATTTATCACTTTACCAAAAATCAATAGATATAATTGATTATCAAAATGTAATATATAGATTGGGTGATAAAATAGACGAATAAATTGTAGTATATACCCCATCGCCATTTATCGATAGTTCATGGTCAATCGGGGTGAAAGAATATAGCTTTTGTCGAAATAATCATATATAACATCTACTAAATTGTAAATTGCAGTTAATTTGAGAGTCAATTAGTAAAGCGGCTATAATGAAAATTGGGAAAACAACAAAAAGAGTTTTACTCCATGTTATATATTGGGCCTTTGCTCTTTTATTCACAACTCTTCTTTACGGTTTCTGGATTGATAACACATTGATTATTCTATATCAAAATTTGCTTGTTCTTCCAATCGATATGTCGGGCACCTATTTTTCACTATATTTTTTAATCCCTAAACTTTTAATTCGAAAAAGATACATCTGGTTTCTAACCGTTTTTATCGCAACGGCTCTCGCTGCCGCAGTTGCTGAAAGATTAGTAAACTATTATTATATTTACCCATTGCTCTACCCTCAATTCGATCCATCAAATTCGCCAATTTTCACCACTCGTTTTTTTAATATGTCTATTGGTGTTATAATGATAATAGTAACAGCAACTTCTATAAAAATTCTAAAACACTGGTATTTAGAACAACAGCGAATCGTTCAACTTGAAGTTCAAAATCAGGCAAGCGAACTAGCATTACTTAGGAGTCAAATCAACCCTCATTTTTTATTTAATACGTTAAATAATATCCACACACTTATTACTAAAGATACAGATAAAGCCTCTGATGCATTACTTCGACTATCTGAAATAATGAGGTATATGCTTTACGAAGCAAATTGTAATAAAGTAACGCTTGCTCGCGAAATTGAATACTTGAAAAGTTATATTGAACTTCAAAAAATAAGACTCCTAAAGGATACCCTGGTAGAACTGAAGGTTACCGGAAATCATTTTGAACACTCAATCCCCCCTATGCTACTCATTTCGTTTGTTGAAAATGCCTTTAAGCATGGTGATAAGCGTAACTTATCAATCCCATTTACTTTTAATCTAATATCTGAGGAAAAAACAATAGTGTTTAAATCAATTAATCCTATTAAGAAAACACCCGATACTACTTACGATGGAGATGGAGGCATTGGGCTAAAGAACGTTCAGCGAAGATTAGATTTAGTTTTTAAGGATAAATATAGCCTTACTACTGATATTTCTGACGGTTCATACAATGTACAATTAACCTTGATGTTATGATTATTAGATGTATTGCTATTGATGATGAACCCCTTGCCTTAGAAAAAATAGTGGGCTATATCAATAGAGTTCCCTATTTAAAGCTGGATGGTAAGTTTGATAATGCGCTTGCTTCTCTTCCTGAGCTTAAAAGGCACACCATTGATTTACTCTTTCTCGATATTCAAATGGATGGAATAAGTGGAATTCAGCTGCTTGAATCACTTTCAAATAAACCACTTGTAATTTTTACAACAGCCTTCGATAAGTTTGCAATTAAAGGATATGAACTTAATGCAGTTGATTATCTGCTTAAACCCATTTCATTCGAAAGATTCTTAAAATCAGTAGAAAAAGCCTATTCAATTATTGAAAAAGACCTTGCTCAACTCAGAGGCTCAACATTAACTGTTACCGAAAAAGCGATAGACTATATTTTCATAAAAAGTGGGCAAAAGCATGAACAAGTAAAATTCTCAGAAATTCTTTATGTTGAGGGAATGAAAGATTACTTAAGGATTCGTACTTCAACAAAAAAGATTATGACTCTAATGAGTTTCTCTCAAATCGAACAAATGCTTCCTAGCGATAATTTTATAAGAATTCATCGGTCATACATCGTGTGTATTGATAAAATCGAAGAAATTGAAAGGGCTCATGTAAAAATTTCAGGAACTAAAATCCCTATTGGAGACGCTTACAGAAAGACTTTTCAAGATAAACTAAAGGCGAAAGGCGTAATTTAAACCTACCTGTAAATTAACCATTCTACTTCAAATCATTTAAAGAAATTTGATATTCTAATTTTCCTAACTATTCAGCCGTAATCGAATTGAACAAAAACCACTGAGACACAGAGAGCACGGAGAACCACAACTTGTCCCGATTTATCGGGAGAGGCAATTATAAAAAACGACTGAATATCAAAATGCAAAAGAATCACTAAAACGAAAAACATAAATATTTTCTCTGTGAAACTCTGTGCCCTCCGTTTCTCCGTGGTGAATAGTTACTAATTTTCTAATTCGGTGTCCTTCCAATTATTATCTTTACATTTTCCATTTTAAATCGAAATGATAGACCAACATACAGTCGATAGGATTATTGCTGCTGCCGATATTACCGAGGTAGTTGGAGATTTTGTTACTCTAAAAAAGAGGGGGACAAACCATCTAGGCCTTTGCCCCTTCCATAATGAAAAAACCCCATCATTTACTGTAAGCCCTGCAAAGGGAATTTTCAAGTGCTTTGGTTGCGGCAAGGGAGGCAACTCGGTGAACTTCATAATGGAACACGAGCATATGAGCTACGTTGAGGCGCTCAAGTTCCTTGCCCGTAAATATCATATTGAGGTGGTTGAGAAGGAGGTTACCCCCGAAGAACTTCAGCAGCGGAATGAGCGTGAGAGCCTAATGGTGGTTACTGCTTACGCACAAAGGTACTTCAGCGATAACCTTCATAAACACTCCGACGGAAAAACCATCGGGATGGCATATTTCCGTGAACGGGGTTTCCGCGACGATACCATCGAGAAATTTCAGCTAGGCTACTGCCTCGATCAGCGGGATGCTTTCACCAAAACCGCTATTCGAGAGGGTTATAAACTTGATTTTCTAGTTAAAACTGGGCTAACCATTCAGCATAACGAGGATACGTTCGACAGGTTTCAGGGTAGGGTGATGTTCCCCATTCATAGCATCAGCGGTAGGGTTACCGCCTTTGGTGGAAGAATTCTGAAAACCGATAAGAAGTTTGCCAAATACCTGAATAGCCCCGAGAGCGAAATTTACCACAAGAGCGGTATCCTCTACGGAATTTTTCATGCTAAAAAATCCATCACGCAGGAGAATAAATGCTTCTTGGTTGAGGGATATACCGATGTTATCTCGCTTCACCAAGCTGGGGTCGAAAACGTGGTTGCCAGCTCGGGGACATCGCTTACGATTGATCAGATTAGGCTGATTAAGCGTTTCACGCCCAACGTAACCATCCTTTACGATGGCGATGCTGCTGGTATTAAGGCATCAATCAGAGGGATTGACCTAGTGCTTGAAGAGGGCTTAAACGTTAAGGTTGCATTGCTTCCCGATGGCGAGGACCCCGATAGCTACGCCCGTTCGCATAGCGCATCGGAGGTTTTAGATTTCATTGCCAAGAACGAAACCGATTTCATCACCTTTAAAACCCGAATACTCCTCGATGAGGCAAAGGTCGATCCCATTAAGCGTGCTGGGCTAATCTCCGATATCGTTCGGTCAATATCCGTTATTCCCGATAGTATTATCCGCTCGGTTTACATCAAAGATTGCAGCAGACTTCTCGATATTCAGGAAAACGTTCTCTACACCGAGGTAGCCTCGAACCGGCGGAAGAAAATGGAGCAGGTTTTGGGCAAAATACCTGCTGAAGCCGAAATAAAAACCACTCCTCCCCTTCCAGGTTTTGTAACGAATGTATCATGCGAAGAGCAGGAAAAGGAAATCGTTTACTTTATGCTCCGGCATGGCAACGTGGAGTTTTGGAAACCTGAACTCAATGACGATAATCAGGAGTCCCCATCGGTATCCATTGGTCAGTATATTATCAACGAGATACTAAATGATGATTTGGAGTTTAAAAACCTTGTATATCAGAAAATATTCAACGAGTACCTCTCGCAGCTCGATATTAACCCCATGGTAGATAACCGATACTTTGTGAACCACCCCGATAGTCAGATCAGCCAAGTGGCGGTTGATTTCCTTTCAACACCCCATAAGTTGAGCAAAATTTGGGCTAAACACCAAGCATTTTCTGAGGAGGATATCGATTTTCTTCATCGAGTTGTACCAAAAGCAATTATCGTTTATAAAAGTAAAATCATGAAGTTGGCCATAAAAAAACTTCACGACGATCTCGTTAAACTCGATATCAAAAATCAGGTGGAAGAAACGAATGGTATACTTAAAAAAGTAAAAACATTAAACGACTTACAGAATACGCTTTCAAAGGAGTTGGATAGAATTGTTCTTTAGCTTAAAGTATTTTGTAACTATTCAGCATTAACCAAAATAAAAAAACCACGGACCTGACCGGTAGGCAGGTGTGTCTTCGTGGTGAGTAGTTAAAGTTTTTTTTCTTGCTTTAAAAATAATTTGTTTAAACAAGACCAACTATAAATTGTTAATTTATATGCGAATTATTACTTTTACTATTCATAAAATGCTATATTCGAACCTTAAAATATTACTAAACCTTAGTAAGGATACAACTAACCCAAACCTATAAATCAGATGAAAACTAGTAAGTTCAACATCGTTAAAATCTCTACACTGCTATTGGCAGTAATGTTCTTTGTAAGCTGTGGTAACAGACAAGCAAAAGAAGCTGAAAATTCTTCGGTAACTCCCAAAGAAGAAGCTTTTAAGAGTGTCACAAAGTATCCTATACCAACCGCTTTCGAAGTTATTAAACTCCTAAATAATGCAGGTGCAACTTACATCCTCAGCATAAGCAACCCTATTGAGAATGTAGATAAATACATTCCTGCAAAGAGCAAAGCCCTAAATTTAGGCGTTTATGGTGCAGACCTTAGCTATGCTAGCACCTATCAGATGAAGCAGGAAACCATGAACTACCTCAAGGTTTCTAAAAAACTTATCGATGAGCTACAGATAACCTCTGCTTTCAACGTAGAATTTGCTCAGCGCGTTGAGAAGAACATCGATAATAAAGATTCATTGATTCGTATCATATCCGATTCATTTTACGATACATATGAATTTCTTGTAAATAATGGCAAGGATAACACCTCGCTGCTAGTTATGGCAGGTAGCTGGATTGAAGGTTTATACATTACTACTCAAATGGCAATCATTAGCAAAAACAATGAAGACATTCTTAAAATTGTTGCTAATCAGAAAGAACCGCTAACGAAACTTCTCTCTCTCCTAGAGCCATATAAAACTGATAAGGACGTTGCTGAAATAGCAGAAGTTCTTAAGCCTCTTGCTGATATTTATAATACCATTGGTATTGATAAACTTACCCCCGAACAATTCGAACAGATCAATAAAGCAGTTGCACAGGTTCGTGGTACGATTGTACAGTAATAAAGTATATCTCATTAAAAAAGACTCACTTAGGTGGGTCTTTTTTGTTTTGCAAATAGTTATACAATGACAAGTAGAATATTCATTCTAAGCATTAGCTGTAACTCTACCATCTTTTCATGTGTTTCCTTATTCTATTAGGAAAAATACTATCAATATTTTTCAAATTTACTTATAGGAGTTATTTACACTTCTGCACACATGGAATGTCCGAATTTTAATCATTGCATTATACATTATATAGATTAAGCAGTTTTGCGCTTCGTTAAAATCTCATAATATGATAGTTACAGTATTTTTTAAACTAAAAATCAATAACTCCGCCTTAAAAGGCGGAGTCAAGATAAAAAAGAACCCTCGGCTTTAGCCAAAAGCGTAGTGTACGGTTTTAAGAGTAGAATTGTTTCTACGTTGATTAATAGAAAGTATATAGCAGCTGGCATAGAAAGTCAAGGGCTGAAGCCCACAAATCGTTACATCATTATCTCCGCCTTAAAAGGCGGAGTTATTAGAACAATCCCCTTTCCGAGGACTATAACACTTTGGGTAAGCAGTATAGATATAACAGCTGATGCTTAATCTGTATAATGTCTATTTATTATAAATTATTACATGGACATTTCATATCTTAGTGCATTGTTTTCTTCTCTATGAGCGAATCGATTCTTAATGCCCTTATGCAACTTTTTGCCCTTATCGCCAACACCTCTCAGGTGTCGGCAAAAGGGAAGAAAATTGTTGAAGCATTTCTGCGTCAGCATCTCACCCGACGCATTGCAAATGAATACCTCGACCTATTTGAGAGCTACGCCGATTTTTTTAATCGCGATATTTCGGCCTATTCTAAGTACGAAGAAATGGGGCGTGAAACGCTAATCGAATACGTTCAGAAGGTTTGCCATCAGATACGGAAAGGCCTACCTCAATCCGACCGAATCGTCGTCCTCATCAAACTTTTGGAGTACGTAATTGAAGACAATAAGATTACCACCCTAGAGAAGGATGTGGTTGACACCGTATCCAAATGCTTTAACATCGATGAAACCGAAGCCAATAACATCGAGTATTTTATTTTTCATAACGACTGCGAAGAGATAGACCCCTCGTTCCTGCTGATTATCGAAAGCCATCCAAAAATTCGTGAGGATATCCTTGAAGGGCTTTGGGTAGAGCAGAATATGCCCGAATGGCTCGAAGATTCACATAAATTATACAACGAAAGCATAGCTGGAAGGTTGACATTCCTGTATATTCCCTCAACCGGAAGCTTCGTGATGCGCTATTACGGTAGAACGGAACTTTATCTTGATGGGAAAACGATAACCCCAGGGAAAGCTTATATCGTAGAGGTTGGTTCAATTGTAAAAGGGCCTACGGTGAACTCAATCTATTTTAGCGACCTCATGAGCTGGCTTTCCAAAACTAAGAATCGGCAAAAGATAGTCTTCGCCGCCGAAAATCTTGACTATACCTTTAGAAATAGTACGAACGGGATAAAGAATTTTAGCTTCTCCGAAGAATCCGGACAGCTGATTGGAATAATGGGAGGTAGCGGAGTTGGTAAATCAACTTTACTTAATCTACTTACCGGAAAGGTAAAACCTAAATCGGGAAGAGTACTCATCAACGGGCATGACATTCATATCGATAAAAGAACCGTTGAGGGGATAATCGGTTACGTACCTCAGGACGATCTTCTGTTTGAGGATTTAACGGTTTATCAAAACCTTTATTACAACGCAAAACTCTGCTTTAGCAATTTCACCGAGTTTAAGGTTCGGCAAACCGTAAAACGTGTCCTCGACGATCTCGATCTTTGGGAGATTAGGGATTTAAGGGTTGGGTCTCCGCTTAACAAGATGATCAGCGGTGGTCAACGCAAGCGGCTAAATTTTGGGTTAGAGCTCATGCGCGAACCATCAATCCTCTTTGTGGATGAACCTACAAGTGGACTATCATCTAGCGATTCGTTAATGGTAATGCGGCTTTTAAAGCAACAGGCCAGCAATGGACGGTTGGTCATTGTGAACATCCACCAACCCTCATCAAAGGTTTTTAAGCTGTTCGACAAGCTATGGGTTTTGGACAAAGGCGGATACCCCATTTACCAAGGCAACCCGGTTGACGCCATTGTCTATTTCAAAACCATGAGCACCCAGGTTAATGCATCCGAAAGCGGCTGCTTTCAGTGCGGAAGCATCAACCCTGATCAAATCCTTGAAATTATTGAGGCAAAAATAGTTGACGAGTATGGTAAACAAACCAATATTCGGCAAAAAACCCCCGATGAATGGAATCGCCTTTACAATAAAAACGTGCAAGATCAGCTAAAAGCAAAGGTACATAAAGATATCCTCCCAAAGAACTTCTTTAATATCCCCAATATTGAGGTTCAATTCAAGATTTTTTCCATTCGTAATTTGCTATCGAAGATTGGCAACAAGCAATACGTGCTAATTAATCTGATAGAAGCGCCACTACTCGCCTTTATACTTGCCTACTTCACCAAATATACCCCTGGGAGCGAATATATCCTGGCCGATAATAAAAATCTACCAGCCTACCTATTCATGAGCGTGGTGGTTTCCCTATTCATTGGGCTTACCGTAAGCGCTGAGGAAATAATAAGCGACAGAAAAATTCTTGAGAGGGAATCGTTTCTTAACCTTAGCCGTTTCAGCTACCTCAACGCTAAGGTATTCTACCTATTCGCACTATCAGCCCTTCAAATGCTCATGTTTGTTATAATCGGTAACTATGTTCTTGAAATACATGGGTTGACTTTTGTTTTCTGGCTCATCCTCTTCTCAACCTCATGCCTTGCCAATATGATGGGTTTAAACATCAGCTCAGGGCTAAATTCTATCGTATCCATATACATCAGCATTCCGTTCATTTTAGTACCTCAACTTCTGCTAAGCGGTACAATTGTACAGTTCGATAACCTCCACCCATCAATAACTAAAAAGGTTTACGTTCCGTTAGTTGGTGATATCATGTCCTCGCGATGGGCTTTTGAAGCGTTAGCCGTAGAGCAGTTTCAGAATAATCAATTCGAAAAACTTTTCTTTGAGCAGGAGATGGTAATGAGCGAATCGTATTTTCGCACTGCATTCCTTATCCCACGGCTGCAATACAAACTGGAAGAGTGCAACCGCTGGGTTGATGAGAACAGAAAGAGTGATCAAAAATTCGGTAGCAATCTAAGAATTATCTCAAATGAGCTTAAAGTGCTACAAAAATCCACACAGCTCCCACCGTTCGATAATATTCAAATGCTAAATGTATCCGATTTCAACGAACAAATATCGGAAGAAACCAATGGCTATCTGCGATATATTAAAGGCCATTTTACCGAAATCAGCAATAATGCAGGACAAAAGAAGGATAGCATCTATAGCAAACTTGTAGATAGTCTAAAAACAGAAGGGGTATTTAATCTTAAAAAGCGAAACTACAACAAGGCCTTAGCCGATTGGGTGCTCAATACCAACGAGGTTACCAAGTTCCTCGAAACCGATAGCCGAATTATTCAGAAGCATGAACCCATATTCATGCTGCCCGATCACCCCTGGGGCCGGGCGCATTTCTACGCTCCAATGAAATTCTTCAATGGCCAATACGTCAGAACGCTATGGTTTAATCTTGCTGTAATTTGGCTCTTCTCCTTAATGCTGTTCGTCACCCTTCAGGCCGATGTTCTCCGAAAGCTAATTGATTACTTCGAAAGCATTAAGCTGAGTCGTCTGCTAAAGAAGGAAATAAAGAAGTATTGAAATAGCTAACTCTTCCTTTAGCATTAACTCTTATTGCGCTAAATTTCTACTCTTCCTTCTTCAAAAAATCAATAATCGATTTCAGGTTTTCGAGATTCTCCTGCTGCTGTTCGAGATGTTTTATCTGCTCAAGCTGTATTGTATTCAGCTCATTATCTGCCTCTTTAGGTGAACTCTTACCTTTATTACTCAGATTAATTTGGTTAGGGCTGATTGATATTCCGCTAGAGGTATCGATAAACATCTCCCCTTCGCCTTCGCAAAGCCATAGCGGATTAATCCGAAATCTGCGGATTAAATTTTTAAGTAAAACTGCCGAAATACCGGCCTTGCCCCGCTCAACATCTGAGTATGAACCCTGCTTAATATCAAGGGCGTCAGAAAACTCCCGCTGAGTAAAATTTAATAATTTACGTATCTCCTTTAACCTCTCATTCTCCGACATAGTAAAACTTTTTTCAAAAAGGTTCTATACAAAAAAACAAAAATAGTAGATTATTGTAAAATCCTTGGGAAAATTACCTAAAACTTCAACATTTTATTATATTAGTCGATTGTATTTTAGAACTGATTTAGCATGGACACAGGTAAAAAAAGGGTGGAACGAGGGAAACAGTTTTCGAACTTGATAAAAGAGAACACCAAGGTGCTCGATTTATTGCTAAAATCATTCCTCGATGGTAGCAACGAGCTGCTCGTAGTAGTATCGGACAATATGGTCGTTTATGCAAATCGTAAAGCCATTAAGAATTTCGGGTTTACCTCTAAAGAGCTATCGACCAAATCGGTTGACGATCTTTTTACCACAAATCAGCAGACTCCGCTTCGCAATTTTCTTGCCATGGCGGTATCAACACGTAAAAATGCAGCTGATCAGCTGCTCGTTAAGGTTGCAACCAAAAGCGGATCTGATACCTGGTATGCTCCCAGGGTAAAAAGGTGCATCTGGAAAGGAGCCTCCTCGCTTTTAATGATGCTAGTGGATATCAACAAGCCCGAGGAGAAAAGGGTATCGTCCTTATCCGAGGAGGAGGCCAGACTTCAACTTGCGCTCAAGGGTGCTGATCAGGGCGTATGGGAGTTCAACTTCCGAGCAAGCGAAGCCTATATCAGCGAGGAATCTTTCACCCTGCTTGGTTATAAACCGAATGAGTTTAAGACCACCTACCAGAAATGGCTCAGCCTTATTCACCCCGATTTTCAACCCTTATTCGATAATATCGAGGAGAGGATAAAAAAGGGCGAACTGAATACATTTCAGCAGGAATACCTTGCCCTCTCGAAAAAGGGAACTTACGTTTGGCTTTGGTGTATCGGAAAGGTTGTTGAATGGGACAAACTTGGGATACCCGTTCGCATGGTGGGCGTGAACATGAACATCGATGAGAAAAAACGGCTTGAGATTGAGAAGGATGAAACCCGTAAAACCCTTGAGGGTTTAATCTCAAACACCCACGATGGGCTGATCATTATTGATCAGGATGGGATAATCCGTGAATGGAATCCTGCCCAAGAAAAGATAACGTTGATTAAGCGAAACCAAACGCTAGGGCATCATTTATGGGATGTTCAGGATATGCTCTCAATCGGTTCGGAGGGGTTACAATCGTACCTAAAAAATTTCAAGGATATTTTCGATAAGCTGGCCCATACAGGAACCAATCCTTGGGAGGGTAAAATATTTGAAACCCAGCTAACGCTATTTAACGGCGAACGAAAAATCATCCAGAACACCATCTTCTCGATTGAAACGAACACAGGCATTAAACTGGCCATAACCGTAAAAGACATTACTGAAAGCCAAACCTCGCGCAACAAGCTCGAAAAAAGCGATGAGCGATTAAAACTCGCCTTAAATGCAGGTAGGGTTGGCATCTGGGATATCGATACAGAACTTAACGAGAAGTATTTCTCCCCCATGGTCTTTCAGCTACTAGGATATATGCCCTGGGAGATAGAGCCCACCCAAGAGGCTTGGATGGGAATGATACACCCCGATGATATTCTAAATGTTTCAACAAAGATTGAAACATTTAAAAAGATGGGCGACTCCCTTGAGCTGATATTCCGGATGAAGAAAAAGAACGGCAACTATATATGGATTCAATCCAAGAATAAAACACAGCGAAATACTATAGGTAAAATACTCCGAATCACAGGAACCATTAGCGATATAACTTTCCAAAAAGAGGTGGAGATGGAGCATATCCGTCATAAAGAGGAGCTGATGCAAAACCTCGCCTTAAATGAGCTTCTTTCAGAAATCTCTTATATACTGAACACCAACGAAGATTTCCAAACTAAAATCAATGAGGTAATCATTAAACTTGGACAGTTTACCAATACAAGCCGAATATACATATTCGAGAATAGCCCCAACCAGAAAACCACCACCAATACCTTCGAGTGGTGTAATGATGGCATTGAACACCAAAAGGATAGTTTACAAAATGTACCCCTTGATATGATCCTTGAGTGGATTGAGGGGAAGGAGTACTACTTCTCAAAAGATTTCCTTACCGATATGCCCTCAGACCTTGCCGAGCTGATGATATCGCAGGGTACCAAATCCTGCCTAATATTCCCTCTTCAGGTAGAGTACAACCTCTTCGGATTTATCGGGTTCGACGATTGCAACGTCCCCAAGGAGTGGGATCGGCTCGAAATTGAACTCCTTAAAACCATTGCCAACCTCATCTCCTTCTCCTACGAACGGGAAAAAACCCAGAATCAACTAGTCCGTAACGAATTGCATTTCCGAGAGCTGACGGATATGCTTCCTCATATCGTTTTTGAGGTTTCGCTTACCGGAAGGCTCGAATTCCTTAACCAAGCAGGTTGCAAATACTTTAACCTGAACAAGGAGGATATTGCCAAGGGCATCCTGCTTCGGAATCTATTCCCCGAAACAGAGCTATTCCTGATGAGCGTTTTACGCGACCGCTTAATTCGGAAAGAAAGCTCCACAGCCATACGGCTTGAGGCAAAACCTATAAACGGGAACGGACAGGTATTACAAATTTGGGCTACCCCTAAAAGCCTGAACTCAAAATTGATAGGGTTTTCGGGAATAGCCTTACTTGAGAATGCAGAATAATAGATATTTGCTTTTAAAAACTCCACTTAAACTTTAAATACACCATCTGCCCAATATTCTCGTACTCTGTATTTCTATTACCCAAAAAGAGCATTCCTATTGCGCTTAGGTCAAAGTTTTGGGCAACAGAAATTGTAACCGATGGGCTAGCAAATGTCGAATAATCGGAGGGGTTGAACATTATAGCAATTCCAGGTGTAATCAATGGCGTTAGCTGACCCGATGCCTGAGCAAAAAAATTATATCGCCCCTTGCTTAAGGTTTTTGGACTAGCTGCTTGTTGACCAAATAAATCTAGGCTTGATATATTCTTGGTTGCCCCATTTGAATTGAACAAGAACCCTCCCTGTATATATAGCGTATTAGTAAACGAGTAATCAATCGAGATTGATGATACCAATACCCCTCTTGAATCCGAAAAGGCTTTGTAGGGTCGAAAGTAACTTGCCTCACCCCTGAATGCTGTTTTTCCAAGTCGACCACTCCAGCCTAAGCCCGCTACCAAATCAGTTTTCATTTTACCACATATAACCTGTATGTCGTACTCATGGGTATTGAAACGATAGAGACCAGCAAAAGAGGTGTTATCGAAATTATCTTCGGGTTGATAAACCACTTCAGCAAATGATGAACTTCCTGTATAGTATTTTATACTTATAGCATCAGCTCCGGGTCGCTCAGCGTACTCAAAATTAAAATATGAGTAGGTGTTAAAAATGTCATTGGGATTCCATATTAGGTCAATACCCCAGTTCACCCGTTGACGACCTAAAGTGATTTGCCACTTATCGAAGGTCATCAATACATTCATTCTGTCAATCTCACTTAGTGCAATGAACGATTTATTGTTTCCCCACTGCTTCGACATATCAAAGTATCCCATATGCTGATCGATGTAATCTTTATAGTTAGGTATTGTCTTTACAAAATCACCATACATAAATCGATTCCTTACCTGAATATCTGCGGTTAACCAGCTTTTTGGATAGTACTTAAGCTCAAGCCTATTCTCAAAAGTATTATCGGAAAACCAAGGTATTGAATCGGGTTTTGGTATAAACACATTTTGAATATCCTTGATGTACCCTTTAAAATCTAATTTTGATGGCTCTTGGGCCTGAACGAAGATCAAGCTAAGAGCTGATAGTATTATGGTCAGTGCACTTTTCATTGAATAAATCTCACTGTTAAAAAAACAATCTATTTTGCCAGTTCAAATTCTTTCCGTGTTAGCAATAGAGGTATTAATAACATCAATAAAAACGGAATATTAAAAATTGCATTAAAATAGACCCCGTAGTAAATCGAAAAAAATTCATCAATGGGAAACCAAACTAAGAGCGAAAATAGAAGACTGTTTCTTGCCCACCTCTCCCGCTTAATAAAACTATTCTTCACAATAAAAAGCATTAAAACTCCCCATACAGACATACAGGCACCTAGCAAGCTGTATGTAAACTTTTGAAATTCTAAAGTGCCTGTATCGATGGATTTTCCTGCTTCCCAAAAATAGGGATTCATAAATTTATCAAAAATAAAGAGCGGGGTTGCCTTCATGAAAGCAATGAATAGCCCTACAAAGATTACCATATAGCAATCGAACAGCAGCCACTTGTAGTAAAAGTCAAACTTTTTCATAAGCACTAAGGTTTTATAATAGCTATTGATGAGGTGTTTGACGCTCATCGCTGGTAACAACACCATCTTCTAAAAGAATTACCCGATGTGCTTTATTAACAACCCTTTGATCGTGTGTCGAAAAGATAAAAGTCATACCCGCGTCATGATTCAATTTCTCCATTATATCGAGAAGATTTTCAGTCGATTTAGTATCTAAGTTTGCTGTGGGTTCATCGGCAAGGATAAACTTTGGTTTTGATGCTAAAGCCCTTGCAACTGCGACCCGTTGCTGTTGACCTCCCGATAGTTTATTGGGTCGACTATCAAGCCTATCGCCTAATCCGACAGATTCTAGTAACTCTTTTGCCCTCAGGTATCTTTGCTTGCTTGGAACTCCCTGCATCTCCATAATAAACTCAACATTTTCTTTTGCGCTTAGTACAGGGATTAGATTGTACGATTGGAATACAAATCCAATATTATGAAGCCTAAAATCAATAAGCTTCGATCCTTTAAGCTCGCTTACTTTTGTCCCGCCAATAATAATCTCACCGGAGGTTGGTTTATCGAGCCCCCCAAGCATATTAAGTAATGTTGTTTTACCAGAGCCGGATGGTCCAACGATGGCAGTAAACTCGCCCTGTTCAAATGTTAGATCAACACCTCTTACTGCATGCACCTTAATTTCAGAGTCGTTGTAAACCTTTTCTACGTTTTTGAGTTCGATTACGTTCATAGTCTAATATTTTGAAGATTTAACACGGAGAATTCTCTCTATGACACACTTTTATTTCTTTGTGGACTTCCGTGTAATACATATTTTTTATTCTGTCCTTAATGCTTCTGCAGGATTTAACTTAAGCGCTCTTCGAGCAGGCCAAATAGAGGCCACCATACCAGTGATAACAACAAGAATGGCAATTGATATGTAATTCGTTATTGTTACAATTGGATAAATCATAGATGAATAACCAATAGCCTCTAAGCCCTCTGCCCACATTCCAAAGTTGATTCCTGTTCTGCTTAAGACGCTCACCACAATTCCGCTAATTAACATACCTAAAAGCCCTCCTGTAAGAGAAAGAAATACGGATTCGAGCATTATCATTCCAAAAACTTTAAATCTATTCATCCCAATGGCCATAAGCATCCCTAGCTCTTTAAAGCGTTCTAATACCGACATCATCATCGTATTTATAATTCCAAATGCTAATGCAAAAAGGATAATCCCAACGTAGATATATCCCATAATTGCGCTAAATTCATTAAACATGGCAATTTCAGGGGATAACTTAATCCACGACATCGTGCTGTTCTCAGGAATATATTCCGCTAGCTTATCCCCTACTTTCGCTCCACTTTCATTATCGTTACTAATTATGGCTATTTCATGAATTTCGTTATCATTCAGCTCTGTATACTGGTTAAGCTGCTTCCTATCAACAAAAGCAAACATCCCATCATACATCGAATTGCTAGTTTTATATATTCCTCTAACCTTGAAAACGGGGTTCTGAATTACACCATTTTTATCCTGAATGGTTATCCTAAGGCTTGTATTCATTCGATAGAATGAAAAATATTTTATCAACGATTCAGAATGCACTTCAAACTCCTCAGGGCTTAGAGCCTCTTTTAATGCTAACCTAAAATCCTTATCCTTGCGAAATCGTTTATCGCCAATTCTTTTGAGCTTCTCGATTAGAACTTGAGGGAATATATCTGTGTTGATAGAATCAATTTTTTCTTTTGTGACCTGATAGTTAAGCAGCTTTAACGATTCTGCTGCTTTGCTTCCAATTATAATTGAAGGGATTTTATGATTTCCACCAAAATATTCACCCTCAACAAGTGTTTGATATATTTCGGTTACAGTTTTCTCCTTGTCCGGATCTATTCCTTTTATAACTAATCCTGTTGCGGCCCAATCGCTTTGAACCATTGAAAATACTTTAACCCTTTGTGAGTATGCAACAACCCCTTTCATGGTGTCTAAAACGGCAACCACCTTATCGTAATTAATAATAGTGTGCTGCAACTCCTCATTGAGCATGAACTGTGGGTTATGAATTTGAGCATGAGATACCTCTTTGTAAATGCCATCATGAACTCGCTGGGCAAGCCAACCCTGCATAATCCCTAATGCCATTATACCACCGAAAATACCAAGCACAAGAGAAATGACAACAACCAAACTCCTGGTTTTATTTCGCCAAACATTTTTCCAGCTAATTGAAAGTATCATAGTTTTAATAATTAGAGTAATTAATGTGCCGAGAGTACTTATATCAAGACACTTTAACCACTTGTTTTTATGCCCTTAACGCCTCCGATTCCTTTAATTTCATAACCTTTCGTAAAGGATAGATACACGAGAGTATAACCATTAAGATAACTACAAATCCTTGCCATAGAATATACGTATCGATCCATGCAAGAGGCATTATTGCTTCGAATCCCATATCCTCAATTATTTGAGCCATATCTCCTGTAAGACGATACGGGTTAAAATGATAGTAGTAAAGAACCGGTAAACTGATTAACATGCCTGATAAAACTCCGATAACCCCAATAAAAAACATCTCGAAAACTATGATGAACATCAGCTTAGTTTTTTTCATGCCAATTGATACAACAACCCCAAATTCATGGTATCGCTCATGTATCATCATTAATACCGTTCCAAAAATTCCAAAGAAAATAATGAAATATAACAAGGCGAGAAATGCCTTACCTGTTTGATTATCGCTATCGATTTGCTGCATCAGAATTTTATTGAACTCTTTCCAAGTCTTAACCGTCAACTCCTTGCTTAAAATCATTCCTTTTAGCGTGGCTTGCATGGCAATCATCCCCTCATCGGAGTTGTCGTTCAAATTGATTGCTATTGTTGTTACATTGCTTCCTAAGCTAGCAAAGCTTTGAGCAACGGGTAGTGTCATATATATTAACTTATTATCCAATTCGGGGTTAGCGAATTTGACTATACCCCGAACAGGATAAAGACCTGCAGCAGTTGAACCATGGAATCCTTGGCCCATGAGAACCAATGTATCGCCAATTGATATAATTAAATACTTCGAAAGTCTATCACTGACCAATACTCCTATGTCATCTTTTGTAAGGTATTTTCCAGGAAATTGGCTTGCTGAGGCGATAATATCCAAATATTCTTTATTTAACTCCTTATCTATTTCAAGATTCATGGCAATTGTGCCAGTGCTTGTGTAGGAATTATTAATCAACCCATTTAGCTTATCAATAATCTCTTTGGGGATTTGATTCTTTTCTTTTAACCTAGCAATCACATCAGGAGTGATTCTATATCGAACAAGCAGGTTTTCGGGATTCGATAACTTTTGCTCTTTTTCAGGATCAATTCCAATAACAAGCGTACCCTTTGTAAGAGTTCCTGTTGAAGTCATGGCAAAGGTCTCGACTCTTGGTACAACTGCTTTAACGCCCTGTACTTTCTCAAGATTACTAATCAGCTCCTCGGGGCAATCAAACGTATTTTCAAGCGATGGATCGTCCTGATAATTTTCGTGCTGTATTTGTATAAAGCCAGAGTAGGATTCTATGGCATTCTTAATCATATGCCCATAAGAACCCAACTGCTGAGCCCTCATAATGATTGCGAAGAAAACTGCAAACAGTATGGATGAAGCAGTAATGGCCGTTCGCCTTTTATTCCGCCAGAGATTTCGCCAAGCTATCTTTAGTAAATTCATAAACTTAAAGATTTATAACAATTACCTAATCCTTATCATATTTTGCTGCGAAAAGAATGAGTCCTCAATGGGTATATTAAACCTTATCTCATCAATGGTAATTATGGTTTTACCCTCCCCTTCTGCAGGAATTAACTCAAATTCGGTAAGCAAAAAACGACCATCCATTTCCTTCAAGTTTTTCCCTATCTCAGATTTTACTAAATATTTATCTTCATCGTAGTACTCCGTTTTGAAAACAATTTCATGCTTTTTGGAAATCCACATCACAATTTTACCCCATACCACAGGTGCATCGGGTTTTGGAATTAGATTAATTTTATGGCAGTGCTCGCCTGAAACAACCTCTTCGCCAACCAGTTCATGGTTATAATCAACCATAATTGATCGCTGATTTAGCAAATCGTCGTTGGTAAAATCGGAGCCCATCCAACCTTGCGAAAGCATTGAGGTTGGAAGTTTTATTGTTCGGTTAACGCTTGGATTCCAACTCCACATCTCATTTTTGATTTTTAAAAACGATTGTCCCTTATCCTTTGCTGGACCAGTAATATATACAAGCGACATTTCTGTTCCCTTACCCCAGCTTTTAAATGATATGGTTCGCTCCCATGTAGGGCGAACAATCTTCATCGACATAACACTGTAACTCGATTTCTCGCCCCGCATCTTATCATCGGCTCGTTTAACAATATCGGTTGCCGAAATCGTCTGTGAATGACAGTTCAAGGTAAGTCCCAAAAAAAGCAGAGCGAGTTTCAACTTTTTTATATCCATCTTTTCTAACTTTTATGATTATACAAATCGTTCAATAATAATCTTCTTAATCTTTTCAATCGGAAATTCATCATCATAGAGATAGTTAAAAAAGATTCCATCCATCACCATATGAAGAACTGTTATATCCGATTCAGGATCTTTACTCCCTTTTCGCACATAGTATTCTGTTAGCATTTTAAAAACAAAACTAGCCTTATCTCTAAACTCCTCAACTATTTTACTGTCGTGTACCGCAGGTTGAATTAACAAGGACATGTAAAGCCTCCAGAAAGATTTATCTTTCTGCATCATATCAATTATGCTATTGATAAAAAAGATTAACTCCTCCTGGGTAAGTATCCCATCCTTATTCGGATCAAACGAAACAATGATTTTATCAAATCCATCACTAATAATTGATTTTAAAAGTCTTTCCTTGCTCTCGAAATAGTTGTAAAGCAACCCCTTTGAAATACTTGCATTCTTTGCAATATTACTAATGCTCGTTGCGTGATAGCCATGCTCTGCAAAAAGCTCAAGAGCCACGCTCTTGATATGCTCCTTCTTCAGCCTTCTTATTTGCTCATTTTGAAGTATTGTCCTCGGTGTCATATTAGTATATATCTAATCTTGTATTAAATGACCGGTCAGTCAAATATATTTAGTTCAATTATTTTATGCAAATTTTATCTGTGGTTTTTAATTAATTTCAATAAAAACTCTATATTTCCCTCTATAATCATATCCAATTTGATGAGTATTAAGGAAAAAAATTACAGGCCATTAGACGACGAAGAATGGCGCGAAGTTCCTGGTAGCAATAATGTTTATTGGGTTAGCAACTATGGTAGAGTTAAATCGTTTTATTATAAAAAAAAGGATGGTGCAGTGCTCAAGTCTTGTAATTTGAATAACTTTAAATACGTTAACATTAAAACCAATGGTCCTCATAAAGTACACCTTGTACATAAACTAGTTGCATTAGCATGGCTAGAAAGGCCTACAGAAAATCATACTGTTGTTACCCATCTCGATAGAAACCTAAAAAACAACCATTTTTCAAATCTCCAATGGCTAACTCCTGAAGAATCGAGGAAGCGTAACGGGGAGTATTATAAAAAAATCTTTACTGGACAAATACATCCAGACGAGAGGCATCATACCAAGTTAAAAGTGAATGACGTAATTCAGCTAAAAAAAATGTTGCTTCGAGGGATTCCTCAATCAAAAATTGCCAAAATGTTTTGCATTAGCGAGATGCAGGTCACACGCATTAAGCGAGGTGAAAATTGGGGAGATGTAAAGATACCTGAAAAGAAAAAGTAGACCCATTTATTTCTTCGACAAAAAAATCAACTAATAATTTGGTTGGTTTTGCCTTATTCAGGTTAAACTTTTATTTTCCAAAAAGAATTTTTCGCTGAAATATTAAAAGATACAAAACTCCTGTAGTGATGGCCGAATCGGCGATATTAAACACAGGTCGGAAAAAGATAAAAGGTTGACCTCCTACCAATGGAAACCATTGTGGATAGGTAGTGTTGATGATAGGGAAGTAGAGCATATCCACAACACGACCGTGCAAAAATGATGAGTATCCACCACCTTTAGGCAAGAGTTGAGCAACCTCAGTAAACGAATTGCTGAAAATTAGACCATAGAATGCGCTATCGATTAAATTTCCGATTGCACCAGCAAGTATTGCTGATATTCCGAGTACAAGTCCTGTCCCCGCTTTATGCTTTATTAACCAATAGATATAGTACCCAATACCTGATATGGCAACAATTCTAAATAAACTTAAGAAAAGTTTACCTGATTTCCCCCAGAACTCCATTCCAAAGGCCATCCCATTATTCTCGGTAAAGTGAATGATGAACCAATTTCCTAAGACATGGTATTCATCCCCTATCACCATATGCGTTTTAATCCATATCTTAAATACCTGATCGAACAGCAGGATTAATAATACCAGTAATATCGATTTGTTGCGTAGCGACATAATTATTTACAATATTGATTAAAATAGTTTGACCTTTTCTCTGTGGAAATCGGTGCTTTCCATGCCTCTCCTGCCTACCCTGCCTACCGGCAGGCAGGCGGCAGGCAACTCGCTGCTCCTCTGCGTAATAAATATAACACAGAGGATTGCAGAGCATATTCACAGTGAAATGCGGAGTTTCGTTTAAAAATACTCTCATTTTTCACCTACAAAACTATTAAAAAAAATGGTCGGTGAAAGCCGACCACTAAAATGCTTTTAGCAAAAGGAGCTATCGCTGGCTATTCTTAGCATCAATACTCAGCGTAGCATGGGGAACAACACGTAGTCTTTCCTTGGCAATTAGCTTACCCGTTTCGCGACAAATACCATAGGTTTTATTCTCGATACGAACCAATGCTGACTCAAGGTGTTGAATAAATTTTATTTGTCGCTGAGCCAATTTCCCCGCTTCCTCCTTCGAAAGAGTTGCTGCACCCTCTTCGAGCACCTTAAAGGTAGGTGAAGTATCCTGAGTATCGTTACTTTCACTCATGGTAATAGCGCTCTTCAGAATTTCGTAATCCTTACGAGCCTTGTCGAGCTTTTGCAGAATAATCTCCTTAAATTCTGCTAACTCTTCATCAGAGTATCTTGTTTTTTCTGCCATAACTCTAAATTTTGCCTAAAAATATAAAAAATAAAACGAATAATACAAGCTTATACACCAATCTTATCAACTTTAATAGCGGTGATTACATCCGTATCGATTTCAATGTTTGCAACCGAACCCTGAGGTTCAAGATCGACAAGCTCTATTTCATTTGCTAACGTCTGACTTGCGATATAATTGCGATGTATTTCAACCGCTTTATTTATTTCGCTATGTCTAAGTATTTTGATGTTAATTTTATCGGTTACATCAAATCCTGTTTCTTTACGAATATTCTGTATTCTGTTGATAAGTTCTCTAGCAATACCCTCATTACGTAAAACTTCGGAAACAGTTACATCAAGAGCCACAGTAAATTTACCTTCGTTGGCAACCAACCATCCGGGAACATCCTCGGAGAGTATTTCAACATCCTTAACCACAATCTCTATCGAACCTTCGGGTAAATTAAGACTAAATTTACCTTCTCGCTCCAGCTTCGAAATATCTGCCTGCGTCATCTCAGCAACCGCTGTAGAAATAGCCTTCATCGATTTCCCGAAACGAGGTCCCAGCTCCTTAAAGTTAGGTTTAATCTTCTTAACCAGCACACCCGATGTATCGGTTAAGTATTGCAGCTCCTTAACGTTAACCTCCGAAAGGATTAAATGTTCAATAGCCGAAAGCTGACGACGGAAATTTTCATCGAGAATGGGTACCATTATCTTGCTCAGCGGTTGACGAACCTTGATGCTCACCTTACGGCGTAAGCCAAGTACCATGGAGCTGATGCTTTGGGCAATTTCCATTTTCTCCTCAAGATCCTTGTCGATAAGAGCAGTGTTATATTTAGGGTAGGTCGATAGATGAACGCTATCATCCTTATGCTTTCCTGAAATCCTATTCAAATCGATGAAAAGCTGGTCGGTAAAGAAAGGCGCAATGGGCGCAGCAAGCTGGCTAACCGTTTCTAGGCAGGTATAAAGGGTTTGATAGGCAGCAATTTTGTCGTTGCTGATCTCTCCTCCCCAGAAACGCCTGCGGTTCAAACGAACATACCAGTTACTCAAATGCTCCGAAACAAAATCCTGAATAGCCCTACCAGCTCTAGTTGGTTCGTAACTCTCGTAAGCATCCTCAACCTCCTGAATCAATGTATTCAGTAGCGATATAACCCATCTATCAATCTCGGGACGCTCGCTAACAGGTATCTCTGCCTCGCTATAGGTAAATCCATCGATGTTGGCGTAAAGGGCGAAGAATGAATAGGTGTTATAGAGCGTTCCAAAGAATTTACGCTTCACCTCATCAACCCCCTCAATATCGAACTTTAAATTATCCCAAGGTTGTGAGTTGGTAATCATATACCAGCGAAGCGGATCGGAGCCATACTTCTCAATCACCTCAAAAGGATCAACGGCATTGCCCAAGCGCTTACTCATCTTGTTGCCATTCTTATCGAGCACAAGACCATTGGAAATGATATTCTTAAACGATACCGAATCGAAAAGCATGGTGGAAATGGCATGCAGCGTGAAGAACCATCCACGGGTTTGGTCAACCCCTTCGGCAATAAAATCGGCAGGGAATGCCTGGTTAAAATCGCCTTTATGCTCGAATGGATAATGAACCTGAGCATAGGGCATTGCCCCTGAATCGAACCAAACATCGATAAGGTCGAGCTCACGAACCATCTTCTTCCCTGTAGGTGAAACCAAAACAATATTATCTACGAATGGACGATGTAAATCGAAGGAATTATAGTTTTTCTCCGAAAAATCACCCTCTGAATATTTTTCTAAAGGATTTTTTGTCATGAAACCAGCCTTCACAGATTTTTCGCATTCCGTCTTCATCTGAGCAACCGAACCGATGCAGATCATCTCGCTTCTGTCCTCGGTAACCCAAATTGGAAGGGGTGTTCCCCAAAAACGTGAACGTGATAAATTCCAATCAACAAGGTTTTCGAGCCACTTTCCAAACCTTCCGGTTCCTGTGCTTTGAGGTTTCCAGTTGATAGTTTCATTCAGCGCGAGCATCCTCTCCTTGAGAGCGGTTGTTCGAATAAACCAGCTGTCGAGCGGGTAGTAGAGAACAGGTTTATCGGTTCGCCAGCAGTGTGGATAGCTGTGAACGTGCTTCTCGATACGGAAAACCCTATTCTGCTGCTTTAGGCTAACGGCTAGGTCAACATCAAGTGAAGTATCCGCATCGGTTAGGTTCGAATCGTACTCGTTTTTAACGAACCGACCTGCAAACTCTTTATATAGGTCAACGTTAATATGTTCCTGAACAAACTTTGGGTCTAAATCATCGATTCTGTAGAATCGTCCCTGACGATCGACCATTGGCTCAATGCCTCTATTCTTATCGCGCAGAATCAACGGGGCGATACCTGAAACCTTGGCAACACGGTCATCGTCGGCACCAAAGGTTGGAGCAATGTGTACAACTCCCGTTCCATCCTCGGTGGTAACAAAATCGCCGGTAACCACCCTAAAGGCATCGCCTTCGGGTTTAACCCATGGGAAAAGCTGCTCGTAGCGAACGCCTGCCAGCTCAGAACCAGAATGTTCTGATAAAATCTTGAATGGTATTTTCTTGTCGCCAACCTTAAAATCTTCAAGCGCAAGCCCGGTGTTGGCTGATGGAAAGTAGGCCTCCAAGCGATCTTTTGCCAGAATCACGCTAATTGGTTCGCCGCCGTAAGGATTAAAGGTACGAACCTTTAAGTATTTAATATTTTGACCCACTGCCAATGCAGTGTTTGAGGGTAATGTCCAAGGAGTGGTTGTCCAAGCAAGGATAAATAGGTCTGTATCTACCTCCTTGAATAGGGTATCACTTCTCTCGTTACGAATTACTTTAAATTGGGCAACGGCAGTTGTATCCTTCACATCGCGATAGCAACCGGGTTGATTAAGCTCGTGAGTACTTAAACCCGTACCAGCAGCTGGAGAGAATGGTTGAATGGTTTTACCCTTATAAAGAAGATCTTTCTCATACAGCTTTTGAAGTAGGTGCCAAAGCGTTTCGATATAACGATTATCGTAGGTGATGTATGGATGTTCCATGTCAACCCAGTAGCCCATTTTGTGGGTTAAATCCTCCCAGAGGTCGGTGTACTTCATCACCTCCTTCTTGCAGGCATTATTGTACTCCTCGATGGAAATTTTTGTACCGATATCCTCTTTGGTAATGCCAAGCATTTTCTCAACTCCAAGTTCAACGGGTAAACCGTGGGTATCCCAGCCAGCTTTACGCTCAACCAGAAAGCCCTTTTGGGTTTTATATCTACAGAAAATATCTTTAATGGAGCGTGCCATAACGTGGTGAATTCCCGGTATCCCATTCGCCGATGGTGGGCCCTCGTAGAAAACGTAAGCAGGATGCCCTTTACGGGTGCTTAAACTTTTATGAAATGTATCGTTCTTCTCCCAGGCTTTCAGCACATCTTTATTCACCTGCGACAAATCTAACCCTTTGTACTCTTGAAATTTAGCTTTCATTTAAAATCGAATTACACATAATACTGAATTAAAAACCCACAAAGATATGCTTCTGGATGATAAAAACAAACCACTAGGAAGGAATGCGGATAAAGCTTCTGATATTCTAAGCAGATGAACGCCAATTGATTCAAAATCCGTATAGATCAGCGATGGAAATCTGTTGAATCTGCGTTCTAATGCCTTCTAATTAGCTCTGGAAAGCGAAAAAGTAAATGACGAACCTTTATTCAATTTGCTTTTAACTCGAATGGTTTCGTTGTGCGCTTCAATGATGTGCTTTACGATGGCCAACCCTAGACCCGTTCCTCCCTGCTCCCTCGAACGGCTTTTATCCACTCGGTAAAAGCGTTCAAAAACACGATGAATATCGTTTGGAGCAATACCTATTCCATTGTCGTTGACCTCAATATATACTTTGTCGCGAGCCTCTGAAATAGAAATTTGAGTCCGTCCTCCCTGCTTGCCATAATAGATTGAGTTTGTAATCAGGTTTGCAAGAACCTGATAAATCCTCATCTTATCGGCATAAACGAATATTGGCTTTTTGTACTTTCTGTCGAATCGCAGCTCAATTTCCCTTTTCTTCGCTCTTATCTCCTGCGCTTCAAAAACCTCCTCAACCAGCTTAACGATGCTAAAGCTCTCGGAATCGAGCTTAAGCTCACCAGCCTCGTGCCTTGTTATGGTTTCCAAATCCTCAGTAATTGATATCAGACGGTTGATGCTCTTCTCGGTTCGTTCGAGGTATTTACGGTTAATTGCTGGATCTTCCAAACCCCCATCGAGCAGGGTGAGAACATACCCCTGTATGTTAAAAATTGGCGTTTTCAGCTCGTGCGAAACATCGCCAAGATACTCCTTACGGTACTTCTCCATCTCCTTAAGCTTGTCAATCTCTCGGGTTTGCCTGCTTGTAAACGAAATCATCTCCTGATTTACCTCGTTAACCAGCTTTTGAGTATCGGTGCTAGGAATGGTTTCGGTGGTTTTGCTGCTGATATCGAAGAGAATTTGCGCCCGCTCCGAGAGTCCTCTCTTTAAAATGGAGCTGGTGCTAAAAAAAACTACAAGAAAAATGATAAAAATTGTAGCAATGGGGTAAAGATAAACGTACTCGCTCCTCCACCCCATAAAAAAGAGTATTGTTATCCCTGAGATTATTGAGGCGGCAAGGGCAATGTAGAATGAAATCTCTTTTCTTAATGAAATCTTCATGATCCAAATGAACTCACTTAATGTATATCGAATTTGACTTTTATATATATGGTTTTAAACGTTTTTTACAAAGCGAACAATCAAATTTTACCTAATAAATTCTGCCACCAAGACTCAAAGAACCTCAAAACTAAATACCGTATTCCGATCCTTGGTGTATCTTGGCGTCTTTGCGCCTTTGCGGCATTATTTATTTGTCCCCAAAAGCCCCGAATCCAAATACTGCTTCAGCAATTTGGTGATGTATTTCCCAACGATATCAAATTCGAGGTTGACAACGGTACCCACCTTAAACTGATGGAAATTGGTGTGCTCGTAGGTGTATGGTATAATGGCCACCTGAAAGGTATCGGCCTTTGAGTTCACAACCGTTAGGCTAACCCCATTCACCGAAACGGAACCCTTCTCAACGGTTAAATTTCCAACCTTCGGATCGTACTTAAAGGTATAGTACCAGCTTCCATCGGCCTCTAAAAGCTCTGTGCATACGGCAGTTTGATCGACATGACCCTGAACCAAATGCCCATCAAGGAGGCTGTCGATTTTCATGCTACGCTCAAGGTTAACCTTATCGCCAACTTTTAATAACCCTAGGTTTGATTTCTCTAAAGTCTCCTTAATAGCGGTAACCGTGTAGGTATTCCCCTCCTTTTTAACCACGGTAAGGCAAACCCCATTGTGCGCTATGCTCTGATCGATTTTTAGGCTATCGGCAAACGAGCATGAAATCGTAATATGCAGATTCTCTTTATCTTTTAATACCCCAACAACCTTTGCAGGCTCCTCAACAATTCCTGAAAACATGGCTTCGAGTTTATAATTTAGATTTCAAAGGTATGAAATTAAATAATAACCCCGACAGGGTTTAAAAGCCTGTCGGGGTTATTAGCATGTACAACAAAGGCTGTCTTATGGCAGCCTTTGAAAAAGATAGTACTATTATCTACTACTTAAAAGTATAATATAAAGATATTTGAATACCACTAGCTTTTGCAGTAGTTTCTTCTGCTTTGGTTAAATTGGCTAAACCAATGTAATAGCGAGCATCAAAGCCAATACCATTCTCTAATTCATAGCCAGCACCTAATGCAATACCATAGTCAAGCTTTTTCATGTCTAATTCATCTTCACCAGTTACATCTTCACCGTCAACTTCTGCGGATAGGATATATGCAAATTGCGGACCTACAAGAATCTTAAAAGCATCAAAAGAGTATTTAAACATCATAGGAACAGCTATCATATTAGCCTTTAGAGGTTCATCAGAAAAATCTTCATCGAATTTGCACCCACCTTGTTGAAAAAGAAATTCCGGTTGAAACGATAATTTATCGTTAATGCCAAAGTTAGCAAAAGCACCTGCCTGAAAACCTATAAGCATCTTGGTATCAACAGACATGCCTCCACCGCTAATTTTAACATTACCCATGTTTACTCCGCCCTTTAAGCCAAACTGGATTTGGGCAAAAGCTGCAGTTGAGATAGCAACAACAGCTACTAATAATGCAATTTTTTTAATCATTGTTATATTTTTTTAAGGTTAATAACTTAAATCAAAGTTATCAAAAAAAAAATAAATGCAATAATATTAAGAAATTTTTTTTTCCTGTTCTCTCTAAAAGTATAGATGTGGATTTACTATAAATTACGCTTTTAATGTAAGGGAGAGGTAACTTAATCCTATATAAGTAATCATCCGCCAAAAGGAGAATGAAAGTAGAACTTATCAAGCTACATTTGCTTGGATCAATAGAACCCTTATAAATTTACAATTTGTCCAAATTCGGGCTTTATTGGAATTGATAATTTCAGGATAACAGGTATACAATTGAATTCCTGTTTGTTATATTTGTTGGTTTGGAAATTGCTTTTATATAGGGTTATTCGCCTAATCGTCAGGTGATAATGCGATAAGGGAAAACCAAACCATTTTTATTGCGTATAATTACGTTAAACAGTGCTAGGATATGTATAATACAAAGGTATATAGCGGAGGTTGTTCCAATGAGAATACCCTCAAAGGAAGGTTTTGTAGATCAATGGAATTATTCAATATATTTAATCGGATAAAGCGTATGAAACGGCTAGGAATGGTTTTATTACTGATTTTTGCCTTTGCAACGAGCAGCTGGGGACAAAAAGCTTGGGATGGCGGAGCAGGAACAACCAACTGGGGCGATGGAAATAACTGGAATCCTAATGGAGTCCCAACTCTTGCAACTGGTGCGGTAACCATTGGGTCGGGCTATACGGTTGTTGTAAATGGAACATTCTCATGCCCATCGTTAGCCCTTTCGGCTAATGGAGCAAATACAACATTGAATTTTAATACGGGCAGTCAGCTAACCATAACGGGCGCAATAACCTTTAATAACCCTAGCGCTAATAATATAAACCAAACCATTAACGTAAACGATGGCACGTTGAGCTGCGGCTCGATTACCATGGCAAACTGTACAAACGGTGGATTAAGAACAAATAACCTGAATATTTCAACAGGAACGGTTACAGTAAATGGTAACCTAACAACAAACGGTGCTGCGAATGAAAACTATGTAAACATAACCGATGCAGGTACGCTTAACCTGGGGGGAACTTTTACTGCAGGCACATTTAATATTTCGGGCACAGGAAGTACCGTGAAATGGTTTGACAATGGCACAAATTTTAGGAGCGGGGTAAACTACTACCATCTTATCCTTCAACTACCAGCAACAGCAACAGCGATTAGAACTAAGGCAATGACAGCCGCTACTACGATTGGCGGTAATTTAACCATCGAAAGCCTTCATGCAACAAGAACGTTAACCTTTAACCCTGCAGGTTTTAATTTAACCGTTAACGGAACAACAACAATAAATGCAAGAGGGGTTTTAAATGATAATACAAATGGAGGAACCAATCGGTTTGATGATTTAGTAACCATTGCTGCTAATGGTCAGTTTATTAACACCAATAATCCAGTATATGAATTTAGGGGTGGTATTACCAACGATGGAACGTTCACCAAATCGGGTACGGGTACAGCAACATTCTCAACAAATTCGCAAAGTATAAGCGGTTCGAGCGCATTAACGTTTAGCGGGGGTGATTTTATTATTAGCGATCCTATATCTCTCTCCGTTTCTACCGATATTTCATTCAGCGGTACTAATTTTACGAACAACAGCGATGCTGTTTCTGCGTTTAATGCCACATCGGGTACTTTCACCTTTGTGCCGAATGCAGCACAAAATATTAATGGTGGGGGTGCTGGAACCATTAGTTTTTATAATTTAACTGCTGGTGGTGGAAATACCAAAACTGCCAATTTACCTTTTACGGTAGTCAATAACCTTACAGTTACAGCGGCTACACTAAATTTTGGAGCAACAGCAAAAACAATCAGTGTTGGCGGAAACCTTAGCGGAACAGGTGGTATAAATATGTCCGGGGCTGCTTCGCATGTACTTAATCTTGGGGGTATCAATAATGCCATTACAACATTTACCACAGTTGACGGAAATACTGTTAACTATAACGGAACTGGCGACCAGCAAGTTTTTGCCAGTGCCAACTATCGTTATTTAACAGTGCTAGGTGGTGGTATCAAAACCATGCAGGGTAATGTTACCATCAATAACAACCTTAACTTAAATGATGGCGTATTAAGCCTTGGAGCCGGAGCTTTTTCCCTAATTATTAATGATGGGGCAACAATTACTGGGAGTTTCGATAACACTCACATGATCCGTTGTGATGGTACTGGGTATGTACTAAAATACAGTGATACAAACGCTGGATTTGTAATGGTTTTTCCTGTGGGAACAAGTACTTTTTATACTCCCTTTGAAATAACTTCGCTATCCTCGACAGTTGTAGCAGGAGCCTTTATCCGTATTAGGGCAGTTGCTGGAGTTGCTCCCTTTGCTAATGGTACCGATTTGAATAAACACTGGGTTATTCTAACCAGCGGCATCAGTGCTATAAATGCAAATGCTAGTTTTACTTACGTAGATCCCAATGAAGTTAACGGAGACCAATTAGTGTATTCGCTAAACCGTTACACCGGAACAGCTTGGGCCGCTCCATCTGGGGTTAGTGGACCTGGTTCAAATCCAATGACAACAACAGGAACCAATGTTTTATCAGGAACCTGGACTGCCCGCGAAACAACCCGAACCTTATACTCCTACCAATCGGGCGATTGGGGCACAGCAGCCAACTGGACTACTGACCCTTCGGGGACTCTCTCCATTGCCCCGGCAGTACCCGGAGCTGGGGATAGGGTTGTAATCCTTAACGGAAGAACTATTTCAACCGCAGTTGCACGTACAGTTTACTCTCTACAAATCAATGAAGGGGGTATATTAGATATCGCAGGTATAACAGGACACGATTTCGGATCGGTGAGCGGCAAGGGCTTGCTCCGTTTATCAACGGCAACCTTTCCTGGAGGAACTTTCACAAGCTTTGTAGCAGCAGGAGGGGGTACAGTGGAATACTACAACACTGCTAACTTTGACTTTTCCCAATTTGATTATAATAATCTAATCCTAAATTTTTCAAATTCGGGTATTAGAAGTACTCTGCTTGGCGACATGACAATTAATGGTAATTTAACCATTACTACTGGTCTATTACGAATTAACGATAATAACGCTAACTCACGTACAGTAAATATATTCGGAAATGTTATCGTGTCAGCAAATGGCAGCATCAGTATTGGCACCGGAAACGTAAACCATCACTTTATTGTTGGAGGCGACTTTACCAACGATGGAACAGTAAGGTTTACCAACTTGATAGCACCTGATTATGTCAATCCTGCAGTGAATGGTCGTGCCGATGCTGTTTTCAATAATCCAACAAAAGACCAATCTATACTTTGCAATAACACTACCGATTTTTACCGTATTGAGATTGATAAGGGGGTTGATCAAACCTATGTGCTAAATATTGATGCATCAGCTGTTGCAAATTTTGGACTCTACGGTCGAAATAATCTTCAGTACTTTAATCCAATAGATATTGGAGAAACAGTCGGTAATTTATCAAACAATAACGCCTTAGGATTACTTGCAGGAACAGTAAGATTGGGTGAAAATATTGTTGTCCCCTGCCTTGCTACTGATAATGGTTCTTATGGAGTTTATACTGTTGACGAAGATGCTAGAATTTGGGTTGACGGAGGAACACTTGTGCACAACCCTGTAAATCAATTTTATGATCCTTTACTATATGGAGGTTTACGTATGACTGGCAATAACTCCTATGTCGATTTTCGCAATGGTAGCAACGGACTTGTATTAAGGATAAACGCTCTTGTAAGCATTGAGGATGGTATTTTTGATGGATCCTGTATAAGGGTTTCCTCCCGCGATGAAACTACCTCCCACCGGGGTACCTATTTCCAATCGGGGGGTACTGTTAACCTATTCGGCAATACTACCACAACGTTTGCTGCCACATTTACTTTACCTTACTCTACCATGGGATTTAATATGTCTGGTGGAACGCTGAATCTTTTAGCGCCGTCCAACGCAGGGGGTACTGGTAATAACTTTAGCTTTATTGTTACTTCCGATATCAATAATGCAACCGTAACCGGTGGGCAGATAAACATTACCGTCCCCAATGGGGGGAATGCAAATATCCTCACCACTGTTCCATTGTGGAATTTAACAATACTAGGTGCTGGGGCAGGTACATCAGCAATAACAGCCTATGGGGGTAGCGGTGCTGGTCCAACAGTTCCGGCAGTTGCACTTCAACCCTTAACGATATTAAATGATTTTAATATTTCAGGTTCAAAAACGTTCAATTGCAATAACCAAAATCTTACCATTGGGCACGACTTTATAATGAGCGCTACATCAACATATTCACCAGGTACAAATACTACTACCTTTAATGCCAATGGCTCTCAAACATTCGATGCCTCTGGAGTAATAACAGGGAATTTTCAAAACATAACGCTTTCAAATATATCCGATCTTTCGCTAATTAATAATGATATCACCTTAAATGGAAACCTAATTATTGGAGATGGTTGTACGCTTAGAGATAATGGTCGTATTATTACCGTATTGGGTAATATTACCAACAGCGGTACGCATTTTAAACCAGTTTCTGGAGCTGGTAGCATCAGGCTTACAGGGGTTGCCGTTCAAACAATTACTGGTGATGGAACAGGTAGCTTCAACAATCTGTTCCTAAATAAAACAGGGGGCTCTACAACCATTACCGCAAATATGTCTATTACCGGAGATTTAAGGCTTGCCAATACAACCGCACGCTTAAATATTGGTTCTAATAACCTTCTATTTAGCGCCGATGGAGATGTTTTCGATAACTTAACCGGTACTGGGAAAGCATTCGGACCAAACCGAATGATTCAAACCAATGGTTTTGCTTCGGATGGAGGTGTTAGTAAAACCTTCAATAACACGAATGCATTTATTTTCCCTTACGGGTTCTATAATACCCCAAATACTACGTACTACTACATGCCGGGGTCGGTACAGTTTTCCAGTGCACCAACAATATCATACGGAACGGTTACCTCAAGTCCCGTAAATATGAGGCATCCACTAGCTCAAGGGGCAAACAATGCGCTTACCTGCTACTGGAAAACAACAAGTAATGGTTTTGCGGGCATACCCGCAGGTACGGTAAGGCATATTTATACCTACGACCCAACCCCTACAAACTATTTTGTCCCTGTTCCTGCAAATGAGCCTCTTTACGTTCCTGGCGTTTATTCATCCTCTACAACAACATGGAACTACATTAACGATGTTAACCTTGTGGATCAGGCCAATAATATAATCTCGTACAATGTAGCCAATGGTGCCGATGGCGATTTCTCAGCGGGAGAACCATCAGCGTTTACCACTATACCTATAAGGTACAGTACAGGCGTAAATGGCGATTGGGACAACACGGCATCCTGGTCGTTGGTGGGCGTTGGTGGTGCCGGAGGTGCATCGATACCAACAGCAAACACCATTGTTATCATTGGTGATGCTACCCATAATCATACCGTTACCGTTAACCAAGCAAATAGAACTGCTGGTAGCCTTTTCATCGCTACCGGATCAACGCTCGATCTTAAGCAATATCAGGGCCACACTTTTGCCACACTTCCCGATGGGGGTATTAGTGGAAGCGGCACGCTAAGAATTGCGAGCAGCAACTACTTTCCCAACTCCGATTTCGGAGATTTCATCGGTGCAACAGGTGGAACGGTTGAATACTATACCATTGCAGCTCTTCCTGTAAATATTACTATCCCTCTTGTATCGGCAGGTGCAGCTTTGCAGCTGGGCACCTATAAAAATCTAATCCTTTCGCCATCACCTGGCTATAACATTACCCTTCCCGATAGGGATTTAACCATCTACGGGAATTTAACTATTAGCGGAATAGGGAATGGAGCCAATGATGGGGCGCGTACACGCAATGCGGGAACATCGAGAACATATACAGTAAACGGAAATCTTGATGTCAATAGCGGACTTTTGGAGTACCGAAATGGGGTCATTTCCACCATTAGAGTTTTAGGAAATACGAACGTAAATGGAACAGCGATTTTTAGGGTGCTTAATAGCGCTGCGGTTAATAATGTTCTTGAGATGTATGGCGATTTAACCGTTGCAGCAGGAGCTACCTTCAATATGTCGAACGGAACAGGTAGAGTATTGTCCTCATTTAAAGGGACCAACAATGCTGCGATTAGCGGTACGGGTACAATTGGTTTTTATAACCTAACCGTTGATAAGGGGACTAACTCCACCCCCATTTTGACACTAAACTCCAATATTACCACTGGGGTTACGAATCCATTCCTATCGTTGCTAAATGGTACTTTTATGGTAAACGGACCCACCGTAGAGGTAACCAATGCAGCAACAAATTTTACTATCCCATCTACAGCGTGCTTATCGGTTAATGCAGGTGAAGTACGAGTGGCTTATAGCGGTAATAACAATTCCGACCTATTGCTTACCGGAAAACTTGAGATTTTAGGAGGAAATATGGTTATCGGTAATTCGGCCAACAACACCAACAACGATATTGAGTACGCCGCTGCTGGTTTACCCGAGATAGTAGTTAATGGGGGTCAACTATTCGTAAATGGTCAAATTCGACGTAGTACATCTACCACTAGCGGATCGCTTATTTACAGGCAAACAGCTGGGTCAACCATTATTAACGGTAGAAATAACCAGCCTCAACGGGCAAAGTTTGAAATTGTCAATACTGGAAGTTTATTCAACACCACAGGAGGAACACTAACCATCGTTAGCAACGGTGGTGGAAATAACTATGGCGATGCCTATATTCGTCCCGATTCATCGGCGGTAACAGGTGGTACCATTCAGTTTGGTGATAATACCTCAACCGCAGGTTCAAACTTTTCGTTCAGCACAACAATCCCATTATGGAATTTAACGGTTGGAACACCAACCGTATCGCAAAACCTTGATTTAACAGTGCTTCCTCTGACCATGACGAATCATCTCAAAATAGACGGAAACTCCGTTTTTCGAGCCAATGGTTTTGCGGTTAGTATTAAGGATAGCTTAACCAATAATAATAGCTCCGCAGGAAGTGGAATAGATCAGGGAGGATTTCAAGCCGGTTCTACAACTCAAACAGTTACCTTTGATGGTACAGGAAATCAAACCTTTACCGGAAATGGAACAAATCTTACCAACTTTGCAAACCTAATTATTGCCTCAGGAGGAACGGTAACCTTGAGCACCAATTCGAATCTTCAGGTAAACAAAAATCTTACCCTATCCACAGGAACTTTGGCAAGCGCAAATAACAATATTTACGTTTTCGGCAACATCGATAATAGCGCAATTCATACCTCATGGTGGGGAACCAATGGTATTGTATTCTCTGGAACATCAAAGCAGTACCTGTCGGGGAACGGATTAGGGATTTTTGGAAATGTTAACATCAACAACTCTTCGGGTGTTGATATGCTCGATGATACCCAGATTGAGGGGAGGTTAAACTTCACCAATGGACCTCTTTACATCGATGACTACCTACTAACCCTTGGCTATAATGCAATCGTTTCTGGAGCATTTAGCCCAACCCGAATGATTCTTTTTAACGGAGCATTAAGCGACAGAGGGGTTAAAAAGCTATTCCCAGCTGGTGCTAGCCCAATTTTTACAATCCCAGTAGGCGTTGCAGGTAAATATACTCCAGTATCCTTCACCATAACAGCAAATAGCGCATCTGGAAGTATTGTTGTTAGCCCAGTTAACAGTAAACACCCAGCAACCACCGATGCTTTAACCAATGAGCTGGCTTTCTACTGGTATGTAAGATCCTCGGGATTCAGCGGTTTAGCGATTACGCATACCTATAATTACATAGCTACAGACGCTTCAGGTGTTTTAGCTAATTATGTAGGCGGACGATACAATTTAGGGAGTAACACCTGGACTAACCTAGGTTCTGTGGTCAATACAGTGGCAAGGACTATAACGCTTACCGGTGTTAACTATATTACAGGTGAATACACTGCAGGAGAACCCTCCAACTTTGGCACAATTATTCCTTTATATAGTAGAACTAATCGACCAAATAATAATTGGAACGATCCTCAATCGTGGACAACCAGCCCCGATGGATCTGATTGTGCCGATGCTAACTGTACCGCAGATCATGCAACAAACGCTCCCAATGGGAATCCAGTAACCATTCTTGCCCCACACACCATAATCCTAAATGTCAACTCGGCCTACTCTTACTCAATAAATGTTATAGGAAATCTCGACTGTAGCAATACTACATTCCATAGCCTAGGGCACGTTTTTGGAACAGGAAAAATTGATATTACATCTACTGCTGGCGGTATTTTTGTTTTTCCTGGTGGTGAATTTGACTCATTCTTTGATACTCCGGGAACATTCCTGGAGTTTAAAGGAACATCAAATGCAACCCTTCCCCTTAAACCGGGTAATGTTTATAAACCCTACCAGAATGTAATATTTTCGGGAACAGGTATTAAGTATATGAGCGCCGAGAACATGAAAATCCTTAGCAATATGACTATTCGCTCGGGTACGGTTCTTAGCAACTCGCTATACAATAAAACCCTTTACCTTTTAGGTAATTGGACCGATGAGAATACCATTGCCGATGGTTTTGTTCCCGGAACAGGAACTGTTAGCTTTGAAGGTACAACACCTCAACTTATTACACTTGGAAGAACTGAAAAATTTTATACGCTAAAAATAAATAATGCTGCAGGGGTTGATTTAACGACAAGTTCAGCAGGAACTGGTGTACAGGTTTCGAAATATCTATACCTAACGCTAGGGAACATCAAGTCATTCTCCGATAAACTTGTAACCATAACCAATACTTCCGTTTCGGCAATTGTAGGTGGAAGTGCAACCTCATTTATTGATGGTTACCTAAGGAAAAACATCACCAACGGTTCATATTTCTATTTCCCTGTTGGAGCCGGAGGCAGGTATGCAAGGCTATACATTTCGGGAACAACCGGTGGTACTGGCTATTGGACAAGTTCCTATGTATATGACAACCCCCATCCAACCTACCCAACAGCGGTTGCAAACCTAAACTCACCAATAACATCTGTTAGCAATAATGAGTACTGGGTGATTAATCGGCCTTTACCCGCTTCTACAGCAAGAATACGGCTTAGGTGGGATGCAACCTCTTACCCTGCTTACACCAGCGATGCGCTACTTCGCTCAAGGTTAAGAGTGGTTGAATACGAAGGCGGTGCTGTAACAAAATGGTCGGAACGGGGTAATATTGTTAGCGGTAACGCCGTAGCAGGAACGGTATCAACATCGGCAAATGTAACTCAAAACGATTACATCTTCACACTAGGTATTATTGGTGTTAGCGCTACAATATCCGATTTAACAGATAAATCGGTATGTAATAATGGCGAAATAGTATCAATACCTGTTAATTTAACAGGAACAGCACCTTGGACTTTGAACTATCGGACTACAGGAGGTGTTACTACCAACTTTTCACAAACAGGTATTCTTACATCACCCTATACGATACAGCTTACTGGAGCTGATATTGGTGGATCAACAAACTCTCCTTATACATTATCATTGGTATCCGTCAACGATGCTTCGTCTGCAGGGATTTGTAACCCAAGTCCTGTTACTATTACCATCAAACCAACCTTTACTCCTAATATTACGGGGACATTTGCCGTTGGTTCGGGAGAAACAAGAGCCTACTCTACAACAGCAAATGCAGGTAGCACCTATGCCTGGTCGTGGGTAGGAGCATCGGGAGGTTCTTTCAATACTGCAACTAGCAACCCAACCGACATTACATTCAATACTGGAACTGGAACGTTCCAACTTCAGGTTATTGAAACCTCTTCATCGCTATGTACAGCAAGCGATGTACAGGCCATTGAGGTTAGCCTAGTTCCCGTTCCGGATATCAGTCCAACAACAGCAAACGTTTGTCAAAACAGTATTATTACCTATTCAACGCCTAATATTGTTGGTAATGAATATAAATGGACTGTAACCAATGGTACGTGTACCACTCCTGGCTATAATGTTTTTTCAGCAGGAAATAACAGCATTTCGGTAACATGGGATTTAACAGGAAGCAGCTCAATTACCGTTGAGGAGCGAATTGCTGCTCAACCATCTGTAATAGGTACAGACATTAACACCTACGAGGTTTACCCAGCACCATCCAATAAGGCTGTTTCAGTTGGGACTTCTCCTATTTGCGCTGGTGAATCAACCAGTATTTCTGTAATAAACTCCGAATCGGGTATTTCGTATCAGCTTCGGGACGATAATGGAGATGTTAACCTAGGCACAGCCGTAGCTGGTACTGGTGGAGATATAAGCTTGCCAACCGGAGCATTAACCCCAGCGGGCCTCTATACCTTTAACGTTTTGGCCTATAACTTAGGGTGTCAGCTTGAAGTTCCGACACCTCCGCTGCCCACCGTTACTGTTAACCCATTACCCACTGCAACTATTACAGGATTGGTAACAAGCGGTTACTCGTGTGAAGGAGATCAGGTTCAAATTGAAATTGTATTTACTGGGGCTCCTCCTTTTGCCTTCACCATGGAGGACGGCCGCGGGAATAGCTGGAGCGAAACGGGGATAGCGGTTGCCTCGGGGGTTACATATACCTATGATGTACCACTCGTTCACTCAGTATGGGTAAGCCCATTGCTGCCAACATCCTACACCTATGCCCTTACTGATGCCTCGGATGATAACGGATGCTCAGCCACATCAATATCCGGTTCAGCAGCGGTTGATGTGTATAAGAGACCTGAGACTGGGCCTCAATACCATATACCGAATAGTAAGAGTTTATAAATTGAAAAAGCCCTAGCAAAAAAATGCTAGGGCTTTCTTACAATCTGATTCGGAATTATCGAACAGCTAAAATATCAACCAGTAATTCAAGTTTTTGTATTATTGATATTCAATCTATTCCTCTTTATCATTTATCCCTCGACAACTAAAACCCAAAATTCAACCCTGCAATAACGATTAAATTATCGCCTTGAAATGATTTTGGTGTATATAAATCAAGGTAATATTGAGCGGTGTGCCCATCAACATCAAACCCTTTAATGCTGCTTTGGGCAAGATTCAGATATAGCCACGAATCGTGAATGAACTCCCAGCGACAGGTAAATGAAAGGGTAATGTTCTGCCATGTAACATCTTTTATAAATGGCAGCTCATCGGCATTGCTTCCCGTTGTATAATCATACTCATTCCCATGACGGGCATAGGTAATATCGCCCCTTAAAAGAAACCCCCTAAATGGCCTAACATCAACGGCACCATAAATCTCGTCGGAGTTATCCCTTAAATAATGCCCAAGGTTGAATTTATTTGTCTCGAACGTTGTGGTTGGTACCCGATGCTTATAGACAACAGGGTTTGTTTTGGTGTATTCAAAGGTAAATGATGTATTTCTGATAGGCCAATTGGATAATCGGGAACCGTATTTCTGCGAGATAAAATTATGCCGTTTCGAATCGCCAATCCGGGTAACCGAGAATTCATCAAAAAATATAGTGGTGTAAAGATGAAGATGCTTAATGCTTCTGATGCTCAAATCAAGAAACATCTGCGAGTTCTGGTTGTCAATTCCATGGCTCAGCGTATGGTCGATGGACTTAAAGAACATGATTGGAATAAGGTAGGCAGGTTGTATTTTTGAATCAGCATATACAATGGAATTACCAACCGAAAAAGCAATGTCTTTAATGGGTCGGAATGTTAGCATGTTAGCAGCAATATATTTATCGCAATAAACTGTTCTGAAATCGCCTGTTGAGGATGTGTAGGAACGACTACTATCAATTACTTCCGATACCAACCAGCCATGAATATAATTTAGTTCAAACCATTTTACGGGTTTAAGTTGAAGTTTTATCATTGCAAATGATGGAGTTCGTCCTGAAAAGACCGATGCCCCATGATAATTGGTACCCCATTGAATCTGATCTTTTACTAATCCAAACGAACCCCACCCCCATCCGTATATCACTCCGCCCCGCATCTCCGAAAAATCGCCACCCTTCCGCCCTTGAACGTTTACCTTATAGTTACCACCTTCGTTTTGTGTAAAATACTGTGGTTTTGCGAGTATTTCAGTTTGGTAGTTGTCGCGCAAACTGGCATAGATAGATATTTTTCCAATACTTCCCCACGCCTCTGCCCCTCCCCAGGTATGCATTATCTTACTCCCACCTGAAATATACTCACGAATCCCCCAAATGGGTCGAAGCGAAAAGGAAAATAACGAATCCTTATAGTGTAAGCCCAGTGGTTTATAACCTACATTAAATCGCGGCTCGACATTGATAATGTTTCCCTTTTTGTTATCGGTATAGCTATTTTTACCTTTCCCTTCTAAAAAGCGATACTGTAAAAGGTAAAAATCCAGCTCCTTAACCTGACGAATCGATAGCAGCGTCCGGCTTTTATCAGCATCATTTAAACATTTTAGTATAAAGTTATTAGTGAAAGGCTTAACGGCAGAGGTAATAGCAATAATCTTTTCGTTAGCCAGCTCATCCAAAAAGTCGTAAATTGCCTCGTTACGGAAGGAAACAGGAATGTCTTGACTACTAGTTTTTCCACATAGAAGAATGGCTAGAATAACTGCATATATTTTAAGTTGTATTTTCAATATGCGTTTTGTTTTAGATTTGTGTTTTTTTACCCACCCCCATCCCCTCCCTATTTATAGGGAGGGGTGACCGAAGGTCGGGGTGGGTAAATCTATTGTTTTAATGCTAATTCAATTCTTTTTAATACAGAATCCATATCCATTAATTCTTCGTTGTTTATTCTGACTATTCTAATACCCATACTATTCAATATAGAGTCCCTATGAGTATCTCGTTCAATAGTTTTTTCATGAATCTTTCCATCTAGTTCAACAGCAAGTTTAACTTGGGCACAATAAAAATCAGGGACAAAGAAAAAATGTTCATTCCCTCTGCTTTCATAAACTATTGGATGCTGTCTTAAAAATTTCTTTCCGATTAATTTATGTTTCCTGAGATTCTGCCATAACAACTTTTCAGATGGTGTTTGGTTTTTCCTTAACTCAGATGCTCGTGCCTTAATCTCGGAATATTTCATGGGTTGTATTAAATTTACCTGTACTCAACTATCGCCTTTAAGCATCTCTCCGCCGCATGTCCATCCCAGAGTTCGGGTCTGTGGGGTGTTCGTTTTTTTGCTAATGCAATTTCAAACTCCTTTGTAATTCGTTCGATATTATTCCCCACGAGAACACTCGCACCTCCATGTTCGGTTAGGGTTATCGGTCTTTCGGTATTCCACCGCATGGTTAGGCAGGGAGTTCCTAATACGGTACATTCCTCCTGAAGTCCGCCGCTATCGGTAAGCATAATCTTAGCCCCCATATTTAATCGGAGCATTTCGAGATAACCAAGGGGCTGTGTCAATACAAGATTTGGTGTTGCATTAATTGAATCAAGCAAATTGAATTCACCCAGCCGCTTATAGGTACGTGGATGAATTGGCCATATAACAACTAAACCATGATTGCATTTTGTACAAACAAAATCTATTAGATTGGTAAGTATCCCCTTATTATCGACGTTAGAAGGGCGGTGCAATGTTAATACCCCAAACTTTTCCTCCTCAACATTAGGAATGGATAACCCCTTATCAAGAATATTGTCCTTTAAAACATTGGCTAAAGTTAACTTTCGGGAGATTTCTACTTGCTGCTCAAGGGTATCGATCATTATATTCCCAACAAACCTTATTCTGCTTTCTTGTACACCTTCCTTCAATAAATTCTCGATGGATAATCTGTCGGGGGTGAGCAGCAAATCGGAAAGCCTATCCGTAACAAGTCTGTTAATCTCCTCAGGCATGGACATATCGCCAGAACGCAATCCTGCCTCGATATGGCAACATTTAATCAACTCCTTCTTAGCGGTAACCGAACATGCCAAAGTAGCATTAACATCTCCTACTACTACCACCCAATCGGGCTTTTCGGATTGTATAACCTTTTCAAACTCAATCATCGTTCTTCCAACCTGCTCAGCATGTGTTCCCGAGCCAATACCAAGGTTAATATCGGCCTGAGGAATCCCCAGTTGCTGAAAAAAGGCATTTGACATCTGATCGTCGTAGTGCTGACCGGTGTGAACGAGTAGATGAGTGATGAGTGGTGAGTGATGAGTGGTGAGTTTTGCGTTATATTTATTAATTGCCTTAATAAAGGGGGCAATTTTCATAAAATTTGGTCGAGCACCAACAACTGAGATGATTTTCATTTATATATTCGTTTTAATAACATCTATTCAATACCTTAAAAAAACCATGGATAGACAACATTGTCCATTGAAACTGGGGTATTGCTTACTATGTAATGTTTTTTAAGGTTAAGATTAGCCGCAAGTTTTTCAAGTTTACGCATATCGGGTTCAACGGCTTTTTGTTTTACTTCAAGAGCAATTTCTTCATTAAGAATAAAATCTATCTCAGCCGTATTCCTTTTATTATAGTATGTAATCGCACCATAAGGCTGCAATTGGTTGGCTATAGTAGTTTCCAGTAGTTGACCTAGGCTGGTTTTAGTAATCAAATTCAATATTCCAGTATCCGAAAAATAGACTTTTTTCCCTCCAGCAACACTACGATCAATGCTGTGAGTGAATTTTGGAATAAGTCGAAGAAAAAATATTCCTTCAAGGAATTCAAGATAACTATACGCCTTTACACGGTTAATTCCCAATTCCGATGAAAGACGAGTTACATCCAATATATTTCCATTTCGAGAGCCAAGTAAGAGGATCAAATCGCGAAGCTCCTTTACATCTTTAAGCTCACTGAAAACCTTAATATCCTTTTCAAAAAAAGAGGCAAATATATTTCTTAGGATTAACCTTTTAGTTTCATAATCCTTGGTAAGTACGACCTCGGGAAAACCTCCAAACTCCATATATTGGTCGTAAAACTCGCTGCGTTTGTGAACTGTGCTGAGACTGTGGTTTGTAAAAGCATCGTCGAGATTAGGTTGAAGTTCGTTTTCAGGCAAAAGGTCATGAAAATATAAGTATTCTCTAAAGCTCAATGGATAAAGGGTATATAAAAATTTTCGACCACTCAATGACTCAGGAAAAAGATTACGTAAATAATAGTTAGAAGAACCTGTTACAATAAACTTAACCCCATAATGGTCGATCAAATATTTAATTATTTTCGTGATCTTTGGAAAATTTTGAATTTCATCGATGCAAACTAAAAACCTCTCCTCTGATTTTGTTCCTGCCTCTCGTTGTAACTCCTTATAAATTACATTATAATCGATGTTTTCAAACAATAGAAGATCTAAGGGGTTATCAAAATCGTACCATACAAATTTACCTTCCCATGCTTCGGTAAGCTGTCGCATTAAAGTTGTTTTGCCTACTTGTCGCATTCCAGTAATTACAATTGCATTTTTATGCTGTAACTGAGGAATTATGGTATGAAACAAGTATCGTTTATTCATTGTGTAATGTTTATTTTACAAATATGCGCATTTTTGTAAATAATTAAACTTCTTTCAATGTTTATTTTCAGTTTTTAAATATTCGGTAACTAAGAATCGTAGTGCTGACCAGTGTGGACAAGAATATGAGCTATTCGTTGCTCGTTGATGGTAGCTCATTATAATGTTTTATTGCTTTAATGAACGGAGCAATCTTCATGAAATTTGGTCGGGCGCCGACTACGGATATGATTTTCATAATTTATCATGACTGTCCACTTAGATTAAATTGAGTGACAGTTGGTTATAGTTAAGTTCTTTGACGTCATTGTAATCTATGTTTGTAAATAGTTCATTTATTGGGTTTTTATCCAGTAGAGATATTC
>Ga0105099_10000024_pt1 | contig 104074 bp, 81 predicted proteins | sample PPLLak3cmMay2015_2_FD_79138 | JGI IMG/M metagenome (GOLD analysis project Ga0105099, IMG submission 79138) | Freshwater sediment microbial communities from Prairie Pothole Lake near Jamestown, North Dakota, USA - PPLs Lake P8 Core (1) Depth... | ecosystem: Environmental > Aquatic > Freshwater... | reverse complement strand
TTTGAAACTCCATTGGGATCATGGTCGTAATGCCTTCATCTAACCAAGCATGTTTTTCCTGATTATTCCCAACATAGAATGGAAAGAAAGAATGTACAACTTCGTGCGAAGTAGTAAACATAGCACCTTTATAATCGGGTTCTTCCCCTTGGTTAACCATCATTGGATATTCCATAGCACCCCCACCATTAAAAATGGACATGGAAGGATACGGATAAGATCTTCCTATAAAATTTGGGAATTCCTGCATTAATTTATGGGTAATTGCGGCAACATGTTTAAAATTCGTAGAATTAGCTTTATACGCCGAGTTTATAATAATTCTAGAATTTGAACCCTCTTCTGATATAATACTTGTTGCATCCCACAAGTAATGATCGCTTAAAGCGAATGAAAAATCATTAACATAATTAGCCTTATACCTCCATGATGTACCTTTTGTAAGATTTCTTGACTTAAGATCGTCTTCTGATATAACTGGAATAGCCTCATCTGATTCAAGTGCTTGCTTATATTTTTTAAGAATATTATCATTTAGAACCTCTTCAGGGTTTTGAAGTACACCCGTTGCCCAAACAATATAGTTTTTAGGGACATCGATGCTAACTCTATAATCAGCATATTCATTGAATAATTCATGTTGCCCATTATAGGTTTGAAAATACCACCCAGAAATATCATCGTAAACAGCTATTTGTGGATACCAGTATCCAATGAAATATGATGTTTCATCATACTTCCCCATACGAATAGTGGTTTTTTTAGGTATATGTAACTCCCATGATAATTCAATTTTTATTGAATCTTTTGGAAGTAGAGCTGACGGTAGCTTTACGGTCATATTTGTTCCTCGGGCTTTTAAGGATTCTGCATATGGCTTTTGATTAAGTTTAATAATTTTAACTCTTACACCATCTGTTACATCGTTAGAATCAATCGTTGTATAACGAACAGCCCCTTTCATGTAAAGATTTTGATAGAGCTTTATAAGTAAAGATTGAAGGGTATCATTGCTATTATTGAAGTATGTAATCTCTTCCCAACCCTTTAATTTTGCAGTTAATGGGTCGAAAGATACGTTTATGTTGTACTTTGATTTGTTTACAAAGTAATGTTTCCCTGGCAATCCAGTATTAGATCGATAACCTTCAGTGTAAGCCTTTTTTATCTCTTTCGGCATATAAAGTTCCTGTGCCTGTGAAAAAAGGATTGCTAAAATGAAACAAAGGGTAAGTAATGTATATTTCATGGTGTTTTCTTAATGAAAAGTGGTAAAAAAGTGATGACAGTTAAATGCAGATGTAATCAGCTCTTTATCTTTTTGAATTTTCTTGTAGTCAGTTCAATAGGTTTTTTTTCATTCGACAAGTAAATTGTTAATTCACTCATATATTGAATGAAGCCTTGTAGGTTTTCAAAATTAAAGTACTTCGCTTCATCAATTGACCGATGTACATGGTTTTCGCCATTATGAATAACAAAGGTTTGTGCAGGAACACCGTAGAAAGAGTCTTTTATCTTCTTTATAGTTGCAAAGGAACGATTATCGCCATGAGTAAATAAAAAATCAGAGGTTTTTACAGAATCTAGAAATTGCCATTTCTGGTTTTTATTATATTTATTTAGGAGTTTGGAGAGGTTTGTATAGCTTTTCCCGGTTATATAGTAACGGTTTGGACCTAAGAGCGTACAATGCCCTAGTAGTTCAAAATTTATATTCAAGTATGTGGAAGTAATTGGAAAATTGGGGTGTTTACAAAAATATTTAGAGCCAAGCATTCCAATTTCTTCACCGCTAAATGAAATAAAAACAATGCTTCTTGATGGTTTTGCTTTCATCATTTGGAGCGTTTTCGCAATACCTAGAACTGCGCTAACGCCAGATGCGTTATCGTTGGCTCCATTATAAATCGAATCACCATTAACAGGTTTACCTATCCCAATGTGATCGAAATGAGCAGAAATAATTATGTATTCATTTCTTAGAATTGGGTCATTTCCAGGAATATAACCAATAATATTGACCTCGGGGATTGAATCTTTGTTTTTTCTTTGTTGAAAGTAGTGCTGAAAATATGTATCATTTTTCTCAAATGGGAGTAACCCAAAGTTGCTATAGTTACTGGACAGCCATTTGGCAACTATTTTATTTTCTGGACTTCCGTTTGCTCGCCCTTTCATGGAGTCTGAAGACATATAATACACCCAGTGTTTTATAAGGTCTAAGCTCAAAAGAGGGGTAGAGGTATTGTCATTATTGCTAGGGTTCTGATTTGCGATTTTTTTGGACTCATTTATTTGAGCGAATAATTCGGAAGAAATAACCAGAAGGATAGAGATGAATATTAGTTTTCGCATTATTATGGAATTGGTTATTGTTTTAATATTATATTTTTAAGAATTAGGTCAATATCCTCTTTACTTTCTGAACTTAAAGCCCTTTCAGAGATTTTTTTAACGTCCGTAAAAGATATCTTTCTTATTACCTCTTTAACGGATGGGATTGAACTTGGATTCACGCTTAATTCGTCAATTCCTAAGCCTACCAATAGAGGAATTGCTTTAAGATCAGCTGCAAGCTCTCCACAAATAGCAACCGTTTTTCCTTTTAAGTGAGCAGAATCAATCACTCTTTTTATTAGTTGCAATACAGCTGGTTGAATACCCTCATTATATGAAATAACCGTTTCATTGGTGCGATCAGATGCAAGCGTGTACTGGGTTAAATCATTTGTGCCTATTGAGAAGAAATCAACCTCTTTAGTAAAACTTTCTGCAAGAATTGCAGCTGAAGGGACTTCAACCATTATCCCAACCGAAATCCTATCAGCTGTCTCAAAGCCATCCCTTTGCAATTCGTCTTTACATTCTTTAAGCAACTCTTTGAATTTTCTGACCTCAGAGATCACACTTATCATTGGAATCATTATCTTGATATCTTTCCCCTTAGCGGCTCTAAGAAGTGCTTTGACCTGAGGTTTGAAAAGTTCTTCTACTCTGCTATACATTAACCTTATGGCCCTTAATCCTAGTGCTGGATTCGACTCTATGGATAGATTGAGGTAATCAACTTGTTTGTCGGCACCAATATCAATAGTTCTAATGATTATCTCTTTATCACCAAAGAGATCCGCAATGTTCTTATAAATTTGATATTGCTCCTCTTCATCAGGAAGTTTAGTGCTATGTATAAAAAGAAGTTCAGTCCTAAATAGCCCTATACCTTCGGCACCGTTTGCTAGAGCAAATTCGGCACTTTGATAATCGCCAATATTGGCATAAACGTGAATCCTATGCCCATCTGTTGTTATGGCTGGAGCATGAGAATTATTGAGCGCTTTGGATTGGAACGTATCTATTTGCGCTTTAATTCCTGAATACTTGTTTATGCTCGGAGTGTCTGGGTTAACAAACACTTTACCATTTTGACCATCGATAATTATTGGGTCATCATGTTTAATTTCAGTTAATAGATTTTTAATTCCTGTTATCAGAGGCACCCCATAGGTTCTTGCCAAAATTGCTGTGTGATCGGTCACACCTCCTTTTACAGTTACAAATCCAAGAACAACCTCTTTTTTTATCCCAATAATATCATTCACCGATATTTCATTTGCGATTATTATAACAGGTTTGCTGATCTCGTTCCAATGATTAAGGTGTATGCCAAGCAGCTGCGCAATTATTCTTGTAGATACTTCTCTAACATCTTGGGATCTAGCCCTAAGATAATCGTCCTCAAGATTTTCCAAGGCATTTATAAATTGACCCGAGACAGAGTTTACTGCATACTCAGCATTGATCATATGGCTTGAAATATACGATTCAATTTGCTGCGAAAGTTCAGGATCATTAAGCATTGAAATATGTGACTCCAATATTTCAACCTCTTCTCTTTGCCCTTTTTTTCGTAGATCGGATAAAAGGACGTTGATTTCACGCTTAGATTCGGTTAATGCTTTTGTAAAGCGGTTAATTTCTTCATTTGGACTGCTAATGGGGCACTTAGGAACCTGAATGTCTTTTTTATTAAGAACATACGATATGCCAATTGCAATACCCGAAGATACCGAGATACCAGAAAGTGTTATCATTTTATTATTTAAAATTATTAATAACCAGCTTATATAATGCCTCAATTGAAGAGGCGTCATCGTCACCTTCCGCTGTAATTTTAATATCCATCCCTTGTCTTATTCCTAGAGCGATAAGATTTAACATGCTTTTCCCGTTAGCTACTCTATTATTTCCATAAACCTTTATGGTACTAGAGAACTCTGCAGCTTTTTTTGAGAACAAAGAAGCTGTACGAGCATGTAAACCAACCATATCATTCACTTTCACAACAATCTCTTTCATGACTTTTTATTTTTGGTTAATGACTTCTAACGCTTTATCAACAGTTCCCTTTGGATCACGTAATGCTTTGTTAACTTCAGTTTCAAAAACTTTCTTGTTCCTAAACCTGTCTCTACCTGATATTGTAATTGCTTTTGCAACGATAACAACATCGGCAGTATCTATTTGCTCTTGGGATAACCGAACAGTTACCTTATGTCCACCTTGTTCTTCAATTGAAATCTCAAAGCCACGGGCTTCAACCTCTTTTTTAATGGCTACAGCAGCCATTTTACTTTGAGCAACTCCTGCCAAACAAGCTGTAATTAAAACTATTTTCATATTCCTTATTGTTAGTTAAACGTTCTCCTCTTGCTTTTCAATTTTCTCAATATCTCTTTTTGAAATACTTTTTAAGAAATTAACAGCTAAGGCTGTAGTAATTACACCTGCTGATAAAGAGCCCCAATAAACTAATGGCTTATTAAAGAAAAACCATTGAGGGATTCCAAGAACAGGAGTATAAAGTTCCAGGGAGAAAAAGCCAGCTATTGAGCCTGTAACAACGCAACCAAGTACTGTAGCAATCGTGGATCTTACTATATCGCTTGCTGCTAATGGAATAGCGATTTCAGTGAAACCAGCAATTAAAGTATAGACCCATGAGCTTTTAGCATACATTTTTTCTTTTTTTGTATAAAATTTTGGTTTGAAGAAAGTTGCAAGAATTAAACCCAGAGGAGGAACGGTTACAAAAGCAGCAGTAATTCCAAGGGGAACAAATGTTTTTAAATCCATTGCAGCCGTAGCGAATGTGCTTTGAGTTTTACTGAAAGGCCCACCATAGTCAATTCCTCCAAGTGCACCCATTATTGCACCCATTGAAGCATTACCGCTTTTACCCAAAGAATGGAGGTAGCTCCCGATCGTATCCATTAGCCAAGCCAAAGGTGGCCCAATTAAAAAAACTAGAATAAATGCAACGGCTAGAGTACTGAAAACAGGAGCTATCATGCCCCATGAGCTTTGAAGCATTTCGGGGATTTTTATTTTGAAAACGAGAAAGGTTGCATAACCAACAAGAATTCCACCAAATAAAGCACCTAAATAACCAGAGTCTGTTTGTTGTGCCAAAATCCCTATGATAAAACCAGGGGCTATTGCAGGGGTGTCGGCAATACTATAGGCAACATATGCAGCCATGATTGGGACAAAGTACTTTAGGCCTATTTCCCCAATAATTCTAAAAACTTTCCAAAATTCGGAATCTGAAGCCTTCCCAAAAACAGCTATACTGCCACAGAAACCACCAATTAATAATAAGGGTAACATATACGAAACACCTGTTCTGAAATGTACTCCCATATTTTTAAAGATATCTTTTGATTCTTTTCCTAAGCTCATGCCCTTTATTTTTTAATGTTTAATACACTGTTAAAGGTTTCAAGAATTTCTTCCACCGTATTAGCAATAGCCCATTTTTGACGTACATCCTCTTCTAATGCTAATTCTGCAATAGATGACATCATAGCAATATGAGCTGATTTTGATTGATCTCCTCCTTTTACTTCTGGTATTGCAAGCAGAAAAATGTAATTTACATTTCCATCACCTTCGCCCCATGAGAAACCATTTGATCTACCAAATGCAAAAGCAGCATCAATAACATAGCGACTAGCCGCGTGAGGAATTGCAATATCAGAGCCACAATAGGTTGAAACCGTATTCTCTCTTTCAATGACAGATTTAATAAATCCATTAACAGATTTTATCTTGCCCCCTGAGTATAGCATTTCTGCTAGCTCATTTATTGCTTGTTCCTTAGTCTTTGCTTTTAAGTTTAGAGTAATAAACTTTTCATTAAAAAATTTGTCTGGATTATTCATTTTCTTAATTTTCATGGGTTATTAGACTCTGTTATAGCTTTCATGAAAAATATTCTGTAGCACTTCTTTTTTTGCACATCGAATATGGTTTAGTATTGGGCTATTTATGATTTTGTAATATTCCTCTTCAGAGATATTATAATCTTTCATTGAAACCCAAAGGTTTATTTTTTTTAGGAATTCATCTAACTCAGAGCCTAATGCCATTGCAGCCTCGTAATCAGATAATTTGATTGAGTTTTCATCGATTGTTCGGGTTACTTTTGCAAATTTCTCGATTGATTTACTTACCTTGAATCTTATATATTCAGGATAGACAAGCGCTAAAGTTTCCCCATGGGCAATTCGAGGGCAAATACCTCCGATTATTTCTCCCAAAGGATGTGGAATATCTGCACCTCCATTTGCCAAGCACATCCCTGCAAGCGTATCGGCCCAGGCAAGTTGTGTTCTAGCCTTTATGTTGTCAGGATTTTTTATGGCAATTGGAAGATATTCAAAAATTAGCTTTATGGCCTGTAAAGACATTGTTTCTGTTAAAGGAGAAATAAGATTTCCAAGGTAGCTTTCAAAAGCATGGCTAAAAGCATCAAACCCTGTAGCTGCAGTTGCTCTGGAGGGCATTGATGCCATTAATTCTGAATCTACAATGCTAATCAATGGAAAGTTCTTACGATGAAAAATGGTTAACTTTTCTTCTTTAGCGGTATCTGTAACAACAGCCGCTTGTGTAACATGTGATCCGGTCCCAGAAGTAGTTGTGATTGTTATAAGAGGCAAACATTCATTGGTTGGAGCTTTATATATCTCAAATGGATTTGAGTACGTAAATGCTTTACTCCAATCTACATATGATTTTTTGGTATAAAGCAGTGCAATAAGCTTTGCAGAATCCATGGCAGAACCACCACCTACACCAAGAACGCAATCAACTTGATTTTTAACAGCAAAATTTAATCCATCATCGATACTTTTAGTTGTTGGATTAGGTACAGCTCCATCAAAATGAGATACAGAAATTTTATTCTTCGTAAGGATATCAATAATGCGATTGTAAACAGGGGATAGGGGTTCATCCTTTGAACAGGAAACCAAAAGACACCTTGTTCCAAAAAGCTTTATTATTTCTCCAATTTCAGAAACTCTCCCAGCCCCAAATCTAATTTGGGTGGGGACAAAGAAGTTTGAGTTAAACATTTTCACTCTTTTTATAGTAATGCAAAACCAGCGGTAAAATGCCTTAACGATGTAATATTCCCCTCGTAAATGAGCTTTAGCCCTTTATAGTTATTTCTATTCTGATAAATATAGCCTAGCGCATTGGCAATCACATCCATATGGGAATTAGTGTAAACTCGTCTCGAAATGGCTATTCTCATTGTTTCTAGTTCGGGCCATATAGGTTCTCTCGTTATTGGGTCTTTAGAACCAAAAGCGCATGCGCCTAATTCAACAGCTCTAACACCAGCCTCTTCGTAAAGCGCAACGACAAGCCTTTGTGATGGAAATTCGTGTTGAGGTATATTTGGGAAAAATCTTCTTCCATCAACATAAACCCCATGTCCTCCTGTAGGTTCAATAATCGGGATTCCGAATTCTTTTAGCTTATTTCCAAGGTAATTAACCTGATTAATTCTATAGGCTAAGTAATCTTCTTCGCAAACTTCTTGCAAACCAACGGCTAAAGCTTCCATATCTCTACCAGCCATACCCCCGTAGGTAATAAACCCTTCGTGAACAATGGCCAATTGATTCGCTATCTCGAATACTTCTTTATTCCTTGTGGCTAAAAATCCACCAATATTTACAAGGCCATCCTTCTTAGAGCTCATGGTTGCTGTTTCGCAGTATGAGAACATCTCTCTGGTAATTTCCTTAATAGATTTGTTTCTATAGCCTTCTTCCCGTTGCTGAATAAAGTAAGCGTTTTCTGCAAGCCTTGCGCTATCAAGGACCATGGGGATATTATACTTTTTTGCCAGTTTGCTTACTTCTCTGATATTCTCCATTGATACGGGTTGTCCACCATTGTTATTACAGGTTATGGTGACGATAACAACAGATATATTTTCTTTCCCCTTCTCCTCAATCAACCTTTGCATTTTTGCTAGGTCAATATTCCCTTTGAAGGGATGGTATTCATTATTCGCATTAGCCCCCTTCTCAATTACGTAATCAACAGCTAAAGCACCTAACATTTCGGCATTACCCCGGAATGTGTCAAAGTGCATATTTCCAATGGCGTACTTACCTTTCTTTGCATAGATTTGAGCCATAATAAAATCTGCGGCTCGACCTTGGTGGGTTGGTTGAACATATGGAAGTCCTAATATATCTTTTACAGATGCTTCAAATTTGTAAAAGCTTTTACATCCAGCGTATGATTCATCACCAAGCATCAATGCAGACCATTGCTCGTTACTCATTGCAGATGTACCGCTATCTGTAAGGCAGTCTATATATACATCCTCCGCTTTTAATCTAAAAGCATTGTACTGAGCTTCTTTCAGGTATTTCAATCTTTCTTCCTTCGTGGTTCTCCTTACCTTTTCAACCATTTTAATTCTAAATGGTTCTGCCGTTTGAAATTTCATATTTTTAAATGCTTAGTATTAAAGTTTATATTTTATTGCTGCTTCATCAATAGCTTTACGAACGGTTTGAACACCTTTTGTTATTCCTTCGGGATGCTTAAATACAGCTGATGAAACAATTACTACATCTGGATTACACTCAATTAGAGGGTCAAGGTTATTTGCACGGATTCCTCCATCAATGGCTAGTTCACAACGTGGATTCTTTTCATCGATGAGTTTTCTTGCTCGCCTTACTAAATCTAACGATGTTTTTCTCCAACCCCAATTTTCTTTACCATCGGTATCATCTAAGCCATGAACAATAATATGTAGGCGATCAATATCATAGATGGCCTCTTCAACAAATGAGAGGGGTGTGTAAAAACCGATCATTAATCCAATTTTAATCTTGAATTCGCGACAGTAATGAACTATGTATGCTAGCTGTGAGCCGATAAAGTGCTCAGCGGGTATTATTAGCATGTTAGTACCTACTTCAGCAATTTTTTCGATAAACAATCTGTCTAAATCTTCTGTATAAAGATGACATTCTATCGGTTTATTAGTGTAAGGTCTAATGCCTGCAATGATCTGATGTCCTCCCATTAGCTGTAAGTTTTTCAGATCTTTCATATCCGCAGCATCCGAATGGATGTAATCAGCCCCTGCATCAGTTGCCTCTTTTACTATATCAGCAATATGACCATAATCGACATGTGCCAGACCTGCTGCAATTTTTATTTTTTTCATTGTCTTAGGTTTAAATTAATATTTAGTAAATTTCTTTGTGTCATTTTCTAATATTACGTAGAACAAGTATTAGTGTTTATCAGTTTTAGTCGTCCCAGCCTATTCTTTCGTGTCAAAAGTATCTTTTGTAGAATCAATCAAGGTTTAACTCGATATGACAATCGATGACATATAAAAAAACTTGTTTGAATCTTAAAATAAATATCTACATAATAGTTTTTAATCAATTGCTGAATAAAATACATAGCACTATTGGATCATAGATTTTTATCAAATCAGCTGCTTTTCAACAATTAGTGAAAAGACTCTTTCAGGTGTAAAACCGAATTGCTCATTTAGACATTCAGCAGGTGCACTATACCCAAAATGGTCAAGACCTTGAATAAATCCATTAGTTGGAACAATATCTCTAAGCGAATTTGGCAGCCCGGATGTTAAACCGAAGATTTTTACACCTGGTATAAGTACAGCGTTTCGATAATCTAGACTGCTATCAAGGAAAAGTGAAGGAGAAATTACACTTACAACCCTTACATTATTTTTTTTTCTTTCCTCAAGAAGTGAAGCTACTTCAATTAGAGTTGCTACTTCTGAGCCATTTCCAAGTAGAATAATGTCGGGTATTTTTAGGCAATCCTTTACAATGTATGCTCCGCTAATGGATTTCAAAGAGGCCTCGTACCTTGATTTATACCCTTCAAACGGGAGCGATTTAATGTTTTGCCTTGAAAGGATTAATGCTGTTGGAGATACTATATTGTTTAAAGCCATCATCCAAGCTACTGTGGTCTCATCGGCATCTGAAGGCCGAAGGACTAACATGCTCCTATTTCCAGAATGGTTCTTTAAGCTTTCCATCAATCTGATTTGAGCTTCATGTTCAACAGGTTGATGGGTTGGGCCATCCTCACCAACCCTGAAACTATCGTGAGTCCAAATAAAAACAACTGGCAATTCCATTAGTGCTGTTAAACGGATTGCAGGTTTCATGTAATCAGAAAAAACAAAAAAGGTTCCACAAACAGGTATTACACTTCCATGTAGCGCCATCCCATTTGCTAATGCTGCCATGGTTAACTCACTTACACCGACATGTAAGAATGCGCCGCTAAAATCTTGATATTTAAAAGCCTTTGTTTTTGACAGGAATCCATCAGTTTTATCGCTGTTAGCCAAATCGGCTGACATTATTATCATATTTCCAAACTTACCTGCAAACTCAGAGAGAATTACGCTTGATGCAATTCTAGTTGAAGAATTGGGGCTTTGGGTGATTTTAGGGTAATCAATTACTGGTTTTTCTTTTGCTAAAAAATCTTTTAGTTTGCTCGAAAGTTCTTCATTTCGTTGCATCCAATTCCATTGAACTTTTCGTTTTGATTTTACTAAAAGTCTTTTACTATTAATCATTTCCTGATAGTACTTTTTAACATCAGAAAACACTTCGAACGGTTTTTCAGGATCGCCTCCCAAGTTTTCGATTGTTCTTTCAAATGAAGCGCCAGACTGGGAAAGTGGTTGACCATGTGTAGAACAGTTCTTTTCAAAACAAAGCCCATTGCTATCAACAGCTCCTTTACCCATGATCGTATTACCAATGATTAAAACTGGTTTATCTTTCTCACTGACAGCTATTTTAAGAGTGTTTCGAATTTGATTTGGGTCATGCCCATTAATTGTATAAACCCTCCACCCCCACGACTCATACTTTTGTGCGGTATTCTCGATAGTTACATCCTTAACTTCAGTTGAAAGTTGAATCTCGTTAGCATCGTAAAACATAATTAAATTGGATAGGCCTAGGTATCCAGCAATTCTGCCTGCCCCTTGAGAAATCTCCTCCTGAATACCCCCATCAGAGATATACGCATACGTTTTGTGCGATAGCCATTCCCCAAATCGATGGGCTAGAAATCTCTCTGCAATTGCAGCTCCAACAGCCATTGTATGGCCTTGACCTAATGGACCAGAGGTATTCTCAACTCCTCGTTTAACATCAAGTTCAGGATGGCCAGGTGTTGGACTTCCCCATTGGCGGAAGCTCTTCAAATCATCCAGAGTATACTTTTCACAAAGGAATAAAGTCGAATATAATAGGGGTGACATGTGGCCTGGATCCAAGAAAAATCTATCGCGAAAGTTCCAAAAAGGGTCATCTGGATCAAATTCAAGAAATTCGGCAAACAGGATATTCATAAAATCTGCACCACCCATTGCGCCACCGGGATGACCCGATTTTGCCTTTTCTACCATTGCAGCTGAGAGTATTCGAATATTGTTTGCTGCTTTATTTACAATGTCCATATTATTTTTGTTAAAATCAGTTAGTCAAATCTTGCTTTACTACAATAAATGGCACCTCTAACTCATTAATAGAACTATTCAATCTAGGAATATCTTTATCAATAATTTCCATCAAACTTTTCTTAATGCAGTTCCAATCGCCTTCCAATTCTTGCAGCTTTCTCTCTGCACCATATACGATATTCATCCCAGCCTCATCTATTTGCTCAATTAGGTAACCAAATTGAGTGTCAATCTGGCTTCGGTAGTTAATCACATCCTGAATTGTTGTCTGTTTTGGTTGAGTGATTTTGCATTCTATAGAGTCTATCCTGCTACTGATAGTTTTTATGCTATTGATTAGCTCAGCTAATGTTAAGTTATTTTCATTTCTTTTTATGAAGTCGGTGAGTTGAACACGTATATCCTGCGCTACATTGAGCAGGGAGTGCATCTCATTCAAACTCGAAAATGCTTTCTCTAATACCTCTCTTTGCTTTGAATAGCAATCGGTTGGCGTGAATTGGGGATCGGGGTTTACCATCAATGATTGGACGAATTCATCATTATTAATGATTAGTTTTACTGAATAAACCCCAGGTGTAACAGCTATACCCTGATAACCTGGGTAGTAGAAATACCCACTTTTAACTTTTCTTTCCTCCATACGAAGATTCCATACTGATCGATTTAAACCCTTTCTTAATTTCGATTTATCGAGAGTAATCCGATTGATAATCTGATTATTTGAATTTAAGACTAAAATTTGAGCGTTACACGTATCAATATTTAACCCAGGGTTCAAATTGAAATAAATCAGTGCGCCGTATGGAGGGTTAGGAGCAGTAATCTCTTCCCCTTCGTCCTTTAATGATAATAAATAGGCTTCAGAAGGTTTGTATAGGTATGATTTCGTACCATAACCAGATTTTACTAATTCGCGTAAGGGCGAATAATCATCGAGAATCCAAAACGCTCGCCCCTCTGTGGCTGCAACCAAATCGTTATTCTGGATTTTTAAATCGGTGATTGGAACAACAGGTAAATTTAGGTCAAGAAATTTCCATTGATCCCCACCGTTGAAAGAGATATAAACACCTGAGAAAGTGCCTGCGAAAAGCAACCCCTTCCTTATAGGATCTTCCCTTACAACCCTCACATAATCCTCACTTTTTATGCCATTAGTAGCATTTTCCCAGGATTTACCTCCATCAACCGACTTATAAATGTATGGTTTAAGGTCATTGAATTTATGTTTGAGAATTGATAAATAGACAGTATTAGGATCGTGGGGTGATACTTCAATTGAGTTGATAATTGCCTCGCCTAAACCTGCTGGTGTTGCATTACTCCACGTTGCCCCATCATCGTGGGTAACGTGCACCAAACCATCATTAGTGCCGACCCAAAGCGTACCCTTATTGTGTGGACATTCCGTAAGGTACGAAATGGTATTGTATAGCTCGCCGCCTGCACCCTCGTTGGTGAACGGTACTCCCCCAAATCCCTGTTTATCCTTCTGATTCAATGTTAAATCAGTACTTATTTCTATCCAATCCTTTCCTCTATTGGGTGATTTCAACACCATTTGAGCTGCAGTGTATAGCACCTGGTTGTTGTGCCTCGAAAGCAGGATTGGCGTGTTCCAATCAAAACGATACTTTAAATGTTCCCCATTAATTGCTAAATCGAAGTTAGGATAAACACCTATGTTCCTAATCGTTTCATTCTTAACATCGTATTCAGTTTGTCGCCCTCCAGTTGCATAGATCAGGTTTGGGTCATTAGGATCGAAGGCAATACTCGAGTTTTCTGCTCCTCCACACGAAAACCAATCTTTCCTGCCAATACCATCATGGCGAGTTTTACTCAGGATCGCTACTGTACTATGGTCCTGTAAACCACCATAAACCCTGTATAAAAATTGATTATCAGTATTGACCCGATAAAATTGCCCTGTAGCTTGATTCATTTGGGTACTCCATGTTGCCCCACCATTGAAACTTATGTTAGCCCCACCATCATTACCTTCTATCATTACTTTGTTATTCAGTGGATTTATCCATAAGTCATGGTTGTCGATATGCGGTGTTCTAATGCGTGTGAATGTTCTTCCTCCATCAGTAGATTTCATCAAAGGTGCATTGAGCACATATACTGTTTCATCATCCTGCGGATCTGCAAAAATGTGCATATAATACCAAGAACGGGTTCTAATAATCCGTTCTTGGTTTAACAACAACCAGTTCTTTCCACCATTGTCTGAGCGGTACAATCCACCTTTTTCGGATTCAACAATTGCAAATACTCTATCTGAATTGGCAGGTGAAACGGCAATTCCAATCTTACCTATATCACTTGGAAAACCGTTCACGAGTTTGCTCCATGTTTTTCCACCATCAGCAGTTTTATGGATTGAACTTCCAACTCCCCCGCTTCGAATTTGCCAAGGATATCGGTAGTGATCCCACATGGCAACATAAAGGACATCGGGGTTATTATCGTCAATACAGATATCATTAGCCCCTGTAGTTTGGTTTATGAAAAGAACTATTTTCCAGGTTTCACCACCATCAATTGATTTATAAACACCCCGTTCATTTGTTTTTCCAAAGGGGGTTCCTTGAGCCGCCACATAAACTATATTGGGGTTCCTGGGATGGATGCAAATTTTTGCTATATGTCGTGTTAATTGAAGACCCAGGTGTTTCCATGTTCTACCTGCATCTACCGACTTATATATCCCATCACCATGCGAAGATTTCACCCCCCTAACAGGTGACTCTCCCATACCAACATAGATAACATTAGGGTCGCTGACTGATACTGAAATTGCACCAACCGAACTTGAAGTGAAAAATCCATCTGAAATGTTTCTCCATGTATTACCCGCATCATTTGTTTTCCAAACGCCCCCTCCTGTAGTTCCCATGTAGTATGTGAAAAGTTGATCTTTATGACCAGCCACTGCGGTTACTCTGCCACCACGGTATGGACCAATGTTTCTCCAAACAAGAGCCTGAAAGACTTCATTTTCTATGGGTACTGTTTTGTTGCCAACTTCAACTTTTTTTGGTTTTTCCGTAGTGTTAGCATAAGTAAAACATAACGTTAAACTGCTATAACAAACAACAACAATAACTCTATAAATTCTTAACATATCGTCACAATTAGGTTATCTATAACTCACCACCATTTATGATTCAAAGGTTCGGGTTTCGGCTTGCGAGGTAATCTTTTGGACAATTCATCGAGTACAATTTCAATTGCCTTATCGAGTTGATGGTCAATATTTCTGGACATACTCCCAGGGTCATTTATCACTTCAATATCTGGAATAACACCAGTTTGAGCACCATCCCATTCTCCCTTCAAGTTGTATATTCTGCTTGGCGGTGCAGATACAGCACCTCCGTCAATTAAGGGTAGAAACTGGTGAGGGCCAACCAAAGCACCCATAGTTGCTTGCCCTATAACAGGTCCCACAATAGCTTTCTTAAAAAAGTAAGGAAAACCATCACCACCTGAAACTGCCCAACCATTTGTAATAAGCACCATAGGCCCCGGGTGCGCCACTTCGGGCATGTGAAAGTGTTGTCCATTCCGAACGGCTAGATATCCGTATAGTTTTCGATTTAATAACTCCACAAACCTATCTCCTAGAGCCCCTCCAGCATTAAAACGCTCATCAATTATAAGTCCTTGCATATGAAATTGAGCCTTAAACTGCTGAACCAACTCCTGTTGCCCTATGGTTGATGTATTGGTAACGTAGATATAACCAATCTTTCCATTGCTTGCCTTGTAAACCTTATCTCTATTCTCTCTAACCCAATCAAGTTCTCTTAGCCTACTCTCATCACTTAGTGTTTTCACAACAATTTCACGACTACCTTTCAAATCAGGTATGCTATTGATTCTTAAGACTACCACTTTATTGGCTAATCCTTCGAAAGCAGCCCAAGGATCTTTATCAGTTTGAAGAGGTTGCCCATTTACTGCCAGTATATAGTCGCCTTCCTTAACATTTAACCCTGGATCAGTTAAAGGCGACTTGACGTTTGCTTGCTTGTAACCGGTATTGAAAATCTTTTTTATCCTATACGTATTATTCTCTAAACTAAAGTCCATTCCCAGCAATCCGATTTTCCCATGATTAGCATTTTGTTTGTTGTCAGCCCTTACGGCAATATGCCCTGCCCCAACCTCTCCGTAGAGTTGGGTAAGAATATGATAAAAATCCGTTCTGTTTCCAATCATAGGGAGTAGTTGTTTATACCTTTCTCCAAGTTCTTCCCAATTTACTCCGTGCAAACCTTTATCGTAAAAAAAATCGCGCATGTACCTCCATGCCTCATTATACATTTGAATCCATTCTTCTTTTGGGTCTATCATAACTTCAAAGGCTTCAGTATTAATAGGCTTTTCAAGTATCTGATTAGGAGAAAGGGCTATAACACCATATTGCCCTTTAGAATTATGAATAATTATCTTTTCTCCATCGAATGATGTTTGATAGCTATTCACTCCTGTTATTACATGTACTTCCTTTCTTTCATCTAGATTGTAATAGCATAGCTGGGCTTCATTCTTTAAAGACCCTGTCTCTGGATGCCTCATGTATACCAATTTACCTTTACGAGCAGTTAGGTTTGAGTAATTCCCTGAAGTAAGTGGCAGAATTACAGCTCTTTCTTCAAAACCATCGTTATCAATTTTCAAAGGAGCAATACCTGAAGCATCTTTCAACTCTTCTATCTTTTCATCATCATTTGATGATGCAAGCGGTGATAGAGTATTGCTGGATAATGGAATTACAACAATATTTGTTGTATTGGCATAAATCCAGGTTGGTTCAATGTCAGAATCATAGGAGTTGAAAGTTCTTTTCGAAAGATAAAACAAGTACTTTCCCTCGGGATCAAAAACAGGGTCAAGATCATCGCAAAATCCTGATGTTACCTGATAAGATTTTCCACTATCAAGGCTATAAATAAATATTGCATGGTTTCTGTTCTCAAGTCCTTTAGACCAACATACCCATTTGCTATCATGCGACCAGCTTACCTTAAAGGTATTTAAATCGTGAAAAACCATCCAAGGATCCCTGTCAATAACAACTAGTCTCCCATTATCTAAATCAAAAAGATTGATCGACATGCGATTATCGGCAAAAACAATTTTCCGACTATCGGGCGACCAGAAAGGTTGAAATCTAAAGCCATCTTTGAACGTGGTTACTATTCTCTCCGTTCCATTATTATCCCTTACCGCCAGCTGGTACTCGCCAGCCTTATCGGTAAAATAAGCCAATTGATTTCCATTGGGAGACCATGCGGGATATCTTTCGGCAACACCTGGACTATTAGTAAGATTTATTATTGCACCCTCATTGGCCGCAACCGAAAATAATTCACCACGTGCCTCAAAAACAACCCGTTTGCCTGTGGGTGTTAGGTTAAACTTTCTAATAAGGTTTGCAACCTCAACGCGATGGGGTTTTCGATACAAATCATTAAATTCAATCCTAACAGGAACTTCAATAATACCCTCAGTATTCAAATTCAGCAAGTAGAGTTTCCCTCCGTTTTCAAATACAATATCACTAGGCCCTATTGATGGGCTGTTAACATCATGCTCTGTGAAAAAAGTTAACTGCCTATTTCTTTTTGTTGCGATGCTGTACACCCAAACATTCGCTCTTCTATTAGAATCTCGATCCGACAGAAAATAGATATTATGCTTACCCCACATTGGATGCTTATCGCCTCCTTTGTATTGGGAAATATTTTCCGACTCATTCGTTTTCAGATTAAATAGCCAAATATCGGAAGCGGCTCCGCCCATATACCTTTTCCAAGCTCCACCATATACTATGGGCATCATATTTATTGCAAGGTATTTCCCATCAGGAGAGATTGAGGCTTCTTCGCCAATTCTTAAATTCAATTTTTCAGGAAATCCACCTGAACTGCTAACTTTGTAGAATTGGTTTATTCTATTATTAGGGCTTTCCATTCTCGATTTGTAGAGCAAACTATTATCAGGAAACCATTCTATCATATAGTCAGCATCTGGATGGTGTGTAATTCGTTTCGGTATGCCTCCATGAATTGGCATAACATAAACATCGACATTGTTATCGTAATTAGCCGTATAGGCTATTTGGCTACCATCATCAGAAAATTTCGGACAGGTTTCTTCGCCAGTAAAGGAAGTTAAGTGCCTTGCAACACCACCATTTTTTGGAACTATCCATAAATCTTCTGCATAAGAGAAAACAATGTCGGTTTCAGAAACATCTGGGTTTCGCATCAACCTTGAATCAAGTTGTGACACGCAACAAAAAGGTATGAAAAGCATGAGTATGGATAAGATACTCTTACCGAAAAATGAATCCATTATCCTATTTTTTAATTGAAAATTATTTATAACAATAAAACCATTGACTACTAGGATGTTACCCTGCTATAATCTTCAAGAAACTTTTGTAATCCTATATCTGTTAATGGATGTTTTAGCAATCCAAGTATGGCATCAAGTGGGCATGTAGCAACATGGGCTCCCGCATCTAATGCTTTAATTATATGTATTGGGTTACGAATGGACGCGGCTAGAACTTGCGTTTTAAAATCATACGTTTTATAAATATTAACAATATGAGCAACTAGTTCCATTCCATCGAATGAGATATCATCCAAACGCCCAACAAATGGGGATACATAGTATGCACCCGCTTTAGCTGCAAGTAAGGCTTGTCCTGGCGAGAAGACTAAAGTACAATTGGTGCGAATGTTTTTACCCGAAAAATATTTTATTGCCCTAATTCCCTCCTTTATCATAGGAACTTTTACAACAATACGTGGATGAAGTTTAGCGAGAATTTCACCTTCTTTAATCATTCCATTATAATCTGTAGAAATAACCTCAGCGCTAACATCGCCATCAACTATTTCACATATTCTTTGGTAATGTGCCAGAATATTCTCATTCCCTTTTATCCCCTCCTTAGCCATTAACGAAGGGTTTGTGGTTACTCCATCGAGAATTCCTAAATTTTGAGCCTCAATTATTTGTTCGAGGTTTGCTGTGTCAATAAAGAATTTCATTTTTGATTAGTTTTATTTGTTAATAACATGATATTACAGCCGTAATCATTAAATCGGAATCGCCAATATTTGTTATGCTATGCTCATCTCCATCTTTAACAATCATAACATCACCTGCTTCTAAGATAAACTCACTTTCATTAAGGTGAGCATATCCTTTACCTTCTCTTACCACATATATTTCTTCTTCGTTGATATGCTTATGCTTGCCAATGCTACAGCCTGAAGCGATAATCATATCAGAGAAATGTCTTATTGAGGAAGTAAACTCCTGTTTTTCTAAAACGTGTTTGATTACAATCTTTCCAGCCCCTCCTTTAAGGTTGATTTTATAATCAGTAAACCGTTGAGACTTTTTTATAACCATACTTAATGTTTTGTTGTTATGAGTTAGCATTTTTTAGAATCATCTTTATTAAATAATAAAGACTTATAACTAGAGATAGAATTAAATGCTATTTGTAATGAGAAAAAAATGTGTTGTGAAACATTAATATGTTATCGAATAGATAAGGTATTTGTATAGTTATCAGAAATGGTAAAAAAAATCAAGTAGGTAGGGGATTATCTTTCCCAATCTCTCACTGCTTTGCGTGCTCTCGCACATGATGGTTTCCTTAAATTGTTTAACCGTTCGTAGTTAATATCAGGTTATACTAACCTTGCAACTCAAACCAATCTTTGCCCATAGCCTGATTCGCCTGTGTGCAATTCGATTTTCGCCAGTAGTACCTTTTCCCCGAAGCTGATTCTGCCATTTCTTAAGGATCCTGTTATATAAAATCATTTAAACAGGAGCTATTCTCATACTGAATTGATTGTGTTTGAATGTATCGAAACTTGGATAATAGAAAAAGGGTAGCAAGGGGAAGAGCCATGCTCAACATACGAAGAAAGAAGATACTCTTTTTCAAGAAATATCTTCTTTCATGGGGTTTCTAATAATCTAATTAGCTAAACTCTAATTCTTGTAAACTTAATAATTGCTATTTTTTAGTTAATGTTAACGTTCCATAGGAGTGTACCTCCCATGCACCAGCACCTTGATAGCTTATTAGAATATTTAATACAATTTGCTCAGCACACACATTAACATAATTATTTTTACTAGGTCCGAAAAATTTAGAGAGCTGCTCGTACGTTAAAGCACCGAATGGTTCTCCTGTTTTTATGCTTATGGTAGGATCGCTTCCGCTTATCTGATCGGTAAAAGTTACTTTCCTCGTGTTTGATTCTACCTGATCAATTGAGATAATTAGCTCGCTTCCATAACCACTGCCAATGTTTGCTATTTTTAGCTGATAAGGGTCACTGGGTACTTCGGATATTGTTACTTCATAGTTTATTGAAGTTTCTGCATCTGTGTTTTGATACCATCTTGTATCAACAACATTGTAAGTTCCCATTATATTGGAAGGGTCATAAGGGCAAGATTTTTGCATTGACAATGTAAATACAGAATCCGACAAAGTATTATCCCCATCCAATTTTAAAATTAATTTTTTAGCAGCATCATCAATGAAGTTTTCATAAAGTGCAGAAATAGTTAGCGTACCTAAGCATTTGCCTGCAGGTATTGTAACCTGTTTGTTAATCGCTGCAAAATGGGTACCCTCAATTGCAGTACTTTCACTAGAAATGCTTAAACTTACGATTCTATCTGAATTGGTAATTACTGTACTTCCAACTGTTATTTGGTATTTATTTCCATCAGCGGGAGCATTTGGTGTTACATCAAGGGCTGCATATGTTCCTTCTGCAAAGGAAAACATTTCAGGGCCATTGTAGAAGTGATCCTCCGTTTCGCATGAATAGTAGGTGACAGTTGAAACGAGAAGCGTAAGTATTAAAAATATATTTTTCTTTTTCATAGCGTTTATCTAATTATCAGTTAATAACCATGATTTTTTTCGCAAGCAGGATTATACTTCCACTCACTAAACGGAATTGGGAAAACTCTCAAATGGCTGGTTGTAGGTAACTGCAAAACTGTATTTTTTGTGCCAGTTCCATCTTCTGCATCACCAAAGGTGCCGTTTCTAATAATGTCCAAATCCTGCCTTTGCAATTCAAACCAACGATCCCCCTCGAATGCCAATTCAAGCCTTCTTTCCAATGCAATGGCATTTTCTAAATCATTATCGGGTTCGTTGGGGTCAACAAAACCTGTATAGCGGTTAGCTCGTAATGCATTTAAGTCGCCTCGAGCAAGGTCAAAGGCTGATGTTTTACAGTATGCTTCAGCTCTTATTAAGTATTGCTCAGCTAAACGACAGATCACAATATCTGAAAGATTAAAGCCATCGGCTACACCACTCCGTGAACTGTACTTATATACAAAGTTGTACCACTGTTTAGTAACGGAAATATACGATCGTTTGAAGTAGGCAGCCTTACGAACATCATTATTTGCGAATAGCTGATAGAACTCGAATGCAGGAACATATTCAGACAAAACTGCTCCAGTATAGTATGAACCTACTCGCGGACCCTCCTTCTCGAGGCACTTCAACTTGAAAATCATTTCTTTGCCGGCATTATCAACTGTCCACATATCTTTAAAGGTGGTAGTGTTACTCAAAGCGTATTTGGACTTGCTAATTACATTTGTTGAGAATGTTATGGCATTTGTATAATCCTTTTGGGTCAGGTAAATACGGGCTAACAATGCGTCAATTGCATCAGCGCTTATATAAGTGTTTAAGCCTCTATCTACACCAGGTGATACTAGCAATGTTTTTGCATCGGTTAAATCTTTTATAATCAAATTGTAGCATTCCTGTACGGTACTCCTTGTTTTCTTAGTATCAGTTGAAGAGGTAATGTATGGTACTCCAAGATCTGAAGAACTTTGTGCAGAATATGTTTTCCCGAAGTATCTAACAAGCTGAAAATGCATTAACGCTCTTATTGCTAGTGCTTCTGCTTTCACCCTTTCCCTCTGCACTTCAGTGCCACCGGTGAAGTCTTCAATTCTTTCTAAGATCATATTTGCTGCCAAGATAACCTTATAACCATTAGCCCAAATACCATCAACGCCACCATCTGTATCCTTATAAGTCCATGTAAATAATGACTGTGCCGACTTGTTTCCTGCAAAATTCATTATGCAATTGTCGGAAAGAATATCAGGATATAGTAGAAAACTAGGAGTCATAGCACCATCCCGAATTATCTGATATAACCCATCAACTGCATAGCTAAAGTTTTCTATAGTGCTATAGGCTTGTTCCGGAGATACCTTATCAGATGGCTTAACATCAAGCACTTCTTCGCACGAAAAAGTGGTTAATGTTAAAATAATAAGTATTAATAATCTATTTAGTTTCATTTCTCTGCTCTTTAATGGTTAATTAGAATGAAATATCTATCCCAAAATTTATAATCCGTGAAGGGGGAATCCTAAAATTCCATGGGCCATAATAAAGTTCTGGATCGATCCCTGAAAATTTTGTATAAGTCCACAGGTTCATGCCCTTTGCATATACCTTCACCGATTTTTTATGTTGTTTTCCAAACCACTTTTCAGGAATACTATATGAAAGAGTAACATCTGTTAATCGAATAAATGAGGCATTCTCTAATTCTCTTGTAGTACCTGGAGCACGAGGTATATTTAAGTCCTGTTTTGGGATTTCAACTATATCCCCTGGTTTATGCCAAGAATGTGTTAATGCTTCAACAGCTTGATTACCCTGTTCCTGTCCATCTCCTTGGATCACCTCTAGTATTCCATTATATACATAGTTCCCAAGACTATAGTAAAGGCTTGCTGATAAACTTATATTTTTGTATGTCAGCTCATTACTAACTGTCCCAAAATATACTGGATCATTACTTTTATTAGTCATTACCAAATCATTTGAACTATATACATTGGTAACTTTTCCATCTTTTGTATAGAAAAGAGGTTCTCCATTCGAAGGATTAACTCCAGCATATTTAACCAAGAAAAAGGCATAAGGTTTTTCTCCTTCACGGAGCAAGGTTGTTCCATCAGTTTGTACATCTTTCCCGTCTGAAAGTTTAAGAACTTTTGAATTATTATGCGAAATGGAAAATCCAAAGCTATAACCAAAGCCATCCGATTTAATAATTTCAGCATCAACCGTAAACTCTATACCTTTATTTTGAATACTTCCCACATTACGTAATATTGAATAGAAACCAGATGAGGAGTTCATGGGCTCCCATTGTAAAAGATCTTTTGTTACTCTGTTATATAAGTCAAGCTTCCCTTTTATACGATTATTTAAAATAGCATAATCTAAACCTAATGCTTTAATATTATTTTTTTCCCATGTTAACTCCGAGTTCCCAATTTGGTAGAGGTAAGACGTATTCTTATCCATATATTTGCTATAGGCAATTGTTGTTAATGATGCGAAATCACCGATTTCAAAATTACCTGATGTCCCCCAGCTAGCCCTCAACTTTAGCTGGTTAATGATCGAAATATTTTTAATAAACTCCTCCATATGAAGGTTCCATCCAGCCCCAATTGACCAAAAGTTCCCATATCGGACATCTTTTCCAAACCTTGAGCAGCCATCCCTTCGAATAGTTGCATCTATTAGATACTTTACTTTATAATTATAGTGGAAATTTGTAAGGTACGAAACAAGTCCCCAACCCCCTGCTCCTCCTGTTGTAGCAAATGGGGTTGCTGCTGCATTTAGGACAGTTGTTTGATCGGAGGGAAGATTCCTTCCTTGGGCAAGCATCGATTTATTTCGGTAGGATTGCACCTCAAATCCGGCAATTACTTTTACTTCATGGTTGTTAATTGCCTTGTTGTATGTAGCAGTAGTAATTGATGTATAAGATTGTTTTCTTTCAGATGAGTTGATTAATCGACTTGGCGCATTCCCGAGTTGCACGTTTCTTGAATCGGGTTGTAGGAATTCGGAGTATTCGGTTTCTGTCATATCTAGACCAACCATTTCCTTTACAGAAAGGTCTTTTATTGGGGTAATTTCCAGAAAGGCACTTCCCATACCTTTGTAATCATTATATTTTAATGTGAGGTTTTCAAGATGCTCTAATGGATTTTGCCAGCCCCAGTGAGTGTCAGCCCAGGTTCCGTCAGGATTTCTAACAGGGTTGTACGGCCTGTTCATATACATACATATCAATGGGTTTGTTCCGCTAAGGGCTTGATTTACAGGTGTTCGTTGAGTTTTCCCGAATGTGAGCGATAACCCCATATTTAGGTATTTATTTATTTTATGGTCAACATTCGATTTGATGGTAAAACGATTGAGATCATTTGATTTTACAATGCCTCCTTGCTTCAGGTAAGCCATAGAGGTATAAAATTTGGTAGTCTCATTTCCAGATGAAACGGATATATCGTAGGACCTATTTCTACCAGTTTGTGTAAGATCCTTTATCCAGCTATGATCATTTGCTAAGTCAGCTGCGATGTTAGGGTCATTTGCCTGCCTTTTTCCAACAAGAATTTCCCAATCAATTAGTTCTCTAGAGTTCATCATCCTGAACTTAGTGTTTGTTAATGTCGAAAAACCTTCAGTGATGCTAACATTAAAGGCAGTCTTGCCAGATTTCCCTCTTTTTGTGGTAATCAGTATAACTCCATTGCTTGCCCTTGAGCCATACAATGATGCAGAAGACGCATCCTTTAATATTGAAACTGATTCGATATCATTCGGATTGATTGATCTAAAATCAGCGGCAGGCGTAGGCATTCCATCGATCACGAATAGCGGAGAATTGGAAGCGGCAAGCGATCCTGTCCCACGAATTTGTATATAAGGCATTTCACCAACTAAACCATTACTTTGCACCACCTGAAGACCAGCAACTTTACCTTGCAGGGTTTGGTTTAATGACATTGCTGGAGATTTCGCTAGCTCTTCCGATTTAAGAACTGTAATTGCTCCGGTTAAAGATCCTTTCTTTTGTGTACCATAAGCAACAACCACAATCTCTTCAAGAGTTTCAACTTCAGGTGCAAGGTTAACAGTTAAAAAATTATTTGCACCAACAGGTATCTCTTGGGTTTTCATACCAATGAAAGAGAAAATGAGTATGTCGTTCTCAGAATCTACATTAATCGTGAACTCCCCATTAACATCAGTGCTTGTGCCCACGTTAACTTTTCCCTTTAGGACGATACTTACACCGGGAATTGCCTCTCCCTTATCATCAACCACTTTTCCTTTAATCTCCCTCGTTTGAACCATATCTCCATCAATGTTGGCAGACCTATACTCTTCCTTATTGATTGATACTTCTAAAGAATGGGCTGATGCGAGTATAGGCGAAATACTTGTAAACAAAAAGAAAACGGTTATCCAGGGAACTGGTTTTAATTTCCCCCGAAAACAGTTTTTTCGGATCAATAATAAACAGTTTTTTTTCATAAATTTGAGCGATTTTAGGTTAGAAAATTAATTGCGATTTGTTACTGAACTAGTGATGATCAACTTAAAATCAGATCGGGAAAAATGTGCTAGCATTTTCCCGATTTTTCTTTGTCAGGACATTGTTTTTATCTCATAGGCAAATATTTTAAGTTATACTAATTGTTAATATTTACAGTCGTTTCATATATTCTTTAAAAATTTATGAATCATGCTAAGTGCAAGCACCGCTTCTTATTAAAGATTTTTTCCAGAACGCCCCATTAAACCTGATGCTTGAAGAATCATTTGGGTTGTATTCAACATTATACCTTCTTGCTAAAGGTTTTATTTGTTCGTTAAATGAATTCCTTTTTAAGATTTGCGCTTTCTTAACCCATGGGGTAGATAGAATTGGTTCTATCCTATTAATTTTTAGTTCTCCATCTACCTTATTATATGATGCTCTTTGATTTTGCCTTAAAACAATTTCGCTATTTAGTATATGCTTCTTTGATTTTCTTTTTATTAAAACTTTACCTTCAATTAACGTTGTTTCTATAGAATCATCCACAGAGTATGCCTTGACATTAAACTTGGTTCCAACTACTTGAAGTTCAAGCGTTGACATTTTTACAGTAAAAGGGCTATAGTTATCTTTTGCAACATCGAAGAAAGCTTCTCCGTTCAGATAAACTGTTCTTTTTGAAAAATTCAAGGGGTACTTAATTCGGGTATTTGAATTAATAATTACATGAGTTCCATCAGGAAAATACAATTCTGATTTTTGACCTGCTGGCACATAGGTGTCAATAAATGTGTTTTCTGAAATTTGTGCTTTGTGTAAGTAGAAAAATAGTGTAATAGAACCAATTAGTAATGGGTAAATTATTAATGCGGCAGTTTTGATGAGCAGGTAAGTATTCTGTTTGACTTTTTTATCGATATGAGCGTTAGGAATAATAATCGCTTTGTTAGATATTTTTTTAAACAGTAGTTCCAAATCTTTTTCAATAATATCAAATGCTATATATTTTTTTTTAAATTCAATCTGATTTAGTATTTCCAATGCTTCTAATATTATATCAATCTTTGAAGGATTCGATTTTATCCAATTCTTCCAGTATTTAATGTCCGTATTATTTGTTTTCTTAAAAAAACATTGAAATGATTCGCTTGTTAATAAATCTTCAACTTTTATTTCTTTGTTATCAATCATTTTTAGCGCTTGAGTATAATAAACCCATTGGTGAAATGTTTAATTTAAGTATGTCCAAAACTCGCTAAAGCAACTTTTAATTATTAACACTTCATCAACGGGTTAAATTGATCTCTAAATAAACCTAAACTTAATTACAAGATAAGTTCTTTCATTTTTTGTAATGTAAAAAAAACATGTTGTATAGCATAAGTAATATGTGTTACAATCATAAAAAAGACCTCCATGTCCTTGAATTAAGAGATTTGCCATTGACCCTTTCAGGCCTCACAACTCAGGAAGGTTTATCAAGTTGGTTAACCTAGCAGAGTCCAAAGATTCTGTAAGTGTTTAATAATATTAGGGCTATGACATTGAAATAGTTTTAAAGAATAACCATTCTATCATTGCCTGCTTTTTGGAGGTGAAATCGTAATTCTTTCATAGATTCGTATACAGTATTTCTAATAACTTGGTATTGTAAGCCTAATACTTCCGATATTTCCAAATAACTTAATTCTTGATAGAATTTAAGATGAATAATTTCTCTTTGCCTTTTGGTGAGTTTATTCAAGGTTGTTGCAATCAATTTTTTGTATAAAGCATTCGTTTCATCATTTACTAGCAGATCTTCTTGAGAGAATTGGATGGCAGATTCATGGATTTGTAAGGTATTCCTTTGTAAAATTGTTTTTTTCTTCAATAACTCCATTGTTAAGGAGTTCCTTAATGATTTTATCAAATACGCTTTTACAGAGTAAATGCCTTTAAACTTTTCCCTGAACATCCATATCTTTATAAATAATTCCTGAATACAATCTTTAACAAGATCAGAATCATTAGATATCTTTAAGCCATAAAAAAATAAATCGCTGTAATAATAATGGTATACCTTGTTAAATGCTTTTTCGTCACCCTCGATCATTTTAAACCATATCCCTTCGCAATCTAATTGGGAATGAGATAATAATTTGTCATCAATCATATATTCCCTTCTAATGGTTAACATTTAGGTATTTTAAGTCTAATTCGCTTTGCTGCATAATAAGTTGAAATACAATTAGGATGCGTTGATTTATTTTAAATGTATTCAACTACAAACTGAAGATAATGTGTTGAAATATTGCATGAGCTCAAATAAACTTCATAATAGATTCAGATCATAAGAATGTGATATGACAATTGATGACATGCTTCATATAATGTGTTATATTTCACTATATGAACAGTTTAATATTTTTGGCTAACATTCATACCGAGAAATAAAACCTTGAATACTGAAATCAAAGCCAACCTAACAATATTGGTTGGTTGAATAAGGTGAGAAATGCATGTGAATAAAGTATCAATTGGGTTGAACTTGGAGTTGACCCCTTTTAGGAGGATAGGATGCGAATTTTGTTACCAATGCTATATTTTACATGAGCTCTATTAACGAGCAATCGTAACTCAAACCCCTCAACAGAATCATCAGCGTATCGCTGATCTCTTTATCTGAAAAAATGTTACTATAAGAAAACAAGAGATTATGAATGAGAATAAGACCTACGAAGAAGAAATAAATCATCGGCTGCATAAGCGACCTTAGTATATTTATACCTTGAATGGTAAAAAGGTGAGGTTAAGGTGAGGCAATCTTATGTTTTTTATTTATTATTGCATAAATTGAGTATTGTAATTGCTTTAAATATAATTGATTAACATTATATTAAAGGCAATTTATTTTAAAAGAGTAAAAGGTTAACAGAAACAGAAATTAAAATTATGTTGAAATTTAGTTTGTTGCTTCTCTGTCTATTAAAAGTAAGTTGCTTTACATCATTCTGTAACGATATTAGTATTGAGAAGCAAAATCAAAAACAAGATACTATTGAATTTAGGGACACTTTCTCTTCAAATGCGCATTATCAATGCGCTGTTAAAAATCTACAAAAAAATTTATTTATTGATGCTGAAAAATGCTTTGAGCAATACGTTGATTTTTATTTGAAGCAAGGTGAAGAGAATGATGTCCTCAATGCTTATTTTAGAATAGGAGATTTATATAGATCAAAACTACTTTACTCGGCTTCACTAAGTTATTTCTTGAAAGCATTAAATATTTCATTGAAAGAGGAAAATGATTTTACAGGCATTTTATACAGTTATATCGGAAATATATACTATGACCAATATAATTTAGATGAGGCATTGAAGAATTATTATTTAAGTAAGGCCGTTTTCCAAAAGTATCATAATGAAAAAAGACTTGCCAGTTCGTATAATAATATTGGTGAGATATATCGGTTTAAAAAGGAATATAAGCCGGCATTTGAAAACTATCAGAAGGCAATTGAATTGAATCTGAAACTTAATAACGAAGCAAGTTTAGCCGTTAATTACAATAATCTAGGACTTCTTTACATTGAATTTAGAGATTTTGAAACTGCCTTTCAGCATCTAGACAAGTCTAGACAAATTTTGGTTAAGCTGGGTCCGATTAGCAAGCAAGCATCAATAAATAATAGCTTTGGTGAATTGTTCTTTTCAAAAAATGATTACTTAGCGGCGGTAAAACATTATACAAAAACGCTAGAATACAGCTTAAAAGGTCAAGGAGATGATATTATTATTAGAAGAGATGCCTATAATGGTCTTCATAAATCATATTCTAAGCTGCTGCTTTTCAAAGAAGCATATAAAAACTACTGTGAGTATTATTCTTTGGCTCAACAGGTTATAAACACTGAATCGCAACGACAGATTTTCGAAATTCAGCTGAAAAATAATATTGATAATTATGATAAGGAGATTCTTTATTTGAAAAGAAATGCTGAGATTGAAAAAGAGAAGAAAAGAAATAATACCATCTTCTTTCTACTCTTTATCGGGCTCCTAGTTTTATTACTATATGCTTTAATGTTAAGATTTAAAACCTATAAGCAAAAAACTCAAATTAGACTCCAGAAAAGCGAATTAGATGAACTTGAATTGAGTCATGCAAAAGCCCTTAACAATCAACTAAGGCTTGAAAATATTCAGTTTGAGGCAAACAGAAAATTAGATGAATTAACCAAAATAAATCTTGAAGAGAAGCTAGATCATAAAAAACGTGAACTTTCAGCATCCGCATTACATCTAATTAATAAAAATGAAATATTGAACAGAATAAAGTCAACGCTGAATGATATCGAGTTGAATAAAGACAAGCAAGCACAAACTATACTTAATAAAATTACAAAAGAAATTGAAGGGTGTGTGAATTTTGATAGTGACTGGGATGCATTTAAACTACATTTTGAAGAAGTTCACAATAATTACTTTTCAAATTTAATTTTGAAATATCCCGATCTTACAACCGATGAATTAAAATTATGTGGTTACCTAAGAATTAACTTAACCTCTAAGGAAATTGCTCAAATATTAAATATAACTCAAGCAGCGATAAATAAAAGAAGAAATAGATTGAGAAAGAAATTTATGATAAATCAGGATGTGGATCTTCATCATTTTCTTTCAAATATTAGTTCTTAATTTTTACTTTCCTTTGACAGGGTTTGGCGCATATTTAGATGTTAAGATTGGTCATTTTAGTCGTATTAGCGTAACAAGCTATTCAATACAATTGATTCTGTTGAATAGCAATGAAGTGAGATATTAGCATTTGTCTCAATTTTCAAGAAACAAGTTGTAATATTTGAGAAGCACAATAAAAGGCTCTTAAATAACGTCAGTTCGACATAAGAAACAATTTAAATGCTATATTATCAGCGTTTTACTTTATTGAGAGAAATGGAATGATGCCTGCCCGGTAGGAAGGGAAGTAATGGAATATTGCCTGCCTGTCACCTGCCTGCCGGTAGGCAGGGCAGACAGGGAAGAAAAAAATTAGAAGTAACCCCAATATTCCAGTCTTCCAAAAACATAATATTAGCATTAAAGTACTAATAAATAATGATATAATAAGCATTCTTAGATCGAACTCACGTTAAATATATAAGTTATGGGAAAAGATTATTATAAGGTTTTAGATTTTAATAGTGTTTGACAAAACTTGAAAAGATTCTATCTGGTCATCATTGAGCGGTATAAAACCATCTGCCTTTATTACATTTTGCTTATAATCGTAAATCCCATTGGTGAAACTGAAAATAACTTTTAATGTAGTTAGGTCTTAATTTTAATATTGAATAATCTTCGGAATCTTTACCATCTGGGTAGTACATTTTCCATTCATCAAGCCAAATAGAATTTTTTATGGACTTATCCGTTACAATTTCAATTTCTCCTTGACACATGAAACCAGTAAATAGTTTAGAATCATAATAATAAGCGGAACCCTTGAGGTTTTTAATAATTTGACTGATTTTGGTAGATGAAGTATTGGTAGTAAAAAACAAAGTTAACCCGGATTATTCATAATAATTCAGACGATTAAGTCCCTCCTCAGTTTTGGGAGTGTTATCACTTCCCAAAAATGGGTGCGCTTAAATCGGGGTTTACCGCTTGCATCGCAAAATCCATCACATATTCAAACCTTTTACTTCGTTTAGGTATGAACTGGAGCGTAGCAGAACTCGACGAAGTCAATAAAGCGGGTTAAATCATTATCATATTGCATCATAAAATCAACAAATTTAGGAAATTGTGTGTTTTTTTCTTAAATTAAGCATTGCTCTTGTTGATGGAAAGCCATTTGAATCAACCGTTGTCAAAAAAGCCATATCGGGGCCCTTGATCATCTCTAACCCTTTGGTAATAATAAATTCTTTATTCATGTTTCTTGAAGTTTTTCAAATGTAATGTAAAAAGCAAAAATATTATATATTGTACCAAGTTGAAATTTTTATAAGTTTTATTCAATTTAAGAAATTCTTAATGGGGTTGTTATGCTTTAGCCAATACGAACTGAGCTTACGAATTCACCTACTATTCTACAGTCAACTTCTGCTGCGCTAACCAAACTTATAATTCGCCGAAAGCATTAATGCTATTGACCAACCAATGAGGAGCGATTGGCAGTTGATTAAGTTAGAGTCTAATCTATATACTTTATGATTAGATTATTTCTCTATGTTTCCCTCGTTCAAATAGCATCCTATAATCTCCCCAATGAAGAACCTGTGAAAATCCTTGGTTGGGTAAACCTTTTCAATAATCGATTTATCGATAAAACCATCGGATTTTATATCATCTGCATAAATCTTGGTGCAATCGATTGAAAGGTACGACTCTTGAAAAGTGATATTGCCTTTAGGTGTAACTACAGGGGTTAAGCCTGTTTCCTTTATCTTATTGTAATCACGTCCCGATTTTGAGCCGCAAAAATTTAATGCAGGTTTATACTTTTTATCATAGAATGAAATGTTAAAGGATGGATTCTCTTCTACAAATTTATAGGTATAGCGCTGAGGCCTGATATAAATGGTAACCACCGATTTGTTCCATAGCACCCCTAGTCCACCCCACGATGCGGTCATGGTGTTGAAATGCTCAGGCGTCCCGGCAGTAATTAGCATCCACTTAACATCTAGCAGTTTAAATACGTTTTCATTTAACTTGTAGGGGTTAATATCGATGCAATGGCTTAACTTTTCCATATGGAGTGATTGAGGATAATTGAAAAAGAGAGTTTCGGTATTCTTAATAGTACTCGTAGGTGTACTTGTAAAGCACCTTGTACTTGTAGTCCGAGTAGTACGATTCAACCTCGGCTGGGTTAGACTTATCGTCGTATTTGAAGTTTTTGCTTGAGAATTCGTTTGGAATACCATCGAACCACTTTTCCTCTAGCAGGTTTCCCTTGCTGTCGTACTTGTAGGCCCTATTCAATGATTCGCTTCCATCGGGGTTTACCTGAATGATCTCAAGGAGTTGATACTGCTTGTTGTATTTATAGGTGAATTTTTTCGACAGTTTCCCCGAGTAATATTCAGCATTAGAGGTGATATAATTATTGGCATCAAATCCCGATAATATGCGGCTTACCTCTTTACCCTTGGGGTCGTTTCGGGTCTCTTCAATGGTGTTTCCCCTAACGTCAATCTTTCTAACAAGAACGTAGTCGAGGTTTTTGCCGAGTTTTAGAACATTGATTGTTTGAACGTTATTGTTATAAGATGACTCCCATTTTTCGATAATCGAGTTATCGGAAGCATATTTTGTAATGTCCTTTGTTTTACCGTTGGCCAGATAGCTATAAATGATCTTGTATGGCGATATTCCATCGTACCCATTCTCAATCTTCTTGTTCCCCTTGTCATCGTAAGTAAAGCTTTGCTTATAGGTAAGCTCAAAATCGGGTTTATCCTTCTTCTCAAATTTTAGATATTCAATTCTGTTATTGTTTTTGTCGTATTTGTATTGAAGTTTGGATGATATTTGTCCGTTCGACTTATAGTTTATCACCTCAATTACGTTTCCCCTTTCATCGTATTTGCTCTCGGTGGTGATGTAGCCCTTGAGGTTTACTTTCCCCTGAGAATACTTGTGAGTCCATTGTGTAGATTTTTGAACCTTGCTATTGGCTATGCGAACTCTTTCTTTATCTTCAGGTTGTCCCTGTGAGAAGGCGAAAGTATTTACTAATAAAAAGGATAGGATAAGTATGGTTCGTTTCATTTCAGTATAACCGATTTTACTTGTCGAAAAGTGCATTTTTCAGGAGCAATTATAGTAAAAATTTGCGAAAAACAAACTAATAGGTATCTATATTGCTGTTAGTAGAGCTAATGGAAGGCATGCTATTCATCATCTTTTTCATCCTCATCGGCTGTTACGGGGATAGTAACACCAAGAATAAAGAAGTAACGATTGCTATCGTATGGTACAAAATGGTAGTAGAGTTTATTCCTCGATTTGCGAGCGATGTCGATTAATCCAAGACCCGCTCCACCTTTCTCATTCAGCTCTCCTTCAATCATCTGTTTCAGGAAGAGATGCTTTAAATCCTTTGGCGATGAACTATTTAGTTTCTCAAGTTTGCTTTCAAGGATAACCATCTTCTCGTTCTTAACCAAGTTCCCGGTTATTACATAAAAGGAGTCCTTGTTCTCGCCAACGATAAACAGGCCGTTTCCAATCTGCTTTTCTTTCTCATCGTAATCATCGGAGTGCTTCGTGATATTTTGTAAACACTCTATCATAATATGGAAAACTCGCTTGCGGGTTGGCGTAGGAATATTCTTTTCTGCTATTTTTCGATTTGCCATAAAAGCGAACGATCGCATGATCTGATGGTTCATCTCTCCCTTGTAAATCAAGGGAAAACCACTAGATGCCATCTCGCTGGTCAGAGTCGATTTTATGAAGTAAATTACATTATCCATCGAATGATGAAATTAGAAAAAAATCTACATATATTCCAAACAAGTCGCAATATTTCTTAGTTTATTTTACAGAATGATGGTTTTTTGAATCGAAACCACTCCTTTTTAAAGCGAACGAATTTTTTCTATTCAATAAAAATTTCCAGAATCGTTGTAAATTCTGATGGTTCTAAAATAATATTTTTTAATTCGGCGGGAATTAAAATGGTCTCCCCTTTCGATAGCGTTTCCTTCAACCCTTCGCCGTAATTTATGCTGCAAATTCCATCAATACAAAGCATAACAATGAAAGAGTCGATAAGGTTGTAATCCCTTTCCATTGTTTTGTTGAATGACAATCGATTTGTAGTAAAGAACTCACATTTAATGAGTTCTATCCCGCTGTTCGGAATACTTTTCTTTGAAAATTTGTAGGTGTTGTATTTCTTAAAATCAATTACCCCAAGCGCAAGGTCTGTATGCAGCTCCCTTGGGGTACCATTTTTATCAACTCTTTGCCAATCGTAAATTCGGTATGTTATATCCGATGCTTGTTGTATTTCGGCTAGCATAATCCCTTTCCCGATGGCGTGAATTCTACCCGGTGGAATGAAGAAAATATCATCCTTTTCGGCTTTTTCGGTGTTAAGTATTTCTTTTAGCGTATTTTTCTCCTGATGATTTTGGTATTCTTCTATAGTGATTTCTTTATTGAATCCGGTTATGATTTGAGCGTTTGCCTCGCTGTCAATGATGTACCACATTTCAGTTTTGCCGAAAGCATGATGTCTTTCTTTGGCCACTTGGTTGTCGGGGTGAACTTGGATTGAGAGCGTATCCGTGGCATCGATAAGTTTGATTAGCAAAGGGAATTCATCGCCAAATTCATTGAAAACCTTATCGCCAACCAAATCGCCCATGTAGATTTCAATGATTTCCTGCAAGTTATTTCCTGCAAGGAAACCGTTGATTACAACCGAAATGTTATCCTCAATCGAGGAGATTTCCCAACTTTCAGCGCAATTGGTGATGTTGGCGGGTGTACTCCTGTTGAACTTGTCCCGAAGTTTTGTGCCTCCCCATATATAATCCTTATATATGGGTTCAAATTTTAAGGGGTAAAGACTATCCATAAATAGTATGAACCAAAAACAGTGCCAATGTGAAATCGTGAAAAAAGCTCATCGGTAATAAAAAGATTTGTACTTTAGTATTTCTAATGAGGTCTCAAAGTTAATAGATTTATCTTTCGTATCATCCAATTTATTTAGGTGGAACTAATTTTTTATGTCGATTTTACTATAAAATGTATTATGCTTAAAGAGATTAAACCCGAAGAAGTTCTGTTTTTGGATATTGAAACAGTACCTCAGTACCCCGAATACGCTCAATTACCTGAGGATATTAAGTCTTTTTGGGATAAAAAGGCAGGTCAGCTAATTAGAGGAGATGAGACCCCTGAAACCTTATTCGGAAGATCGGGTATTTATGCAGAGTTCGGGAAGATTGTATGTATATCGGCGGGCTTTGTTGTTCAGCACGATGGAGATAGATTTTTTAGGGTGAAATCGTTTTATGGTGACGATGAGAAGGCGTTGCTGTCAGGTTTTGCGGTTATGCTTAACCGCTTTGGGGCAAAACCTAAGGCGAACTTATGCGCTCACAATGGGAAGGAGTTCGATTTTCCGTACATATCACGCAGAATGCTTATCAATGGGGTTGGAATACCTGAACTGCTTGATGTTGCAGGTAAAAAACCATGGGAGGTGAAATTCCTCGATACTATGGAACTATGGAAGTTTGGCGATTACAAGCACTACACCTCATTGAATTTACTCTCCATGATTTTCAATATCCCATCGCCAAAAGATGATATTGACGGCAGTCAGGTGGCCGATGTTTACTATAAGGAACAAGATATTGAAAGAATTACAAGGTATTGTGAGAAGGATGCCTTAACCGTTGCACAGCTGTTCTTGCGGTATAAGAACGAACCCATCATCAACCCTGAGAATATTGAAAGGGTATTGGAGTAAGTTAAAAGATAAAAAATTTACCTGCAGTGGGTAGGAGAAAAGCGAAAACCTTTCGGAGCCTGCACGACTTGAAAGGGTTTCAATTTCTTAGAAATTTTAAAACTACATTAACGAACTCTTTTGGTTTTTCAGCGTGAACCCAGTGCCCCGCACCTTTAATGGTGATAATATTCGAATTTGTAAAAATATTTTTTAAATCACCCTCTTTATTAATGGGGATATAATTCGAGAGGTCACCCTTAATGAATAAGGTTTTTATGCTGCAGGAGAAAACCTGCGCTTTTGGAGCAATACCACTCATCAGATCGGATAAATTGTTTGAAATGGCTGAAAGGTTGAGCTTCCAGGTAAATGAGCCCTCCTGTTCTCGTTTCAGATTTTTTAGCAGGAATTGCCTAATAATTCCATCTTTCACCCAATGGGTAAGCATGTCATCAGCCTGACTCCGTGATGTTAAACTTTCTATAGGAATTGACTTTAACCCTTCAATAATATGCCGATGCTCTGTAACGATTCTAGTAGATTGCTCATTGTCTTCGCGATGACCCCATGGGGCAATGTCAACCACAATCAATGATATAATCCTATTGGGGTGGTCGATTGTAAATTGCATTGCCGTTTTACCCCCCATTGAATGCCCAAGCAATATTGCTTTTTCTATTTTTAGCTCATCAAAAAGATCGAGTAAATCGTTTGCAAGTATTGAGTAGCTATGTTCAGCGTTGTGTGAACTTTGCCCATGATTTCGTTGATCGACATTTATTACTCTGAAAAATGGTTCGAGTTCTTTTGCTATGCTCACCCAATTATCGGACGATCCGTATAGACCATGGAGGATAATAAGGGGTTCACCCTGTCCCGATACCCGATAGAACAGATGCACTAACGAAGTTGTTTTAAGTACATTTGAATTGTATTCTCTAGCCCGAAGTAAAGCGCATCGGCAATAAGCGCATGTCCAATCGAAACCTCGATAAGATTGGAGATGTTTTTTGCGAAGAAGTTAAGGTTTTCAAGATTTAGGTCGTGCCCTGCATTTAAGCCTAATCCAACAATTTTTGCCGATTCAGCAGCTATGACGAAGGGTTCAATGGCTTTACTCGGATTCATTGAGTAGTTGGTGGCGTACGATTCGGTGTAAAGTTCAATTCGGTCGGTTAACGTATCGGCGGCATATTTCACCATTTCAGGGTTAGGGTCAACGAATATGGATGTTCGAATTCCTTTCTCCCTAAAAACCGAAACCACTTTTTTTAGGTAATCCTTATGAGTAATGGTATTCCAACCCGCATTGGAGGTGATTGCGCTTGGAGGATCGGGCACTAACGTAACCTGATTCGGAGAAACACTTAGCACTAGCTGAATGAACGAATCAGTGGGATACCCCTCAATATTAAACTCAGTGGTGATTATGGGTTTAATATCCCGAACATCTTGATAGCGGATATGCCGCTCGTCAGGACGAGGGTGAACGGTAATGCCTTCTGCACCGAATTGTTGACTGTCAATTGCTATTTTTAGTACATTGGGGATATTTCCTCCTCTAGCATTTCGTAGAGTAGCAATTTTGTTAATATTTACGCTTAAGCGGGTCATAATGCCAAATTTTCGAATTACTTTTGTGCAAATGTAGTGGTTTTTCCAAATGCTTTGAGGCTATGGTAGCAAAAGATATGATATCAGAAATAATTCCGGCACTGAAAACTTCAGACACTGGCATTACCGCTTTAAACTGGATGGATGTTTTTAAGGTATCGCACCTTCCCATTGTTAACGATAAGGAATTCTTGGGTTTAATCTCAGAGGTGGACATTTACGACATGAATATGCCCGAAGAGCCTCTGGGTAATCATCCACTTTCGTTATTACGCCCTTACGTTTCAGAAAATCAGCACGTTTTTGAAATAATGGAGGTTGCATCGAGGTTGAAGTTATCCATCGTTCCAGTACTCGATGATAAAAAGAACTATCTTGGGGTGATTACGATTATGGATTTGCTTCACTACTTTGCCGAACTATCAGCCCTACGAACACCTGGTGGGATAATCGTCATTGAATTGAATAGCAACGATTTTTCGATGTCGCAGATATCGCAGATTGTTGAAGGGAACGATGCAAAAATTCTAGGTGCATATATTACCTCTCATCTTGATTCTACCAAACTAGAGCTGACCATTAAGCTTAATGTAACCGATCTAACATCGATTATCCAAACATTTAATCGTTATAACTATATCATAAGGGGTTCATATATGAAGTTCGATGAGGAGGAGGAACTCCTCGATGAGCGATACGATTTACTCATGCGATACCTTAATATATAAATTTAGAGCGAGATGAGCGAAGATTGCAAACCCAAAGCGCTGGATAAGGTTGTTATTGCTATCTATGGTAAGTACCTAGAGGCGCCTTACAAGAACGATCTTGTTGTACTCATTGATATCCTTAAAAAGAGACAGGTTGAGGTGGTTGTGTATGCTCCGTTTTACGAATACCTTATCTCTGAGTTTAATATTACCATAGCAGCGAGAGCTGTTTATCGCAAATCAAGCGAAGTTAAGCACCTTGCAAACTTCATGCTCAGCCTAGGTGGTGATGGAACTTTCCTTGAATCCGTTGCATTTGTTGAGGAATCGTGTATCCCTGTGCTAGGAATTAATTTTGGAAGGTTGGGCTTTTTGGCGAACATCTCAACCGAAGATATTGACGATGCCATTGATATGCTGTTGAACGGAAAGTTTAGCGTAGAGAAGCGATCGTTACTTCAGGTGGTAACGGATAAAAACCCATTTGCTGACTTCCCTTATGGTCTAAACGACTTCACCCTGCAGAAAAAGGGTACATCGATGATTACTGTTAACGCCTTTATTGATGAAGAATTCCTTTGTACCTATTGGGCCGATGGATTAATTGTGGCAACTCCAACAGGTTCAACGGCTTACTCGCTTAGCGTGGGAGGGCCAATACTAAGCCCCTTGTCATCATCGCTGTTGATTTCTGCCATTGCCCCGCATAACCTGACGGTTAGGCCTTTTGTAATCCCCGATTCGTGTACTTTAAGGCTTGAGGTAACAGGTCGTTCAGACGAAGTCTTGGTATCAATCGATTCTCACTCATTTACCATAGATTTACCATTATGCCTTGAGGTAAGAAAAGCACCATTCTATATAGGGTTAGTAAATCTGCATGGGGCTAACTTCTATAAAACTTTACGAAATAAACTTCTTTGGGGAGCTGATAAGAGGAATTAATATTCATCCGTTTAGGTTATTATGCACAATTTAGAATCAACCTATTCGTTTGTTTTGTGTTTATGATCAAATAATAAAGGGCATTTTATATATTTGTAGAAATGAATTTCAGAAAATGAAGCGTTTCGCACTAATTCTTATATTTTGCTTTACTTTTCTTATGGTGCAGTCTCAAGCTTGGAAGTACCGACGTTATGAGGCTTGGGGTGCACTATCTGCTTTTCAATATTATGGAGATATTGGAGCAGTTGAAGATTTGCAATTTTTAAAAGGCTTCAATCAAGTAAATTTTCTTATTAATCGGCCAGGTTTTTCTTTGGGTATGATTTATAGATATAAAGAAAGGTGGTATATTCAGGGCAGTAACTCGTTTGGATACTTTGTTCAATCCGATAAGAATACGAGTCGAAATCGTGCTAGAAACTTTGCTTTCTCGACAATTATTGACGAATTCTCGATTCAAGGATTATATTTTCTTACAAAAGAGAGCGATAAACACTTCTATAATTCAATTTGGAATCGAAGGGAAAGAGGTTTTAAGAAAATATTTCAACCCATTAGCATTTATACTTTTGCAGGAGTTGGGGGAGCGCTATTTTGGGTTACCCCTAAAGAAAGTTTTGTTGGATCTCCCCGATTTGTAGGAAATAAACATGTTGCTATTGCATTTCCTATAGGTTTCGGATTGAAATTCGCTTATTCCCCTTCTTATTCGATGAGCATAGAGATTGGCCGAAGGTTTACAACCACTGACTTCTTAGATGGTTTTACATCACAATATTCTAAACATAACGATGTTTACTACATTTTAAACTTTAAAGCAACTTACCGCTTTGAAAAGTCTAATCGAATTCATCACAGATTTTAAAAACTAGGTTTGAATTAAATTTCATGATTAGGATACATTTTTTGGTATTATCAGGGGCATTATTTCTTAGCGGGTCAATAAAATCTCAGGAAAGAAGGGATATAGGTTTACAGGCTGGGGGTAGTTATTATATGGGCGATTATAATCAGGGCACCCCGATGTACCAACCATCCCCATCCTTTGGGCTCTTATTTAGATATAACCTGAATAAATACTATTCGCTTCGATTATCGGCAAGCTATAACGGTTTAAAAGGCAACTATACCTCCTCGAATTTCTACCTACCAGGTGTAACGGGCTCTTTTAGTAAACAACTTATTGAAGCGGAGGGACTGTGCGAGATGAATTTTATGTCTTTTAATACTAAATGCTTAAATAAAGATAATTTTACACCCTATGTGATTTTTGGGTTTGGAGCAGCTTATGTTGGAGGTGAGATTATACCGCACTTGCCATTCGGGGTAGGTGTTAAATACTGTCCATTACCTCGTATTACGATTGGTTGGGAATGGCGGCTATCAAAAACTTTTAGCGATAACATTGATAACTATAACAATGTATACGATGGTTCAAAAGCAATTTTTCATAATAACGATTGGTTCTCATTTGTAGGATTATTTGTAACTTTCCGCCTTTATAAAAATAACACTTGCCCCGTTTACGAATAACGCTTATTTAAATATGTCGCTTATCGATTCAGTGAATAAAAGGAATATCCCAGATCATATTGCCATAATCATGGATGGAAATGGTCGTTGGGCTAAACAACGAGGAACCCAAAGAATATTCGGACACCGAAATGGGGTAAGCGCTGTTCGTGCAGCAATTGAGGCCTCTGCGGAGCTCGGAGTGAAATACCTTACCCTCTATGCGTTCTCAACAGAGAACTGGAATAGACCTAAGATAGAGATTGATGCGCTGATGAGCCTACTTATCAATACCATCAATACCGAAACCGAAACATTAATTAAGAATAATATAGCATTAAAAACTATAGGCGATACCCAGTCGTTGCCAAAAGCAGTCCAAAAAAAACTCGGTGAGGTTATTGAAAAATCATCAAAATGTACTGGGCTAACCGTTATTCTTGCGTTAAGCTATAGCTCTAGGTGGGAAATAACCAATGCCGCAAAACGATTGGTAAAGGATTATACCGAAAAGAGGATTTCAATGGAAGACGTTACAGAGGAGAAATTTAGCTCATACATGACCACACAAGGAATACCTGATCCTGACCTGATGATAAGAACAAGCGGAGAGTTTAGAATAAGTAATTTTTTGTTATGGCAGTTGGCCTATTCAGAATTCTATTTTACTTCTACCCTATGGCCCGATTTCGATAAGGAGGAATTGTATAAAGCAATTATCGATTATCAGAAGCGCGAGCGTCGATTTGGGAAAATAAGTGAGCAGCTGTAGCTTATTTTGCAAACTTTAGCTTGTTTCGCTTAATTAAATTTGCCTGATTTTAAAAAATTGTTCCCATATTTAGCCTTTTAAATTTAAAGGGTATTTTCAACTTGTAGATTCAGATAACTCAATAATAATGATGTATAGAAAAATTCTTGTTTTTTTCGCCTTTACTTGCATGGCTTCCGCATTGTCGGCCCAGAACATACTGTTTGATTATAGTACTCCAAAAAAATACTGCATAAAAGAGATAACTGTATCTGGTATAAAGTTCCTTGAACCCACTGTTTTAATCTCGGTTAGCGGACTTGCCGTTGGAGATACGATTACTATTCCGGGCGATGATATTACTAAACCCATTAGGAAGCTATGGGGACAAGGGCTATTCTCCGATGTTAAGTTTTCTGCTACTAAGGTTGAAGAGGATGATGTTTACTTAGATTTATTCCTGCAAGAACGATCCAGAATATCATCCATTGACCTGAAAGGGATTCGTAAAGGCGAGAAGGATGATATTAAGGAACAACTCAAGCTGCGTGTAGGAGGTCAGGTTACTGAAAGCATTCTCGAAAACTCTGTTAGAATAGTAAAGAAGCATTACAGGGATAAGGGGTATTTGAATACTCAGGTTGATGTTATTCAAAATAACGACACTGTTATAGCCAATGGGATTAAGCTCGTTTTTGATATCAAGAAGAATAAAAAGGTTAAAATTCGTAATGTTGTATTCGATGGTAACGTAGCCTTTACGGATAGAAAGCTTAGGAGAAAACTTAAAAAAACCCATCGAAGGGATTTCAATATATTTAAATCATCAAAACTTGTGGAGGCCGACTACGAGGAGGATAAACACAATTTGATAGCATTTTATAATGAGCATGGTTACCGTGATGCAAAGATAATTAAGGATTCAATTTATCCTGTTAGCCGAAAAAGAATTGAGATAAAGCTGAACGTTTCAGAAGGGAATCAATACCATATTCGCAGCATATCGTGGTTAGGTAACACTAAACTTCCTTCTGAAGTTTTAGGCGGTATTCTTTCTATGAAAAAGGGGGACGTTTACGATAAATCGATGCTTGATAAACGATTGTTTACAGAGGACAATTCGATAACTACCCTCTATATGGACGATGGTTATTTGTTTTTTCAGCTAGAACCTGTTGAGATAAACGTGGAAAGGGATTCGGTTGACCTTGAAATGAGAATTTATGAAGGCGATCAGGCTACAGTAAACAATATATTTATTGCTGGGAATACGAAAACGAATGAGCACGTTGCTCGGCGCGAGCTATTCTCTAAACCTGGTGATTTATTCAGTAGATCAGATATTACACGCTCTATCCGTCAGCTAGCACAGCTTGGCCATTTTGACCCCGAGAAGCTTGACGTGAAACCAATCCCCAATCCAGCGAATGGGACCGTTGATTTAAAGTATGTTCTTGAGGAGAAGGCCAACGACCAATTTGAGATTTCAGGGGGCTGGGGTGCAAATATGTTTGTGGGTACCGTGGGTATCCGTTTCGCTAACTTCTCTGTTCGTAGAATTTTCGATAAAGGGGCATGGCGACCTGTTCCTTCGGGCGATAGCCAATCGCTTGCGCTTAGAGCATCAACGAATGGGTCATACTATAAATCATTTAGTATCTCATTCAGCGAACCATGGCTAGGTGGTAAAAAGCCAACCAATTTCTCCGTCTCCCTTTTTCATCAAATCCAGAATGGTGCAAATTACGCATACGAAACAAGCGATCGTTATTTTAAGATTACGGGAGGTTCAGTGGGGATTGGTTCTCGTTTAAAGCATCCCGATGATTATTTTACCCTTTTCCACGAGATGAGCGTTCAGCACTACTCGCTTAAGGATTGGAATAGTAGCCAGTTTGCTTTTGAAAGTGGTAGTTCGAATAATATCAGCTATAAAATTACATTGGGCAGAAATTCTACCGATCAGATGATTTACCCTCGTGTAGGTTCGAACTTCTCGTTAGGACTTCAGCTTACACTACCTTATTCTGCATTTAAGAAGGATAAGTTCTGGCTATATAGTAACAGCGAGAGGGATTTGTTGACTACTCAGTACGCTGCTGAGTATAAATTAACCTATCCCACGGCTACTGCAGAACAAGCGGCTGCCGATGCAAGAACTCGGATCAATCAGGATCAGATGGCAAAGCAGTATAAGTGGATTGAGTTTCATAAATGGACCGGAAGGGCTCAGTGGTATATGTCTCTCGTAGGGAATCTTGTATTATATACCAATGCCCAATTCGGTGTGCTAGGGTTTTATAATAAAAGCTTAGGACACTCCCCCTTTGAGGGTTTTGATGTTGGGGGTGATGGTATGTCAGGCATGAACCTATATGGTAGAGAAACCATAGGTTTGAGAGGTTATGATAATGGCTCTCTAACTCCATATAAATATCAAGCTATGCCTAATGGGCAACTTCGACAGGTTAAGAATGGTAATATCTATAATAAATATACTATGGAGCTGAGGTATCCTTTATCGTTAAAACCTCAGGCAGTAATCTATGGTTTAGCTTTCGTTGAGGCGGGTAACTCGTTTGCTGGTGTCGATGATTTTAACCCCTTCAGCGTTCACCGTTCAATCGGTATAGGTGCTAGGATGTTTTTACCCATGCTCGGAATGCTTGGAATTGATTATGGTATTGGCCTTGATGAGGTTCCTGGTATTCCATCGGCAAACGATCAACGGTTCTTTTTTGTGATCGGTATGCCTTTTTAACGCTTTTTAAGAAAACGTAGGTTGTTGAATCTACTTTTGGCAATATTATTGATTTAACGTGTTTAAAAAAATACTAAATCATGAAGAGGGTTATAATTTTTGCTGTTTTTCTGCTGTTTGCCAGCACGCTAATGGCTCAGAAGTTTGCATTTGTTGATAGCGATTATATTCTTAAAAAAATCCCAAGCTATAAGTCTGCACAGGAACAGCTTGAAAAGTTATCAGCTCAATATCAAAAGGAGATTGAAACAAAGTATGCCGAGGTTGATAAATTGTATCAGGATTATCAGGCCGAGAAGGTTCTACTTACCGATGAGATGCGAAAGAAACGCGAGGATGATATTATTATAAAGGAGCGTCAGGCCAAGGAACTTCAGATGAAATACTTTGGCAAGGATGGATTACTCTTTAAAAAACGTGAGGAGCTGATAAAGCCCATTCAGGATCAGGTTAGCAATGCAATAAAGGAGCTGGCCAACGAAGGTGGTTATGCGGTTATCTTCGATTCATCGGCATCACCCAATATGCTTTATAGCAACCCCCGATACGACAAAAGCGAAGAAGTTTTACAAAAACTTGGATACAACTAATAATTATTTATTTTTGCCTAACAATTAATAAAAACGATAATCATGATTAGAATTACTAAAGGGTTAATGATTGCTGCGCTTTTCCTTTGTGCTGCAAGTATAAGCGCTCAGAACTTGAAGTTTGGACATATTAACAGCCAGGAGCTATTGATGGCTATGCCCGAGCGTGATAGCGCTGATGTGAAACTGAAAAAATATGCTAAAGATCTTTCTGAGCAGATCGAAACGCTTCAGGTTGAGTTCAATAAAAAGTATCAGGATTACCTTCAGAAGAAGGCAACCTTTACCGATGCAATCCGCGAAATGAAGGAGAAAGAGCTACAGGAACTTCAACAAAGATCTCAGGAGTTTGAGCAAACTGCCCAGCAGGATTACCAAAAGCAGCAAGCAGATCTGATGAAACCCATTGTTGATAAGGCTAATGCAACGATATCGAAAGTCGCAAAGGCAAATGGTTTCATCTACGTTTTTGATGTAAGCACAGGCTCTGTTGCCTATTTTTCAGATCAAAGCGTTGATATACTTCCTTTGGTCAAGAAAGAGCTTAATATTACGAAAAAGTAAATTTTCTAATATACTTCTATAAGCTCGGTAGCATCTGCTTCCGAGCTTTATAGTTTTCGCTCATCTACTAAACCTTTCCTTTTATGTCCGATTCTCGTCCCATTGGGGTATTCGATTCAGGAGCAGGTGGATTATCGGTACTGAAAGCCCTTGTCAAGGAGCTTCCGAATGAGTCGTTTATCTATTTTGCCGATTCGGCAAACTGTCCGTATGGTTCAAAGCCAAAGGATGAAATCATCGCATTATCTTCAGCAATAACCGATTTTTTAATCTCTATGGGCTGCAAGGTTATCGTTGTTGCTTGTAATACAGCAACCGCAGCGGCTATCGACTGGCTAAGAGAAAACTACTCGGTTCCTTTTATAGGAATGGAACCTGCCATAAAACCTGCAGCGCTGAATACAAAATCAAAAAGCATTGGAGTGCTTGCCACAGCAGGTACATTTAAAGGTCGTTTGTACATCGAAACAAGCCATAAGTACGCATCGGATGTTAATGTCTGCTATCAGGTAGGGGAAGGGCTTGTAGAACTCGTAGAGCAAGGCATAGAGAATACTCATGAGGCGGAGGATTTGCTTCTTAAATATGTAAAACCAATGCTCGAATGCAATATCGATCAGCTTGTTCTTGGTTGTACTCATTATCCATTTTTTAAACCATTACTAGAAAAGATTTTACCCCCGAATGTTGAGATTATCGATCCTTCACCTGCCGTGGCAAAGCAAGTTCTTAAGGTATTGGTTGAAAATCAAATGTTACTTGATAATTCGGTGGATAGTACATATCATACATTTTACTCAAGTGGTAGCACCGATGTGCTTAAAGTATTGGTTAGTAAAATCGAGGAAGAAACTGGATGCGAATTGCGAAATAGAGTATTCTTCGATACCTTTATAGTTCCTGTGAGCTGACTTTGCTGCGGTAAATCGTCAATAATTTAGTAAGCCATACTATACCAATTAGATTTAAAAACTGTTTAAGTATAGTTAACTATTTATAATTGAGGTTATTTGTATTGCCGGCAATAGGTGCAATTATAAAACAAATGAAATTTAAAGAGTTTCTTACATTTGAAACGATTGATAATTATTAAAACTTATGAGACAAGAGGTTGAGGTTGTTTGTGGTAATACGAAAGAGAAGAAGAATATTGTTCCAGGTCTGAACTTAGCAGAAATTGCCGTTGAGTTTAACGTTAAACTCAATAGTCCTATTCTTGGCGCAATGGTAAATAATACGCTTAAAGAACTTAGCTATGAAGTATATTCACCCAAAACAATACATTTTATCGATATTTCGCATACAGCAGGGATGAGAATGTATCAGCGCTCACTTTTCTTTGTGCTTCAAAAGGCTGTTAAAGATTTAATACCCGGTTCAAGTGTAAGATTTGAACACTCGGTTTCAAAAGGTTTTTACTGCGAAATTGATGGGTGTGATCAATCGCTCGAATTGCCATTGATCTTTAATATTGGTGATAAAATGCGCGAAATTGTTGAAGCAAATATTCCATTTAAACGTGATAAAGTGCTTACCACTGATGTTGTCAACATGTTTGAGCGAATGGGGTATTATGATAAGGCAAAGCTGTTTAGAACTCGCCCAAAGTTATATACATCAATCTACTATCTTGGCGACTCGGCCGATTACTTTTTTGGCAGTTTAGTCCCAACATCAGGCTATTTAAAGGTATTTGATTTGGTAAAGTACTATCAGGGAATGTTATTACGAATCCCCAAGCGATCAAAACCCGAAGAGGTTGAGGACATTGAGATTCAGGATCAGATGTTTGAGATATTTCAGGAGCATAAGGATTGGGTCGATATTCTTGGGGTTGGCAGCGTTGCTGCAATCAACGAGCAGGTTCAGCGAGGATATTCAAGCGAGCTGATTAAGATTTCGGAAGCCCTTCACGAGAAGAAAGTCGCACAGATTGCCGATATATTGTATTGTAAACGTGATAAGGTAAGGGTTGTCCTCATTTCAGGGCCATCGTCATCGGGCAAGACAACCTTTGCAAAACGATTATCGATTCAGCTTAAGGTGTCGGGGCTAAAGCCCTATACCATCTCGCTCGACAACTATTTTGTTGATAGAGAGGATACCCCAAAGGATGAGAACGGGGATTATGATTTTGAGTCGATCAAAGCGCTTGATGTCGATCTATTTAATAGAGATTTGTTAAAACTGTTGAACGGCGAGGAGGTGGAACTCCCTAAGTTTTCATTCGAAAAGGGCAAGCGGGTTTACGATAAGACATTTCTGAAAATTGAATCCAATGGGATTATCGTTATTGAGGGAATTCATGCGCTAACCCCTGAATTAACGCTGTTGATTCCTGCTGAGAAGAAATTTAAAGTTTATGTTTCAGCGTTAACCTCGCTATCGTTCGATAGCATTAATCGGATTCCAACAACCGATAACAGGCTTATTCGGCGCATCATTCGCGACTACAAATATCGTGGGTATAGCGCATTGGACACCATAAGAAGATGGGATAGCGTCAGAAGAGGAGAGGATAAGAATATCTTCCCCTATCAGGAGCAAGCTGATGTAATGTTTAATTCATCTCTGCTTTATGAACTAAGCGTTCTTAAAAGTTATGCAGAACCAATCCTTTACGAACTCCCATCATCAGAACCTGAGTATTCAGAGGCGGTTCGATTGCAGAAATTTTTAAGCTATTTTACCCCAATCCCCAATGATGAAGTTCCTCCAACATCAATTCTTCGTGAATTCCTTGGTGGTAGTACTTTTTCTTACAAATAAAGTTAGCAAGTTGCTATCTGTTAATAAATCATTGTTTTCATTATAACATATTGAAATATAGAATATTATTATGCTTATATCTAGTAGATAGATTCAATAGATTTTACGGTTATCAATAATTTAGGATAGTTTGTAGGTATTTTATTGTAATATTTTACTATTATTGTACTTGATTAACCTAGATACAACTAAACCCTTAGCGCATTAACCGTAATGATCAGGTCTATCATCTTGTTATTAAACATGGTCGGGGTGCTTTCCATTAATTTAATGTTAAGCGAAGATGTATCTCTTAATGTGGGCGTTCCCTCAGTGGTTAATGCAGGGGCTGAATTCGATGTGGAGCTAACGCTTCAAAAGGGTTCGATTGAGAGTTTTGCACGATTTCAGCAAGATTTACCTAATGGCCTTACGGCTCAAGTTGTTGATCCAGCCAATGCCAATTTCACCTTCGAAAATCAAAAGGTAAAGATCATATGGTTAAAACTTCCTTCGGAAAAAGAATTTAAGGTGCTTTACAGGCTAAAGGTTGATGAACGTTTAAAGGGGGAGTTCGATCTTAAAGGTGTATTTTCTTACATTGATGACAATCAGCGAAAATCGGTTAAAGTAGTTTCTTCGGCAATTCTTATTAAGCAATCATCTCGTATCGATCCTAATCTTATTGTAGATATTAAGGATTTCCAACAAATGGTTCCTATACAACCTCCAATTTCTCTCGTTGCCAAAAATGTTCGTTGTATTCGTCAGGTGCCAAGTGTGGTTGGGGTTAATAATGAGTATATTGTGAATATATTGGTAAATAAGGGGAGTACCGAGAAGTTTGCTAAAATTGAAGAAGAAATACCTCAGGGGTTTAAAGCTGAAGCTATTCAGACCAAGGATGCAATTTTTACATTCAAAGATCAAAAGGTTAAATTCCTTTGGATGAACCTTCCTGCCGAACAACGTTTTGTGGTTTCCTATAAATTGACACCCATTAACAAGGCTGAGGTTAAATCGTTAGCGCTTAAAGGGACATTCTCTTTTATCATTAATGAGGCAACACAGGTTATCGATATTACCCAAAAGGAGGTTGACTTAACCAACCTTGATCCAAGAAACCTTGAGGGGATCATTGCAACGGTGCCCATGCCAACCTTTTCATCAATTGGAGGTCAGAATGTTGATGGGCAACCTACTAGCAATAGCTACACTGAACCTGGTGTAGATGGCGGGAAAGAGATTGAAATTAAATATCAAAAGATAGAGGAGAAAAAGCAACCTATTGGCAAAAGAGTTATTGACCTAAAGTCGTTTATGCTTGAACCCGAAAAAGGGGTTTACTTTAGGGTTCAAATTGCAGCAGGTCACAGACCTGTTGACATTAAAAACTACTTTAAAAAGTACAAACTGCCCCAAGAGGTTCGAACCGAAGAGCATGAAGGATGGTATAAGTACTCAGTTGGTTCGTTTAACGGTTATAGGGAAGCACGTGACTATAGAGTTAATCTTTGGAAAACCACGAAACTATCCGATGCCTTTGTTGCTGCATACAATAATGGAATACGAATTACGGTTCAAGAGGCATTGATGATCACAAACCAGAAATGGTTTAAATAGTATTTATTGATTTATTCAAAGCTCATGCAATTGAGAGGTTTTTATTATAAACTTTTATTTACCTTATTTTTATCTATCCTAAGCATTGTCAGCATTGCTCAGGAGGATGATGAGTATTGGAAAAAGCTTTTAACCGAGGAGGTTGAGGTTGAAAATCCTGTATATAAACCGGTTATTTCATTAGGTCCAGGGGTATTTAGCTTCTTTGGCGATGTAAAAAACTCTGGAACGAATATTCTGGATGGTCGAAATGGTTTTAAGGTTAATGTCTCAACCTTTGTTGGAAAAAAGAACCACTATAAGTTGAACTTTTTTGCAATTATCGGAGGCATAAGCGGTCATGATTTCAATATTTCACGCAGTATGCAGACGATTCCAGTTCTTCCTGTTGATGATGTTAACAATGATATTTATTCAAATTCTGCTTTCTCAACCGATTTGTACCAGTTTGGGATTAACTTCGAGTACGGCTTTGGTCATCTTTTTAAGGACACTAAAAGTTTTCGTCCATTCATATCAATAGGCTTTTCGCCAATATTCTTTAGCCCTAAGGGCGATTTAACCTTTTCAAAAACAGAGGGTGGAGTAACTGTTCCTAGCTATTACTATTTCTGGTCCGATGGAACAGTTAGAGATTTTAACGAATTGGGTATTGATGCTTGGCGAGCAAAAATAACCCCCTTTGACAGGGACTATGAAACCGATCTTTCCAAAGCGAATATATTCGGAAGAGGTAGCTTTTCACAGAATTCATTCGCTATTCCGCTTGAAGTTGGCTTTGATTTTTTTCTTTCGAATAGGGTTAGTTTACGTGTAGCAACTACCGTTAACTATGCCCTTACCGATGTGATGGATGGCTACGACTCGAAAGTAGCTGAGAGTATAGGCCTTAAAGGCAAAGGCTATAACGATATTTTTACATTTACGCATTTTTCGATGAGCTTCGACCTATTCTCTGAGGCTAAAACATATACCATCGAGAAGATGTTTGCCGATTTGGATAACTTCGACTACGAGGTGCTTTTGGCCGATCAGGATAACGATGGAGTGCTTGATGTGATGGATCTTTGCCCCGATTCACCCAATGGTGTTCGTGTTGACTCAATTTCGGGATGCCCATTCGATTCGGATTTAGATGGGGTTTATGATTATATAGATGAAGAGGCAAATACTCCATCGGGAGCAACCATCGATAGTAAAGGGGTTCAACTTCCTGATGATAAAATTGCCGAAATGTTCGACCAGAAGAACGCAGTTCTTAGAAAGGAGATCAAGGTTGTTCCTGTTGCCCCAATCTGGACACGAAGCATTACATTTACCCCTGGTGTTATTCCCGATAAATTTAAAGGCGTTGATACCGATGGCGATGGCTATATCTCTTTCCCTGAACTGCTTAGATCCGTTGATGAATATTTCGATGAGAAGAACAACTTTAAAACGGAGGATATTTACGACTTGAATAGCTTCTTCTTCTCGCAGTAAAATATTCGAAAAAAAGATGATTAAAACCTTGATGAAATCGAGGTTTTTTTATTTAGTAATTTTAGTTTAGAGTTGCGAGTAAAACTTAGTGCTTTCTTCGTGTCTTAGTGCCTCTGCCTACTAGAAGGTTAGTAGTTAAAAAAGATTTGCCGCTAAGCCGCAAACCTGCCTGCCGTAGGGTAGGCAGGGTCACAATGGGTCGCAAAAATAGATTGCAACGCTAAATTAAACTACAACCATTTTTTTCGTAAAATAGTGAATATTTAACATTTATTAGTTAAACTATTGAGGAGTAGGACAATCAAAATATTGTATATTGTTATTTTGAAAACACACAATTATTTTAATAATTTTTAATATGAAAAGAGCATTATTGCTAATCGTTTTTGCCTTTATGGTTGTTCACATTTCAGCGCAAGAAATGGTTCAATGGAGAGGTGCTAATCGCGATGGTATTTATAATGAATCGAGCCTTATGAAGCAATGGCCCGAAAATGGACCAAAACTACTTTGGCATTTCGATGATCTTGGAGATGGTCATTCTTCGGCTACAGTGACCGTTAATGCCATTTACACATCAGGAATGGTTGGTGATAAAGGAGTTGTGTATGCGTTAGATCTTAATGGAAAACTCCTTTGGAAAGCAGAGTACGGAGTTGAATGGAATGAAAGTTGGAATGGCGTTCGCTCAACCCCCCTGTTTTATAATGACAAACTGTACGTAATGAGCTCGTTCGGGAAGGTGGTTTGTTTAAATGCGAAGACTGGAGGATTGATATGGACTGTTGATCTTTTTAAAGATTACGATGGCGTTAATATTAAATGGGGCGTAACAGAGAATCTACTAGTCGATGATAATAAACTATACTGCACACCAGGTGGTAAAACGGCTAACATAATTGCCTTGGATCCTAATTCGGGTAAGTTAATTTGGAAGAGCACTGGAAATGGGGAAGAAAGTGCATATTGCTCACCATTAATTGTAAAATTAGCTAGCAAGAAATTATTGGTAACTCAAACCGCTAACTCAATAATTGGGCTAGATGCATCAAATGGTAAATACCTATGGCGATTTGAGCATATCAATACTTATGCAGTACACCCTAATACTCCGTTATATAGTAATGGGAATCTATTCTGTTTCAGTGGCTATGGAAAGGGTGGTGTAATGTTAAAAATTGCCGAAGATGGTAGCAGCGTTTCAGAAGTATGGAGGAATACATCGATCGATAATCAGATGGGAGGAGCCGTATTGCTTAACGGTAAAATATATGGTTCAGGGCAGAAGTCGCGTTCATGGTTTTGCATCGATTGGGCATCAGGTAAAGAAATTTACTCCGAGAAGATTGCAGGGAATGGTAATATTATTTTTGCAGATGGCATGCTCTATTGCTACGGCGATAACGGAGAGGTAGTTCTTACTCAGCCTATCGATAGCGGTTTTAAGAGGATAAGTTCATTTAAAGTACCTTATGGTGCCAATCAGCATTGGGCGCATCTGGTTATCCGAGATAAGAAATTGTATGTTCGACATGGAACATCGTTAATGGTATATTCTTTGGCGGCGAATTAAATAACAATAGTTTAACCCCGATGTGATATTAATCTTTCGGGGTTTTTATTTTAAAAACAGTAAATATGAAAAATCTATCCGTTTTAGCTTTTATTCTGATTCTTTCGATCTCTATTATTGATGCTCAAGAAAATACATCATGGAGGGGTTCTAATAGGGATGGTATTTATCCTGATAAAAACCTTTTAGCGAAATGGCCTGAAAGTGGTCCTACGTTAGCTTGGAAATTCGATGGGCTTGGTCTTGGTTATACATCTGCATCCGTTACCAATGAAAGAGTTTTTATTACTGGTACGACCGATAGTACTAGCTATTTATTCTCATTTAATCATAATGGTGAACTACAATGGAAAAGAGAGTTAGGGAAAGAGTGGGTGGTTAATTTTCCTGGTGTTAGATCTACTCCACAAATATATGACGGCAGGGGGTATGTTCTAAGTGGACGTGGCGTTATTTATTGTTTTGACCCAAATAGCGGGAATGTTCTATGGACATTAGATCTATACAAGCAGTATGATGGACGAGTCGTTAAGTTTGGTATTACCGAAAATCTTTTAATTGATGGTGAAAAGTTGTTTTGCACACCCGGTGGCATAGGTGCAAATATTATTGCCCTTGATAGAAAAACAGGATCACTTATTTGGAAAAGCAAAGGCGTTGGAGAACCTAGCGCTTACTGTTCTCCTCGAATAATAGAGTATAAGGGAGTACGATATCTTTTGACAATTACCGAAAAGTCAATAGTTTCATTAAATCCCGAAAACGGCGAGGTGATTTGGAGCCACGACCTTCAATACCCACATGGCATTCATTCAAATACTCCTGTGTACCGCGATGGGTATATATTTGCCATGAATGGCTGGGAGTTTGGTAGCGTAATGCTAAAGTTATCGGATGATGGGAAATCTGTTACCGAGGTTTGGAGAAGTAAACTTTTTGACCTTGAGCATGGAGACGTTGTGCTGATTGGGGATAATATCTATGGCGCCGATTGGACAACCAAACATTTCTCGTGTGTAGATTGGAAAACAGGCGTTGTAAAAGATTCAGTAAAAACAATATCCCCATCTTCAGTAATTGCTGCCGATGGTTTAATTTATGCTTATACCTATTCAGGCGAGGTTGCACTTGTAAAACCTTTGGAGAATGGATTTGAAGTGATTAGTAAGTTTAAAGTGGAGGGCGTAAAAAGAGACCATATTGCAATCCCTGTTATAAATAAAGGGCGACTTTATATAAGGTATGCAAACTCTTTATGGGTATATTCAATTGCTGCTAAATAAATGAATTAGAAGATTGTTGACACTCTAAACCGATATGCTATGAGATTATTTATTATCATGATTGTTTCAACTATGTTTTTTATTCAGTGTAGTTCAAATCAAGAAATTGAACAATGGCGAGGTGCTGAGCGAAATGGGATTTATAATGAACAGAATCTACTTACCCAATGGCCCGATAGTGGCCCAAAACTCTTATGGAGATACGATGATTTAAGCCAAGGCTATTCTTCGGCAGTAGTTACATCCGATAAGATTTATACAACTGGCATGATCGATAGTACGGGATATGTCTATGCACTTGATTTAGAAGGCAAATTTTTATGGAAAAAGGCTTATGGTTCAGAGTGGATTGGACCTTTTCCTGGTACTCGTTCCACTCCTTTAATATATAAAGGTAAAGGTTACTTGATGAGCAGCTATGGAGTAGTGTATTGTTTTAATGTTGAAAGTGGTGATGAGATATGGACTAAATTTGTTTATGATAGGAGTGTTGAGGGAAATAACCAATGGGGTATATGCGAGAACTTAATTATTGATGGTGATATATTATTTTGTACACCAGGTGGGGTTGAGGATAATGTATTTGCTTTGAACCGGAATACAGGTAGCGTAATATGGAAAAGCAAGGCCAAAGGGGAGAAAAATGCATATAACACACCGATAATCATCGAAAGGGGAGGTGCGAAGTTTTATATCGTAAGTACTGCTAATTCAGTAATCTCCTTGAATACTAAGAATGGAGAACTAGCATGGAGTCATCCATTGTTCAATAAACAGGGCGTTCATGCCAATACTCCTGTTTATAAGGATGGCAAACTTCTTATAATGGATGGATTCGAAGCAGGAAGTATTATGCTGCAAATATCCGATGATGGGATGAGCGTAAAAGAGATTTGGAATAATCCTTTGCTGGATGAAACCAATGGTCATTCAGTATTGGTTGGCGAGAATCTTTATGTATCAGCTGAATCAAAAGGTAAGTTCTGCTGTGTAGATTGGAACACTGGAACGATTAAGTATTCAATCAAGAAATACTCACCCGGTACAGTTGTATATGCTGATGGGATGCTTTATTGTTACTCTTACGACGGTGATGTTGGTCTTTTACAAGCATCCGATACAACATTTTTAGAAAGGGGATATTTTAAATACCCCAAAATTAAAGAGTTGCACATTGCACATCCAGTAATAAAAAATGGAAGACTTTATATGAGGTTTAAAAATTCATTGTGTGTTTATTCTATTGCTAAATAGTTTTTATATAAACTTTTATTTAAAACCTAATCACTATGAAACAACTACTTATTGCTATGGTTGCTGTTGCGATTTTTTCGCAGTGTACTTCAAAACAAGAAATCGCCCAATGGCGAGGACCTGAAAGAAATGGTATCTATCCTGAAAAAAATTTGCTTACCCAATGGCCGGATAGTGGCCCAAAGTTGCTATGGAAATACGATGAACTTGGTTCAGGATATGCCTCTGCTGCTGTAACCTCAGATAAGGTTTACACTATTGGCGCTATTGATAGTATTAATTATGTCTTCACATTCGATATGAATGGGAACCTACTATGGAAAAAGGAACTAGGTCCTGAATGGATGAGAACGTGGCCAGGAATACGTTCGTCTCCTACAATTTACAAAGGACTTGGTTATGCCCTTAGTGGTTTAGGAGTTCTATATTGCTTTAGCGCAGAGAATGGCGATATTGTTTGGCAGAAGGATATTAAAAAGGAATACAATAATCTTAATGAAGACGGCTTTTTTTGTGAGAATTTAGTGATTGATGGAGATAAACTTTTCTGCACACCTGCCGGAGCCGATGCATACGTTGTTGCTTTAAATCGAAAAACTGGCGACTTAATTTGGAAAACCAAAGGGACAAATGATAGCACTGCCTTTACATCTCCCATTTTGATTGAAACTGGGGGTAAAAAATTCTTTGTAAATCAAACAAAAAAATCACTTTTCTCTATAGACGCCGAAACAGGTGAATTGGCTTGGAAGTATGCTCTTCAAGATTTGCCAATGCCAAATACTCCATTTTTTCGAAATGGATATCTCTATGCTGTTGATACTTATAAATCGGGGAGCTTTATGCTAAAGGTATCTAATGATGGTTTAAGTTTTAAGGAGGTTTGGAAAGGTTTCAATATTGGTGCTCAGCAAGGCGATATGGTGGTACTTGGAGACCGCATGTATGGAAATGGTTCTAAAGGGAGGAAGTTTGCATGTTGCGATTTAGGTACTGGAAAAGAAATTTATGCCGATTCAACAAAAGCATGGATTAATACAGTTATTTCAGCTGATAACCTGATTTACTGTTACAGTATAAAAGGTGATTTTACATTGTTGAAACCTACAGAAAAAGGTTTTGAAAACGTAAGCTCATTTAAGGTTAAAGGAGGAACAGGTTATCATTGCTCTCACCCTGTAATAAAGGATGGAAAACTCTACATCAGGCACGATAATTCACTATTTGCATATGATATTGCTAAATAAAATTTAACCAACAAACCCTAAAAAAACCATGAGATTATTAACTGCTTGTATTATTATGATTGCGATTTTTTCGCAGTGTACTCCTAAGGATGATAATGCCCAATGGCGCGGTCCTGAGCGCACAGGTATCTATCCTGAGAAAAATTTGCTAACCCAATGGCCCGATAGCGGTCCAAAATTGCTATGGCGATTTGATGAACTTGGTCAAGGCTATGCCTCTGCTGCTGTAACTTCCAATAGAGTTTATACTATTGGTACAGTTGATAGCATCAGTTATGTTTTCACGTTCGATACTAATGGAAAACTATTATGGAAAAAGGATATAGGTCCCGATTGGATGATAAATTGGCCTGGTGTTCGCTCAACTCCAAATATCCACGATGGCCTTGGATACATCCTTAACGGTTTAGGTGTTCTTATTTGCTTTAGCGCTGATAATGGTGATATCGTTTGGCAAAGGGATATTCTAAAAGAATTCAATGGACGTAATACAGAATTCGGATTATCCGAAAATCTATTGATTGATGGCGATAAACTGTTCTGCACCCCTGGCGGTATTGAAAATAATGTAGTTGCCTTAAACCGTAAAACAGGAGAAACCATTTGGACAAGCAAGGCGAATAGCGATAGCACTGCATATTGTACACCAATTCTTATTGAAACGGGTGGTAAAAAATTCTTTATCAATCAAACCGATAAATCAATTTTCTCGTTGAATGCAGAGAATGGTGAATTGGCTTGGAAGCGCGAATTAAAAACAACCTCACATCCTAGTACTCCTGTTTATCGCAATGGACTTCTTTTTGCTATAGATGGTGGTAAATCAGGTAGTATGATGTTGAAAATATCAGAAAACGGAAGTAGTATAAGCGAGGTTTGGCAGAACGCTGATTTAAATTCTCATTTTGGTCATGTAGTTGTCCTTGGAGATAATATCTATGGGTTGTGCAGAGGGAATAAGACTTTTGGATGTGTCGATTGGAATACTGGAAAGCAGATTGTTGCCGACTCAACAAAATCGAGGGGAATTGCTGTTATCTCTGATGGTGAAATGCTTTACAACTATGATTTGAATGGGGAGTTTAAACTTGTAAAACCATTGAACGATAAATTTGAAACTAAAGGTTCATTCAAGGTTAAAGGTGGAACAAATATGCATTTTTCTCACCCAGTTATTAAAGATGGAAAACTTTATATCAGGCACGATAATTCGTTGTTTGTTTATGACGTTGCAAAAAAATAGATAAGGTTTGTATTCTATGTTGAGCTCAGATTTGTACTCTAAAAACGATTATGAATCTGGGCTCTCTTTTTTAGCTATCCAAAGTTTTTAATCCGTCAAGTTTATAATAATTTAGCAGACTTAAATGAACAAATACAAATAGAAATGAAAAATAGAATCTTTTTAACTGTTACCTTGTTTGCTCTGCTTTTCAATGGGTTTTCCCAAGAGATAAGCGAGTGGCGTGGTGCTGGACGAACCGGTGTGTATAATGAACAAGGGTTGCTTAAGATGTGGCCTGAAAAGGGACCTGAACTACTTTGGTCTAACGATTCTCTGCCATCGGGCTACTCTTCGATGTCAATTGCAAATAATACGATATATCTAACGGGTTTAAAGGCTGGTATCGATATGCTTATTGCTCTTGATATGAGCGGAATAGTTAAATGGCAAACTCCTATTGGAAAGGCTTGGCTAGATTCTTTTTCCGATAGCCGTTCGACTCCAACCGTTGAGGGCGATAGAGTCTATGTCTCAAGCGGAATGGGAATGGTAGCCTGTTTTGATGCGATAAGTGGTCAAGAGATTTGGAAAGTAAATGGATACGAAAAGTTTGATGGGCGTTACGGTAGTTGGGGATACTCAGAATCATTACTTCTTGTCGATGATAAGGTGATTTTTACACCTTGCGGCGAGAAGACAACCATTGTAGCTTTAGATAAAAAAACTGGTTCAACAATTTGGCAAAGCCTAAGCATGAAGGATACTGTTGCATATGTGTCTCCGTTGCTGGTTCAAGAGGGTGGTAAGAAATTGATTGTTACTGTTACTGGTACATATCTTTTGGTTGTTAATGCTGAAAACGGTGAAATCCTTAGCAGTTCCAATTATGGTGGACTTAAGAACGAAAAAGCATATAAGGTATGGCCTGGTGCATCTTACACAAATACGAATACCCCAATTTATAAAGACCATAAGATATATATCACTGGTGGGTATGACCACGTTGGCGCGATGTATAGCTTATCAACTGATTTTAAAACCTTAACTTTGGACTGGACCGACGAAACCCTTGATGTTCATCATGGTGGAGCTGTTCTTATCGATGGGTATATCTATGGCTCAAATTGGATTAATAACAGAATTGGTAAATGGTGCTGTATCGATTGGAAAACAGGCAAAACCATGTACGAGAAGGAGTGGAAAACTAAAGGGTCAATAATCGCTAACGATGGAATGCTTTATTGCTACGAGGAAAAAACAGGATTTGTAGCATTGGTAAAGGCTACACCTGAGGATTTTGCAATTGTTAGCTCGTTCCAAGTGCCTCTGGGAAAAGGACCTTGCTGGTCTCATCCAACCATTAAGGATGGAATTCTATACATAAGACGCGGCGGTGCTTTGATGGCATATAAAATAAAATAGTTTTCGGTTAAACGGATTTGCTGTTTTTCTATCTAAACTCTATGAATAAACGTTTTCATTGACTGTTAATTCATTTATTAGAATTGCTTAAACGTTTAATTCTATTTCGTCCCTAACGGGACTTAAAAAAATGGGGATGCTTTTTATTCTACCAATTTTTCCTGCCTAACGGCAGGAAAAAGTCTTTAGCGGAATTGTCCCATAGGGACAAAATATTGGTAGATTATGAGTTTTAAGTTTTAATAAAAGTCCCGTAGGGACGAAATATTTTTAAGGGACATGGTTTCATACCAAATCCGTTTTTCATTTATCATAGATATTGAAATATTCGATGAAACATTTTGAGAGATACATATTCATTACTTTAATTCTTCTAGGTATTGTAGCCTTTACGGTCTGGTTTTTGAAAAATCCTGTAAAGGATTTTGCAGTTAGTGTGCCTGGTCAGGATAATCGCCCTGCTAAAGGTTCAGACACTAACGAGGTTATTAATATTGGTGAAAAGTTTATCGAGTATGATAAGGTAGTCTCAGGGTTAACAGGCAAATGGACTCAGTTCCGTGGTGCCGATTTTGATAATATCAATAAGGAGAACATTAAGCTGATTGATAAGTGGGGAAAAGATGGACCAAAAATAGTTTGGAAGGTTGATTTAGGTGAAGGTCATGCTGCACCTGTCATTTACCACGGTAAGGTTTATCTGCTCGATTACGACGAGATAAAGAAATCGGATGCTTTACGTTGTTTTTTATTGGAATCGGGCAAGGAGCTTTGGAAACGCTCCTACAAGGTTCATGTTAAGCGTAATCACGGCATGTCGAGGACCGTGCCTGCGATTACTGAAAAATATATAGTAACCATTGGACCTCGCTGTCAGGTAATGTGTTCCAACCCCCAAACGGGCGATTTGCTTTGGGGTGTTGACTTGGTAAAGGATTATAAATCCGAGGTTCCGTTTTGGTACACAGGGCAATGCCCATTTATCGATAATGATATTGCGGTTATCGCTCCGAGTGGCTCATCTCTGTTAATTGGGATTGATTGCGCTACAGGCAAAGTTGTTTGGCAAACCCCAAATCCCGATGGCTGGAAGATGTCGCATTCATCGGTAATGCCGATGTCGTTTGGAGGGAAGAGGATGTATGTGTATGCTGCTATCGGAGGAATTGTTGGTGTATCGGCAGAAGGAGCTGATATTGGCAAGATATTATGGAAGACAACAGCTTTTGCTCCATCGGTTGTAGCTCCATCGCCTTTAATTCTTGATAATGGTAAAATTCTTATAACAGCGGGATACGGTGCTGGTTCGATGCTGTTTCAACTTGTTCAAAATGGAGGAGCCTTTGACGTTAAAGTGATACAGAAGTATAGACCCGTTGAGGGACTTGCATCGGAGCAGCAAACACCAATCTTAATGAATGGATATATCTTTTGCATTCAACCGAAAGATGCAGGAGGAGCACGAAATCAACTCATTTGCTGTAAGGCTGATGACTGCAAAAACATCTTGTGGACAAGCGGAAAAACCGATAGGTTTGGACTTGGTCCATATATAATTGCCGATGGAAAGTTCTTCATCTTGAACGATGATGGTGCATTAACCATTGCCAAGGCAACTGCATCAGGCTGGGTTCAGTTGGATAAAGCGCTCGTTATAGAGGGTCAGGATTCGTGGGGACCAATTGCCATTGCCGATGGGTATTTACTAATGCGAACCTCTAAACAGATGGTTTGTATTGATGTACGAGAGAAAAGATAAACACAGAGACACAGAGAAAAGGGAATTAAAAGAACTTATATGAAACAGAAAGTAATCATTTGGCTATCGTTAATACTTCTTCTGGCGGTTGTGGCTTTTATGGTTAAGGATTTCTTTTATCAACCCAAAAGTAGTAACGAGAATCCGTACGAGTATAAGATGGATAAACTTAGGCATATCGATTCATCGTTAATTGCATATGCTGAGTTCAAGCAGATATCACCTGATATTGAGGCTCTGCATGGTATTGCCATTGATAAGGAGGATAATATCTACCTTGCAGGTAAAGATAAAGTGATGATTTATGATAATGACTTGAATCTGAAATCAACATTCAATATAGTTTACGAGGCCAAATGCATTACTGTTGGCGATGATGGTAAAATCTATCTCGGTGTTAATGACCATGTAGAGGTATATGATAATAAAGGAACAAAGATAAAATCATGGAATCCTATAAACGTTAAGTCAGTAATCACAAGCATTGCTCTAACCGATAAGTATGTTTACGTTGCCGATGCAGGCAATCGGATTGTATATCAATATGATAATGAGGGTAATCTCCTGAAGGAGATTGGAAAGAAAAATCCCGAAAAGGGAATTCAAGGTTTTATTATCCCAAGCCCCTATTTCGATTTGCTAATCGGTCGCGAGGGCGAACTCTGGGTTGTAAACCCTGGTCGTCATCAGTTTGAGCAGTACGATGCTGAAGGTAATCTAGTTTCATCGTGGAAACGAACTTCTATGGATGTTGATGGATTTAGCGGATGCTGCAATCCATCTAATATTGCCATGCTGACTGATGGGTCTTTTATTACGAGTGAGAAAGGCATTGAGCGGGTTAAGATTCATCAACCATCGGGAGAGTTTAAGTGTGTTGTGGCATCGCCTGATAAATTTGTTGAAGGCACACATGGGATTGACCTTGCTGTTGATTCAAAGGATAGGGTTTATGTTTTAGACCCTGAAAAAAAGATAGTTAGTGTTTATAAATTAGTTAAATAGATTCGCCACAAAGGCTCAAAGTCACGAAGAATTGATTAGTAATTATTTTGTATTCTTAGTGCCTTTGTGACTTAGTAGCAATATTTCTTTAGATTTTTAATGCATTGATTAGCAAAACAAAAAAAATAGATGATATATGGATAGAAGAAAATTCTTATCATCAGTAGTTAGAGGAAGCATTCTAGTAGGATTGACTGCCACAAGTGGCTATCTAATTACAAGAAAGGGCGAGAGTGGTTTGCAGTGTAACTTAATTTGTAATGGATGTAAGACACTGCCAATATGCACCAAGCCCGAAGCCATCGAGGTTAAGCGAGAGGCTACACGAACATCGAAATAGGAACTTATCAACGAAAAATGGAAAGTTCAGATAAAAACAAGAAGGGTGGATTGAGCCGCAGGGATTTCATCAATAGCAGCATTAGATTTTCTGTTATTGTTGGAATTGGGGCAATCGGCGCAAAACTCTTGACTAGGACACAAGCTCGCCAAATGGTATGGCAACTCGATACATCAAAGTGTATTCAGTGCGGGCGTTGTGCCACGAATTGTGTCAAGACTCCATCGGCTGTAAAGTGCGTGCATGTTTATAGCATGTGTGGCTACTGCGATTTGTGTGGAGGTTACTTCAGACCCGAAGTAAAGGAACTAACCACAGCTGCCGAGAATCAGCTATGTCCTACAAGTGCCATAAGGCGCAAGTTTGTTGAAGATCCCTATTTTCAGTACGATATTGATAAGGACTTATGCAATGGATGCGGCAAGTGCGTAAAGGGATGCGGAGCATTTGGGAATGGTTCACTGCAGTTGCAGGTTTGCCACGACCTATGCGATAATTGCAATGAGTGTGCTATTGCGCGTGATTGTCCTGCAGATGCGTTTAGTCGTGTGCCATCAGATAACCCTTATTTATTCTCGGGGTATGATAGTAAGAAAAAAGGTTAAAAACCCTTAGTGGTACTTTGTGTAAACCTTTGTGTTCTTAGTGGTAAAAAATTAAACCACAAAGAGCACGAAGTGCATCACAAAGGAACACAAAGTAAAAAAGAACAAGTAGTTTGACTTAAGTAAGGTTTTGAAAATGAAGAAAGCAGCAGCATATATTATTCTTATTTTATTGATATCCTTTCAGCTATACAATGTTTTTGCTGTACAGCGATTCCCTAAACCTGAGTTTGAATCTGGATATGTTCAGCCATCAACATTGGCACCAAACCCACGGGCTGAGGCGTTGGCTATTTTGGATATAGTTGTTTTGTTTGTTACCCTATCCGTTGCGACTTGGATGATTATCAAGAAACGTTCACGCGATGGCGTATTTTGGATTTCAATATTCACAATCGCTTATTTTGGATTTTTCCGCGAAGGTTGCATTTGCTCTGTTGGTTCGGTGCAGAACATAGTTTATGCATTGTTCAATCCTGCCTACAGCATTCCAATATCGGTTATCCTATTTTTTGCTCTGCCCATCATATTTACGCTGTTTTTTGGACGTACATTCTGTGCAGGTGTTTGCCCTTTAGGGGCAATTCAGGATGTTTTTGTTCTTCGTCCTGTAGCCCTTAAATCATGGGTGTTAAAGGTACTTGGTTTGATTCCATTTATCTATTTGGGTTTAGCAATACTTTACGCTGCAACTGCTACCGATTTTATTATTTGTCGTTACGACCCTTTTGTTGGTTTTTTTAGGCTTAACGCTAGTTTTATGATGTTTATGCTTGGAGGAGTTCTGCTGCTTCTTGGAGTATTTATTGCCCGACCATATTGTAGATTCCTTTGTCCTTATGGGGTTTTACTGAATCTGGCCAGTAGGGTATCGAGAAAACATTTAAGCATAACTCCTGCAAAATGTATCCAATGCAAACTTTGTGAGGATTCGTGCCCGTTTGGAGCGATTGATAAACCTGTTCCAATTAAGGAGAAGGAGGAGAGTTCGAAGGCGGTTCGAAGAATCATCCTGCTTACTGTTATAATTCCTTTACTAGTTCTTATTGGAGGGTATGTTGGTTCAAGGTTTCACGAGAATTTGGCAAGTGTAAATCATGATGTTCGGTTGGCGCAGGAATTGCTGCATCCCGATAAAACACAACCCGAGAGCTTTGAGGTAACAGCATTTAAATCGGCAGGAAAATCGGTGGAAGAGTTTTATAAAGAGACAGCATCAATCGTTGATATGTTTTATATCGGAGGTTGGATTTTAGGAGGATTTTTAGGTTTGGTTTTTGGACTAACCTTGACAAGTTTATCAATATTCAAGTATCAGGAGGATTATACTCCAAACAAAGGCACTTGCTTGAGTTGTGCTAGATGCATTGATTTTTGTCCTGTAAAATTAGAGAAGTAATTTTAAAACTAAATGATAATATTTATCTGTAACCTTAGTGTTCCTTAGTGATGTACTTAGTGTTCTTAGTGGTTATTCTTTTTTACCACAAAGGTCACAAAGGAATACACAAAGGTTCACAAAGTAAATACTTAAGTCAAATTCTATTATGAATCAGACATTGAAGAAATACATCGAAAATGTTCGCCTTTGGAAAGGTGTTGCAATTGTTGCGGGGGTTTACTCCTTTATCTTTTGTATTTTGATAATTGCCAATTTCACTCAAGTAAACAGGGTTGACCCTGTCAATACAAAGGTTATAAATGCGCTTGTTGAGCGATTGCAAGAGAATCCAAACGATAATCAGCTCAGAGAGGAGATTCGCGAGTTAGATTTACTTGCACGCAAGGCCTACTTTACAAACCAATGGCAGATTCGCAATGGCGGATATATACTTATGCTAGGTGTGCTTGTCTTGATAATTGCCATGCAGTTCATTCGGTTGGCCACAAAGGAATTGCCTGTTGTTAGCACCGAGAATAGCGATAAACTTCTCTACACCCAAAAAACTGCTCGATTGTGGGTGTCAATTGGTGGTGGAACTCTTGTGGTTGTTGCTTTAGTTTTTGCATTCCTGACTCAGAATCAGCTTAAATCAACATTCGAGAATGCAGCAATAGCATCAAATACAGAGGATAAGGGTAAAAAGGAACTTCCGGTATCTCAAGAGAAAACAGAAGTTGCAAAAACTGATACTGCTAAAGTTGAGGTAGTAAAAACATCTGAGGTAGTTAAGTCTGAAAATACTGAAACTCCAACACAAAAAGAGGCTCCAACACAGCAAGCGGTAAAGCAAGTAGCAGCATCAGGAGATTATCCATCTAATAATGAATTGAAAAATAACTTCCCCAATTTCCGCGGTTTTGGTGGAAATGGAAATGCTTATCAAAAGAATATTCCAACAAGTTGGGATGGAGCAACAGGGCAAAATATCCTATGGAAAGCAGCAATTCCTCTTCATGGTTATAATTCTCCTATAATTTGGGGCGACAAGATATTTGTTGCTGGCGCAAATGCTACAAAACGGGAGGTTTATTGCTACAATAGGCATAACGGAAAACTGCTATGGACTGCCAATGCCGATAATATTACTGGTTCTCCTGCAGCAGCACCCAAGGTACAGGGCGATACTGGTCATTCGGCACCAACTATATCTACTGATGGTAGAAGGGTTTATGCAATATTTGCCAACGGCGATATTTTGGCTGTTGATATGAATGGAAACCGAGTATGGACAAAAAACCTTGGCGTTCCTCAAAATCATTATGGACACTCATCATCGTTAATTACCTATAAAGGGTTAGTCATCGTTGAGTTTGATAGTAGGACAAATGCTAGAGTAATGGCTATGAACTCATCAACGGGAGATGAGGTATGGAGCACACCTCGTAAGGTTAAGATATCATGGGCATCGCCAATTTTAGTAAACACTGGAAGTCGCGATGAGTTGATGCTGGTTGCCGAGCCATCAGTTGCATCGTACGACCCTGCAACAGGGAAACAGCTTTGGAGCATCGATTGTATCTCGGGGGAGGTAGGTCCATCGCTTGTTTACGCCGATGGAGTTGTGTTTGCGTTGAACGAATATGCAAGTTTAACGGCGATTAAGGTTGGCGATACACCTGAAAAACTTTGGGAAAACTCCGATTATCTATCAGATGTTCCTAGTCCTGTGGCAACAGATAAATACTTGTTTGTTGTTACAAGTTATGGTACTGTTGTTTGCTATGATGCAAAAAACGGAACGAGCTACTGGACAAAGGAGTTTGCCGATGGATTCTACTCATCGCCAATAATTGCTGAGGGGAATATCTATCTTCAAGATAAAATGGGCGTAATGCATATTTTCAAAGCAGATAAAGTGTTCACATCAGTTGGGACGGGCAAACTTAGTGAGAAATCGGTTTGCACACCTGCCTTTGCGAATGGAAGAATTTATATCAGAGGTGATAAGAATTTGTATTGTATAGGGAAATAAGAATTATTAACCACAAAGAGCACAAAGGTATTCACAAAGGGCCGCTAAGTTTTTATTAAATTTTTTTCTTTGTGTTACTTAGTGATGAACTTAGTGTCCTTAGTGGTTAAATGAAGACATTATGGAAAAGGATATTATAGAAATAGTTGATAGAATAGTCGAATCGAAAGGGAGAGCGGTTGAGGCGGTAATTCCAATTTTACAGGAAATCCAAAATCATTATAACTATCTTCCCAAGGAGGCGTTGCAGCGGGTTTGCGATATCACTGATATCACACCATCTCGCATCTATGGTATATCTACATTCTACACTCAGTTTAGGCATAAACCCGTTGGCAAGCATATCATCAAGGTTTGCGTTGGTACTGCATGTCATGTTAAGGGTGCGATGCTAGTTTACGATTCGTTTCGTCGCAAGCTAAACCTTAAAGATGATGAGGAGACCGATGCCGAAGGGCAATTCACTATCGAAAAGGTAGCTTGTCTTGGTTGTTGTACTATTGCCCCTGTGGTGCAGATTGGAAGTATTACCTATGGTCATGTTACATCAGAATCTGTACCCGAGGTTATCTCTGATTTCCTATCAGCAAAGGATGGAGGCTCCTCATCTGGAACGATTCCTTTTGTAGATAGTAAGGATATTCAGGGTGAAATCAGGATTGGTTTAGGTTCTTGCTGCGTGGCAAGCGGCAGTTCTGGCGTTAAGGAGGAACTAGAGAAAACGCTTATCAAAAGCAAGATAAATGTCAGTGTTAAGCATGTTGGCTGTGTGGGCATCTGTAATCAGGTTCCGATGCTTGAGGTACATAAGCCTGGCGAAGCGGTATCATATTACACAAAGATTAAACCCGATGAGGTGCGAGAGGTTATCCATCGACATTTTAAACCTCTTAATCCGTTTACTAGGATTAAGAGCAATATATATAACTATTTTGAAGGATTAGTTTTCGATAGCGCACCAAAATCTATCCGAAGATATTCGTCCGAAAGCACCGATACTCCTGTTGCCGAGTTCTTGAATGGTCAGATAAATATTGCAACCGAACATCGTGGAATCCTTAAACCAACCGATATTGCTGAATACCGAAAGTTAGGTGGATTTACTGCTCTCAGCATGTGCCTTAAGGTAAAATCTAGACCAGAGGTAATTGATGCTATCAAGGAGAGTGGACTGAGGGGTAGAGGCGGTGCAGGTTTCCCTACTGGTACTAAATGGCAACTTGTTGCCAATGAAGTTTCAGACCAAAAGTATGTGATTTGCAATGGCGATGAGGGCGACCCTGGTGCGTTTATGGATAGGATGTTGCTTGAGTCTTATCCGTTCCGAGTGATTGAGGGGATTATCATTGCTGCGTATGCAGTTGGAGCAACAGAGGGGATTTTCTATATCCGAGCAGAGTATCCATTAGCGTTGATTCGAATTCGTGAGGCGCTGAGTTTATGTGAAAAGGAGGGATTGCTCGGCGATAATATCTTAGGAACAGGATTCTCGTTTCATCTTAAAATTTTCGAGGGCGCTGGAGCATTTGTATGTGGCGAAGAGTCTGCTTTAATAGCCTCCATTGAAGGCAAGCGAGGCTACCCAACAATGCGTCCACCTTATCCATCGAGCAATGGTTTATGGGGAAACCCAACCTTAATTAACAATGTTGAGACTTATTCGCAGGTATCGTGGATTATTAGGAAAGGCGCTGAAGCATTTCACAGTATTGGTACAAAACTTAGCAAAGGAACTAAGGTTTTTGCCCTTGCAGGCAAGATAAACCGTGGAGGATTGATTGAAGTTCCAATGGGAATTTCAATTCGTAAGATTGTTGAGGATATTGGTGGCGGTATTCCGAATGGAAAGAAATTTAAGGCTGTTCAGATTGGCGGTCCGTCGGGTGGGTGTATCCCTGAATCGATGACCGATACCCCAATTGATTACCACTCGCTTGTTCAGGTTGGTGCCATGATGGGCTCTGGAGGGCTTATCGTTCTTGATGAAGACGATTGCATGGTTGATATTGCTCGGTACTTCTTAACCTTTACCCAAGACCAATCGTGCGGTAGATGTACATTCTGTCGAATTGGAACTAGACGAATGCTTGAGATTTTGAATAAAATCAGCAGTGGAAAAGGAACATTAGCCGACCTTGAAACCCTAGAACAGCTAGCGCATAGCACGAAAAAAGGGAGTATCTGTGGATTGGGAAAAAGCGCACCAAATCCCGTTCTTACAACTTTGAAATATTTCAGAGAGGAGTACGAGGCTCATATCAATGGGCATTGCCCAACGGGCAAGTGTAAGGAGATGATTATTTACGATATCAATGATAAGTGTATTGGATGCACCAAGTGCGCTCAACGATGCCCTGCCGATGCAATTAAAGCATTGCCTTACGAGTTGCATCATATCGATACCGAAAAGTGCATCAAGTGTGATATTTGTAAGCAGATTTGTCCGGTGAATGCTGTTATAACAAGATAACCCTTAACCACAAAGGAACACAAAGGTTGTCACTAAGAACACAAAGAATAATATGAATGTTGAAGAAGTTTTTAAGATAGTTCTTGATTGCTCATTCAAGGTTCATTCGGCCCTAGGACCTGGATTACTTGAAAGTGCTTATGAAGAATGTTTGTATTATGAACTATCACAGTTAGGATTGAGGGTTGAAAAACAGAAACCTTTGCCACTAATATATAGGGAAGTCAAACTTGATGCAGGATATAGAGTAGATTTACTCATTGAGAATTGTGTTATTGTCGAAATAAAATCTATTGAAGCATTAAATGATGTTCATTTAGCGCAAATCCTTACTTATTTAAAATTATCAAATTGTAAACTGGGACTGTTGGTCAATTTTAATGTAAAGCACCTAAGGGACGGGATTAAGAGAGTAATTCTTTAATTTTCTTTGTGAATCCCTTTGTGTCCTTTGTGGTTAAATTTAAGAATATGATTCATTTAAAAATAAATAATAACGTAGTTGCTGTTCCTGCCGGAACAAGCGTTCTTAACGCCGCTAAATCGATTGGGGTTGATATTCCTAGCATGTGCTACCTCGAAGGAAATCGCAATCACCCATCGTGCATGGTTTGTATTGTTAAGGATTTAAGGTCACATACCCTATTCCCATCGTGTGCCATGCCGGTTGAGACGGATATGGATATTGTTACAAATGATGAAGAGGTGCGAAATGCTCGTAAGGATGCGTTGGAACTCCTGCTTAGCGACCATGTTGGCGATTGCGAAGCTCCTTGTCGCACCGCTTGTCCTGCCTTTATGGATATTCCTAAGATGAATAGACTTATTGCATCAGGAAATCATTTAGATGCACTTAAGGTTGTTAAAGAGGAGATTGCTCTACCCTTTATTCTTGGGCATATCTGTACTGCGCCATGCGAAAAGGTTTGCAGACGAAAGCAGGTCGATAACCCTGTTTCTATCTGTCTTTTAAAAAGATTTACTGCCTTCAACGACTCTAAAGAGCAAACCAATTATCTACCTCAAAAGGAGAAATCAACAAATAAAAAGGTTGCCATTATCGGAGCAGGTCTTGCGGGATTATCATGTGCTTTTCATTTACAAAAGTTGGGACATTCATGCATTGTATTTGAATCAAATGCCGAGGCAGGAGGAACTTTACTTCAAGTTTCTCCGAATGAGATGCCTAAAGAGATAATTGATATTGAGGTTGAACTAATTAAAGCCCTTGGTGCTGAGTTTAGGCTAAATACTAAGGTCACACCTGAGCAGTTCAAATCTGAAATTCAAAAATCGTTTGATGCAATTGTATTTACATCGGGCGATATTACCAAAACCAATGTGGGCGAATTTGGGTTGAATGCAAATCCAACAGGATTAATAGCAGATAAGGCATCATTTATGGTTGATAGTTCAGGTATTTTTGCTTGTGGTAGCACACTGTTTCCTTTGAAAATGGCTGTTAAGGCTGTTGCCCATGGTAAGGAAACAGCATTCTCTGTACATAAATTTTTAGGTGGAAAACCTGTTTCGAATAGATATGATAGGTTTAATTCTAAGTTTGGACTACTACAACCATCAGAGATTATAGAGTATTTAAAGGAATCGGTTGAAGTAGATGTGGTCGCACCAAAAGGTGGACGATTAGCAGGTTTTACAGCCGAAGAGGCTGTTCAGGAGGCAAAGCGCTGTTTGCATTGCGATTGCCGAAAACCTAATACTTGTAAACTCAGACTTTATGCAGATGAGTATAAAATTGATAGAAAGAAATACTTGTTGGGAGAACGAAATACTCTTAAGAAACATTTTCAACACGAAACGGTTGTTTATGAACCTGAAAAGTGCATCAAGTGTGGTTTGTGTATAGAGATAACATCAAAGAATAAGGAGTTGACAGGCTTAACCTATATTGGACGTGGGTTTGATGTTCGGGTTGATATTCCATTCAATCGGGAATTAGGCGAAGCCCTAACCCAAACGGCTAAAGAGTGCGTTGATGCTTGCCCAACAGGGGCAATATCATTTAAGGTTTAAAACTATTACTTTTGCTATTATGTAATAATAAAAGTAGAATCGAATCCCCTCCTTTTTTAAGGAGGGGTAGGGGAGGTAAATTCAATATAATGCAAACTCATAATAGAAAAGAATTAAAAGAGAATCGAAGAAATTTACGCTCTAATCTTACCCCTGCTGAGATTAGATTATGGAAATACTTGCAGAGTAAACAATTAGAGGGCAGGAAATTTAGACGGCAACATAGTATTGGTAATTATATTGTTGATTTTTATTGCCCTGAAGAACGAATAGCTATTGAACTTGATGGTGAAGTTCATTTGAATCCTGTAAATGAACAATATGATATTCTAAGAGATAATTATATTAAATCATTAGGAATAAAAGTGATAAGATTTAGAAATTCTGATATTTTTGATAGGATTGATAATGTTATAAATGAAATAAAAGGGTGCTTTAAGTAATTTACCACCCCTTGCCCCTCCTTAAAAAAGGAGGGGATGCCTAAAACAAAGCGAATAGCAAATGAAAAAATTATTATTTCTATTTCTATTTTTAAATCAAGTTTTAATCGCTCAGGATAACTCCAATTGGCCGTGCTTTCGGGGTAATCAGGCATTGAATGGATATGCGAATGTTCAGCTACCCAAATCGCTGAAACTTCTTTGGACTTTCAAAACGGAGGATGCAATAAAATCATCGCCAATCGTTCAGAATGGGAATATCTACATCGGCTCAAACGATGGTTATATCTATTCAATATCTGATAAAGGGGTTTTGAATTGGAAGTACAAATCAGCCACATCAATTGAATCGCCACCATTATATCTTGATAATACCATCTATGCAAGTTCTCTTGAGGGTTCGGTTTATGCCATCGAGGCAAAATCAGGTAAGCTGAAGTGGGAGTATAAAACCGATGGTCAAATCTCGGGTTCAGCGAATTGGGTATTTTCAGCCGATAAGAAGAGTAAGAGGATTATGGTTGGTAGCTACGATTTTTTCCTGCATTGCATCAATATCTCAACAGGAAAAGCTGTTTGGAAATACGAAACCGAAAACTATATCAACGGAACTCCATCAACCAACGGTGAGCATGCAGCCTTTGGTGGCTGTGATGGGAATCTTTATCTTGTAGATGTTAAGACAGGAAAATTGGCCGATAAGATTGAGATTGGAACCTATATGGCAGCATCGGCAACTATCGAGGGAGGAAAGGCATACTTTGGTAACTACGATGGTGGCTTTTACTGCGCCAATCTAAAAACAAAGAAAATTGAATGGACTTACAAAGGTAAAATGCCAACCATTTCGTCGCCCGCAGTTTCAGGCGATAAGGTTGTTGTCGGCTCTCAGGATAAAAGCGTTTACTGCTTTGAGAAATCAACGGGTAAACTGTTATGGACATTCAAAACGCTTGGTAAGGTCGATAGTTCGCCTGTAATAGCCAAGAATACTGTTGTTATTGGCTCAGGCGATGGCCGAATATATATGATCGATTTGAACAAAGGCGAGAAAATTTGGTCTTATGAAATAGGAAAACCTATAACAAGTACACCCGCTGTTGTTAAAAATATGGTGGTTATAGGTTCAGAGGATGGGAGCGTTTATGCTTTTGGGGTTAAATGAGTTAAATAATTGATTCCAATTCACAAGTTGAATGAAGAATAAAGATTAACGATTTTCGAATTCAGATCTATTGTAGATTACAACCTTCTTAAATCTAAAATCGTTATTCCTTGTTCTAAGATCAAATAAATCTATGAAAGTAGTCAACATTGTTCCAGGATTTGGTGGTTCGTTCTACTGCGGAAATTGTCTCCGCGATAGCGCCTATGCCAAATCGCTGAAAGCATCGGGGCATGAGGCGATAACTTTGCCTCTTTATCTGCCTTTGACCTCAAAGGAATATACCCCCGAGAATGAAATCCCTGTTTTCTATGGTGCGGTGAATATCTATCTTGGTCAAAACTTCCGAGTTTTTAGGCATATGCCCAAATGGCTGCACAATTTCTTTAATTCGCCATTGATACTGCGTTACGCAGCCAAAAAATCGGGTTCGACACGTGCGGCAGGGCTTGAAGAGATGACAATCTCTATGCTAAAAGGTGCTGATGGGTTTCAAAAGGATGAATTGGATGAACTAATTTATTTCCTTAAACATCACGAAAAGCCTGATGTGGTGCATCTTTCAAATGCGCTGCTTCTTGGTTTGGCGAGGAAAATAAGGGACGAGTTGCAAATCCCTGTTCTTTGCTCATTGCAGGATGAGGATGTTTGGGTTGATGCAATGGATGAACCCTACAGAAGTCAGATTTGGAAACTGATGGGCGAAAAGGCGCTCGATACTGATGCGCTAATAGCTGTTAGCGATTTCTTCGCAAAGAAGATGACACAAAAAATGTCTATTCCTCAAAATAAACTTCATATAGTCCATATAGGAATTGACCCAACAAAATATTCAGTTAAAGCACCAAATCTTGATGTGCCAACCATTGGTTATCTTTCAAGGTCAAACAAAGAGAATGGTTTTGAGGTTTTGGTTGATGCTTTTATCAAGCTGAAGGAGAACCCAAAATTTGGTAATGCAAGGTTGAAAGTAACAGGCGGCAAAACTGGCGATGATGAGAAGTTTATAGGACGTCAAGTTGATAAGTTGAAAAGAAAAGGATACCAAAATGATATTGAGTTTATTGAAGATTTTAGAACTGAATCATTGGGTAGTTTCTTCAATGGATTAACCTTATTATCAGTTCCTGTACTTGAGGGCGAGGCTTTTGGTCTTTATCAGCTTGAATCGTTGGCGTCAGGAATTCCAATCGTTCAACCTGCATTAGGGGCATTCCCTGAGATTGTGGAAACTACTGGTGGCGGAGCCATTTATCAACCCAATACCCCCGATGCTTTGGCGCAAAAACTTACCGAAGTGCTTTCAAATCCTGAGCAGATAAAGCAAATGAGCATCAATGGTCGAAAATCAGTTGAAGAAAAATTCAATACATCAATTCTTATCCAAAGGATGATTGAGGTTTATAAATCTGCAATAAAATAAAGCCTTGTTAACATAGAAAGAATATAAATTCAATAGGTCGCAGCGATGCTGCTTTTAGCTAAAATATAATCATCTATTCTACAAATAGTTCGCAGCCACGCTGCTTTTTCAAAGTCGCATAGCGACGACCTATTTGTAGTAATTTATATCAAAACGAAAATAAAGCCCTGTTAGGGGCGATCTATACATTGAATGTAGTAATAATAAGTGTTTCATGAATGATATAATATTTTAGTCGGTCAGTAGCGAAAATAAATCTAAACGCAATGCCGCTAAGTCACAAAGTTATATTAGTTATCTTAGCGTCGTTGCGCCTTAGCGTTTAAATATAAGTAATATGATAATCGAACTAAGCAAAGTTAGCAAATCCTATATAAACCCTGGCACAAATATCCATCGCGATGTTCTGTCGGATATTAATCTTCAGATTAAAACAGGCGATTCGCTTGCCATTGTTGGCCCATCGGGTTCAGGGAAGAGTACGATGTTAAATATTGTTGGAACGCTTGATTTGCCTTCGTCGGGAACTGTCAATTTTAAAGGCGAAGATGTTACAGGGTTTGATGAGAAACGATTGGCGCAAGTCAGGAATCAAAGCATTGGCTTTGTTTTTCAGGCTCATCATTTGCTCCCACAGCTAAGTTTGATTGAGAATGTTCTTATTCCTGTAATCCCTCAGAATGGCAAGGTTAATGGCAAAGCCATTAATGCAAGAGCAATGGAACTGCTCGATAGCGTTGGTCTAGTCGAAAGAATCCACCAACGTCCTGGGCAACTTTCTGGTGGCGAATGTCAGCGCGCTGCGCTTGTAAGGGCATTGATTAATCAACCTGAGATGATACTTGCTGATGAACCCACTGGCTCGCTCGACCAAGATTCTGCCGCTCAACTTGGTGATTTGCTATTAGATATCAATAAAAAGCATAACGTGGCCATTGTTGTAGTTACACACTCATTAACCCTTGCCGAGAAGATGAAATCGATTTATCGATTATCGCATGGGCGATTGGAATAATCAGGAGTTATTCTGAAATTAATCGGAATAACGAATTTAAATTTTAGTTTTTTATCATATTAACCGAGAAAAAATCTAAAATCAATAGGTCGCAGCGATGCTGCTATATGTTGAAATATAATCATTTATTCTACAAATAGTTCGCAGCAATGCTGCTTTTTAAAGTCGCAGAGCGACGACCTATTTGTAGTAATTATTATTAAAACGATAATTAAGCCCCATTAGGGGTGACCTATACATTGAATGTAGTAATATCAAGTATTTCATGAATTAATAGTATTTTAGTCGGACTGTTGTGGTTTTTAATAAAATAATCTCCGTGCCTCTGTGTCTCTGTGTTTAAATTTTAAAAAAAATGACCATCCTTAAATTCATCATACAAAGCATCCGATTCTACTGGCGACAGCATCTTGCCGTTTTCTTAGGAACTTTGATTAGTACTGCGGTTCTAACAGGTGCATTAATTGTTGGCGATTCGGTTAGGATGAGCCTTACAAAACTTGTTGATGTTCGTTTAGGGAATGTCCGTTTTGCAATGCAAACAGGCGACCGCTTTGTGCGTTCAGCAATGTCATCGGAGATAGGAGCGAAGCTCAACACATCAACAGCATCACTACTGATGATTCAAGGGATTGCAATCAACCCTGAGTCTGAATTAAGGATTAATCGAACACAGGTTGTTGGTGTCGATAGCAGTTTTTGGAGTCTTTCAGGAATTAAAATGGCTGCTATATCTAACGATGAAGCCATAATCAGCGAGAATATCTCGCAAAAATTAAATGTTAAGGTTGGTGATGAATTCCTTTTAAGAGTTGAAAAGGCAAGTGTAATCCCTCTGAATGCTCCATTCTCACAGGATGTTGACCCTTCGGTTGCAATTCGGCTTAAGGTCAAGGCGATTGCCGATGACAAGAGTTTGGGTCGATTCAGCCTAAAGAGTAATCAGGCTGCGCCTTATAATATCTTTGTTTCGAGAGATGTGCTTGCCAGTAAACTCGATTTATCAGGTAAGGCAAATGTTATTCTTACTAGTGATGTTGATGAAATTGCTTTAAAATCTGCTTTTCACAATTCCTTAAAGTTAGAAGATGCAAATATCAAAATACGCGAACTAGCCGAATCCAATAGCATCGAATTGTTATCCGAAAGGATTTTTATCGATGAGCCCATTGCACAATCGATTTTAAATCTCGGTACACCCAACGAAACGGTTTTGACCTATCTAGTAAATTCAATCGGATTTAATGGCAAGGAGACTCCGTACTCGTTCGTAACAGCATCATCAAGTACAAATATATCGGGCAATCTAAAGGATGATGAAATCTTGTTAAACGAATGGATAGTTAACGATTTGGGTGTAAAAACGGGCGATTCTATCTCGCTAAAATACTTTGTAATCGGTCCGCTGCGCACTATCAAGGAGGTTAAAAAAACGTTTTTGGTTAAAGGTTTTGTTCCCACCCAAAGCAAATTTATCAATAACTCCTTGATGCCTCTGTTCCCTGGTTTAGCCGATGCCGAGAGTTGTAGCGATTGGGAAACGGGTGTGCCTATCGATTTAACTAAGATTCGCGATAAGGACGAGAAGTACTGGAACAAATACAAGGGCACTCCAAAGGCTCTTGTATCGATGCAGGCTGGGCTAAGCATGTGGGGCAATAAGTTTGGGAACTACACATCGATTCGATTTGATAAAGAGAAGGTTCAACTTGACCATCTTAAAAAAGAAATTCTTAGCAAAATTAAGCCCGAAGATATAGGTTTAACCTTTTTGCCTGTTTACAATCAAGGACTTAATGCCGCCAATAATTCGGTTGATTTTGGTGGTCTGTTTTTAAGCCTTAGCTTCTTTGTTATTGCTGCAGGAATTTTATTAACGGTGCTTATTTACTCATTGAATACCGAATCACGCAGGGAGGAAACAGGCATACTATCGGGATTGGGTTTCGAGCGAAAGCTGATTCTGAAAATTCGCTTTGGAGAATCGATTTTTGTTGCGCTCATTGGAGGTTTTGTGGGTGCTTTGTTTGGTGTACTTTACAACTACGCTCTTGTTTGGGGGTTGAATTCTGTATGGCAAGGCGCCGTTCATACCAATAGCCTTGAGGTTTTTGTCAAACCATCTACAGTTCTAATTGGTGCTTTTAGCGGGGTGTTGGTGGCATTGATATCAATCTATATTGTAACCCTTCGAAAGCTAAAGCAGCCCATATCATCTTTAATAAAGAGCAGTTTCGATAGCCCATTGAAGATTGTTAAAAGAAATCTTACGGCAAGCAAGTTCATTGCAATTATTTCGATTTTTAGTGCGATTGCAACTGTTATATCTTCTTTATTCTCTCCTGATGGTGTAAATGCCGAGATGTTTCTTTCTGCTGGAGGACTATTTCTTGTAGGTTGTGCTGCATCGATAGATTGGTATCTTAGAATAATTAGGGATAAGATACATACAACACCTCTAAACTTTGTTCAGCTGGCATTGAAAAATGCAAGCCGGAATAAAAACCGAAGCCTTACAACCATTGCGCTTCTTGCTCTTGGAACATTTAGTATAATTATAACAGGTGCAAATCGTAAAACGTATTATGGCGTTGAGAACTTACGCCAATCGGGTACAGGAGGATTCCTTTACTGGGCTGAGACAACATTACCCATTCAGTATAATCTGAATAGTCCCAATGGCAAAGCCAAGTTTGGATTTGATACTGAGGAATCGCTCAAGGATGTTGATTTTATTCAACTCCACAGCCTCGATGGCGATGATGCGAGTTGTCTTAACCTTAATCAGGTTCAGAAACCTCGAATACTTGGTTTAAAGCCGGAGGCTTTTGATAGTCTCGGTTCTTTCTCTTTTGTTAACAGCATCGATGAAGTTGATAAAAACCGCCCTTGGCTTGAGCTAAAAAAGAGCTATGGCGATGATGTTATCCCTGCCATTGCCGACCAAACGGTTATAACTTGGGGTTTGAAAAAGGCTTTGGGCGATACGCTGATTTACCTAAATGAATCTGGTAAAAGGATAAAACTCCTGTTGGTTGCAGCACTCGATAACTCCATATTCCAAGGCAATATTCTAATTGCCGATAGCCTCTTTGTACAAAACTTCCCATCAACAAGCGGTTCGAAAATAATGCTGATTGATGCTCCGAAAGCAAATCAAGATGAACTTGCACAGCTACTAAATTCAACACTTACCGATTATGGTATTGAGTTAACCCCAACCTCAACCCGTTTGGCAGAATTCAACTCGGTGGAGAATACCTATTTGACTGTATTTATGGTTTTAGGTGGGCTTGGCGTAATCATTGGCACATTTGGGCTTGGAGTTGTTTTGCTTCGCAATATGCTCGAACGCCGCTCTGAAATCGCTTTGATGACGGCCATTGGCTATAGAAAGCATCAAATCTTTAGGCTGATACTGATTGAAAATCTATTTCTGCTAATTATTGGACTTATTTGTGGAATAGCATCCGCTTTTATTGGAATTCTACCATCAATCCTTTCCCCTGCTTTTACAATGCCTGCAGGGTTTATATCAATCCTTGTGCTAATTGTATTTGCTAGCGGAGTTGTTTGGATTTACTTTCCTACGCGAAATGCGCTAAAAGGGAATATAATTAGGGGGTTGAGGGAGGAGTAATTTTTAATCTTCTAAAATCAACATTCGTTAACCGAGCTTGCGAGTTCGCCGAAGGCAATCGTTGTTCTTAAATCGATTAGATTTCAAAATAAGTATCAGCGATTTTAAGTGTCCGATTTTATTTTAATTTTTCAAAGGGAATGACAAAATAGAAAGATAAACCAAATCGTAGACCGCTCCAGTCAGGTTTTATTTTATTACCGTTAACGGTAAGTGACACATCTTTATCTCCTTCAAATTTTTTCTTGCCAAACTGTTGGAAAAAACCAATGTTGAGTTCAAGGCTTATGAAACTTAATGGGTATGAAATCTTAAAACCAGGTTCTATGTAATAGTTTTTTGAATCAAAATAATATTTATCGTCTGTAATTGTATTGTCAAAGACTTTTAAGAATTCAGTTAATGTGAGTTGAGTTTTAATGAACCCAAGCTCAGAGTACAAAATAAATTTTAGTTTTTTCTCTGGGTCTACGTTGACTTCACCAAGAATTCCAAAGGCGTTACTTTTTATCTTTGAATCAAAGAGATATTCTCCCGAATAGTCCTTAATAGATATTCTTGAACCTGTTGATTGATGTGAGAAAATTAACCCAAAGTTGACTTTTTTGTATGCAAAAATTATTGAAGGTCGATAGTAGTAGTAAGAGGGATAATTAGATATCATCTTTGGACTTAAAGGATTATTCTTTAGTATATATTGATTTAAATCCTTTAATTCAGACATTTTGTAAGAGCCCCATCCTGATTGGAAACCTATTTTGAAGTCTTGTGAATAATTACTTAAAGAGAAAAAAAATAAAACTATAATAGAGAAAAATGTTTTCATGTAACTTAATTAAGATTGTATTTTAAACAATTTTTAATCCCATTAAAGTAGTAAAGGGCGTGGTTCATCAAAAGTAACCTGTAATCGCTAGATCCAGCTTGAAAACCAATGGGAATATCTTTGATGATTGCACCATTTTTAAGGTTTCTTACATATAAATGATAACCTTTATAACTTAGAAATTCATTGTTGTAGAAATCAAAATTTATTATTGATTCATCTTGCAGGTTGAATTCATATAAGGTTGTGAAGTCGCTACATTTCTTAATGTAAAAAGTTGAGCCATACCACATATACATTTGCTCTAATTCATTAGGGATAAATCCAATACTTCTAGTAAAACTTAAGTACGATTCTTCATTTACGACTCTAAATGTACTGTTCTTAAATTCAACAAGTTTATATCTAATATCTCCTCCAATATATCCTAGATTTCGTAAGAAATAATTTCCGTTTGGTGATATTTTTGTATTCGCAACAAAGGATTTATCATAAGCGTATTTTCCTAGAATAGAATCATTATTGAAATTATAGTAATATAGAAAATTATCATTACCTTCAATAATCCCGATACCCGTATTTGATATTGCAGGACAAGTATAGTAACGTATGTATGGAATATTTGATACTTTATATGAGTTCAAATCATTTAATGAAACCCTTAGAATATTAGTATAAGGATTAGAAATTGCAGTAAGATAATTGCTGCATTTATTAATGCTTAGGTAATAAAAATCGGATATAGAACTGTAATTCCTTTGTTGAACTACCAAGTTTGTTGATGTTGAATATCTTGTAAGTGAGTCGTTTCTAATGAAAAAAAGATCATCACTATTAATTTGATGAACTCGATTAAGATAAACATTTAAGTTTGGGAATGGTATTCCTAATTCACAATTGATTGTATTATAGTGATCATCTGAGCAATAAAAATGTTTCTTGGATTTTGGGATTAGATATAATCTATATTCTTTTGAGTCACCAAAATAACCATCGTCTATTATATATGTAGTATCATTCGGGTTGACAGTTGATTTTAAAATTTTAATAGGTTCAGGAAATTTATATGATTTTACAATATATGAATCAACTGAATTCATGTATTTACTTTTAGACCATGATATTTTATATGTATTATTATCATTGTATATGAAACTCAATTGAGGAAATTCTTTGGTTATATATTTAACCTTTGCTGGTACGATTAATTCAGGGTATGTAAGAACTTTTATAATGTATTTGCCCCCTTGACCAATATAGGAACTGTCAATAAATTCGTTTTTAGTGGTTTGTCCAATTTCAAAATCTTGACTACCATAAACTTTGTTGCAGTTATAATAGATTTTATACTTTTTAAGTAAAGGGGATTGATATTCTGGCCATTGCATTTTAAGGTATCCATTGGTTATTTCTGTAATAACTTCACCAGGCCATTGGATTGGTTTAACTATAATAACCACCCATTCCTTTGAGCGTAAAATAAACCCTTCTGACCCTAGTTTATCAGCAATGCTATTTGTTCCTGATTTAGTAACGATTTCAATTATAAGTTTATGTGTACCAATGCTAAGGGAACTGTAATTTAAAGAGAAGTAACCATTTTCATTTTTTACTGTTTCAATTATAGTATTATCCATATAAAGATTAACAGAAGAGATCTTTTGAATATCATTACTTCGGAATCTGAAATTTATCTGTTTGGAATCATATAATAAAAGAGTGTCTTCATTGAGATTTAATTCAACAACCTGAATCTCTGGAGCGGTAACATCTTTATTAACTTCTTGTTCATATATCCCTGAGTTTTCGTATTCGCATGAACAAAGGAATACACTAAAGAAGCAAATATAGAAAAATGGTTTGAGGAAAGGTTTCATATATCTTTATGGTGAATATTGTTTTTATGGTTTTATTTCTTTAATAAAAGTATATAATATTTTAGACTTCTAGTTGATTTGTTAATTTTTTTTATTTACTGATTAAGCCTTTAATTTTAGTGAGCACATTTTTAACCACAGAGTTCCACAGAGTAAGAACACAAAGGTTCACAGAGTTTAGCAACTATGGCTTATTTGACTACTTGTTTGCTTATTGGCTTAGCACAGACTTAGCACTCTTTGCGTGAAACATTTAAAACCTAATTCAAATCGAAACTATATTTATAATCGATTATCCTCTTTTCATCCTTGTTTTCTTGCCAAGCTTTTTCTCTATGGCTAATTTCAATTATCTCGTTTGTCGTGGTGTTTTTAAACCTTTCAGCAATATTTTCTAGTACTCGAAGTTCGTTCTCGGTAAATAATTCAGGATTAAACTCTCTTTTTGAATTTGGCTTAAATTGTTCGCCTATACCGCCATCGTGGAATGTTGTGTAATTAATATCCACATCATCATTGTTGGCCAAATATTCAAAGATGCTGTTGAAATTATTTGGCACTGGGCCCATTGGAATTGCCCTATATTGAACGCCGCTAATTGAAAACCCCGATTGTTTGTGCATTGCAAAATCGGCATAAAAGAGCAATTTATTTAATTTGGTTTTCCATGGTTGTAACTTTTCAGTAAAGTAAACCACCATTTCTGTGAACTTCTCCAGATTGGGCATTTTATAACCTGTAAAAGTACTGGGCAAGCATGCTTCAAAGAAGTACTTTTCGAGTTGCTTTTCAAACTTTGTATTCTTTTGCTCTTCGAGTAGAATCTGAATTTTGTGAGATAACTTTTCTTTAACCTTAGGTCCTATTGTATTGCATAGGGCAACTAATTTTTTGAATTCATGCGGGTCGTCGGCAAGTTGAATTAATCGGGCATTTGATTGGCTGGGAATTTCACCGCTTTCGTATTGGCGGTAGCTATTTGTGCCAAAACCCAATATTTCCGACATCCTTGATGCTGAAGTATCGTATTTTTCTCGAATGGCAATAATTTGTTCAGGAAAAGGTATTGAATACTTCTCCCTGTATTGATTTATCAATTGATTATAATTCAGCTGTGCAAATGAATCATCCTCGAATTGCTCCCCGGTTTCGTCGCATTTATAGGAATGAAACAGTACTTTGAATTCATCCTTACGGAAATTCATGGTACGCCATTCTTTTTGAATGCTCATCTCTTTGCCTGTAAATGGACTCTTCATAATCTTAGTTTTTGTAAGGATAGTTCATTGGGTGTTCAGCAATGTGAAACGAGATACAAACGGTGCTATTATTCTCTAAACCCATGCTAATCTTGATATATAACTCCTTTTGTTTCACTTCCATGCCAAAAACCCACAAGGGCAAAATGCCCCTCATCTTTTCTTCCAATGGCCCCTCGCAGTAATCTTCCGGCTTAAGGTTTGCTATTATTTCTTTGCGCTTAGAGGGTGAAATTTCCAAATCGTGTAGCGTCTGCTGGTTCTTCCCGCGGTCATCGAGGAACAATATGCCAAAAATTTCCGTTTTCACCTTAAGCTCCTTTAAGAATTTTTCTGCTTCCTGCTTCGATGCCATTTATTGAAAAATGAATGTAAATATACATCAAATTTTTGCTTTGTGAACTTTAAAATTTAAAAAATTAAAATTAAATTACAAAATAATTACTTTAAAGTTGTTTTTGTGTTTTTAGTTAAGCGACTTGTTGTAGCCAGTGCTTCTTTGCCTACATGAAGAATCTGAAGTCATAAGGAATTGCTTGTAAAGTTTCTGCTTGCTTTGCATATCGTGAAAGCCGTTTTGAAAAGTCAAGCGTTACAGGCAATGTTTTATAAAGTTCACCACCGTTCCAATTCATTTTAGTCAGAGCAAGAATTTCTTTTGCTGTTGTTTCAATCGGGTCTTTCCCTCTGAATCTTCTTATTAGAAGTGGTGCAGGAATTCCTCTGCCACTTTGATAATAGTTCCTTCCTGTCCCTGCAACATCTGTATCTAAAAAAGAACCGTGTGTCCAAAGTAGAAAACTTAGATCATCTAACTGGATTACTGTTCCTCTTTGAATAGGATAGCCATGAATTTTTATTTGCTGAGTTAAACTATTTTTTTCTCCTCTGATTGCTCTCCAATTGGAATACTTCTGAATCTGCAATAACTCAACATTGTCAATTCCTTCAAGTGCCTCTGATATTCCTTGCATTTCATCATGTGTGTAATGAAGAACTTTATGGATTACAAGTTTGTCAAGTTTTGAATTTCCGTCAATCCTGTAATATGCCTCTTTTAATTTTAATATCAATCGTCTTGCATCTTCTTTACTCATGAACGGATTCTTGCCATAGAAAACGGGATGCTCAATAGGTTGAAGTAAAAATCTTAAACCTTGTCCTGATGAATCAAAGATTTGACTGCTACCTAAAACATATTTTATTTGATCATTTATTTTTTGAATTGAAAAATCTAAACCAATGAACGCAGTAGAATCTGTTACAGTTTGATTTCTCCAAGGCGTTCCGTTTGCTTTTACGTACAAACCCAAAGAAAGCCACCATCTAACCTTTGCAGGGTCTAAATAATTGATGGATTTGTCTTCAATCATTTGTATTTTGATGTTCTTCTTCGCACAATATAGTTTCAGTGAATCATGCAAATCAAAATATGTTGTGTCATTTTTGAGTTCACGAAATCTTTGATAAGTATTTGGTAAGTAAAGAATTAAAACATCAAACTCTCCTCTGATTGTATAGAAGTAGTCAATCTTTCTTTTTAGAAAATCATAAAATTCTAACTGGCTAAGTTTGCTTACATCTGTTTCTTTAATCAACTCAATAAATTTGTTTTCGGTGTTTTGCGGAATGTCGAGGTATCTTTTGTAGATAGTTGAAAAAGGTAAATACTCAATCAGATAATCTTTTTCAGTTGTTGCTTTTATTTCTTCGTTAAGTCCGTTAAGATGCTTTTGAATTCTTGCAAAACCTGTTTCGGGTGAAATGATTCCCAGCTTTATTGCTTGTGGATTTGCTTTGTTATTTTCAAATGAATAGTCCAGTGGTCCAAAAGTTTTTAATCCTTTCAATGGATGACTCATTTGATAATTCTTGTCGCTAACATGGAAATCTAATTGCGGCTCACTGTTCTGAAATGCTCCTTTGAAACTGTGTGTTTTTGAAACTGGAATTCCTGCACTTGAATAGTTTGATTCAAACTCTACCTTGAATGTATCAATTGAAAACTGAATTGTATTATTCCCGTTTTTGAAAAGGCTAATCCAAAATTTTTCCCGTTCATTTACGGTGTCATTTCTTCTGTTTGAAAATATTTTGTTTGAAATATTTTGCTTCTCAATTTTTGTGAGTGAACTGTTTGAATCAATGTGAATGGATGGAAGTAGTGTCAAGAAAAGATCTTTGTTATGAAACTCAATTTGAATTTCAACAGCTTCATAAATTTTTGCAACTGTCTGAATGTGATACTTCGCAAGCTCTGCTTGCGAAACATGAGTTTCAGTTGAATAATATTTTTTGAAACTATTGGTCGGAACTCTTTGAAGTTTATAAGTTGTAAGCAGATTGAATTCAATTAGGTCATAAATCAAACCAGTGAAAAACGAATCCTGTTTGTAGGTTATGCTGTCGTCAATATCAATCGTAATAATTTCAGACTTTATTCTGCCGTTGAATATCTTGTTAATAGTATCTGTGTTTGCAAATGCTAAAGTCTTCCCTTTTGAAAGAGCAGCTTTGATTGGTTGCTCTGCAACCAATTCTCTTAGTTCTTTCCATCCTTCCAAATCACTTTTAAAACTGTAAACAGTTTTTGGAAATGTTGTTGCTCTGAGTCCGTTTAGTTTTATCGGTGAAAAGTTGTTGCTTATCTGAGGTGATGTAAAAGGTTTTCTTGTTTCAAATCTTGTCTTTGCAATGTTTTCAATTTCATCATTAGGTTTTTCATTCGCAATGTAGAGTTCAAACAAAAACTCATCAAAACTTTCTATCTCAACAAAGCCAGAAAGTTTCTCCTTGCTTTTTGCGTTCACATTTTCAATTAGGTCAATTAGACTTTTGTTTGGCGTTTCGCCTTTGCGAATGCACCAGTGCAACCCGTACGGAAATGGATTAGATGCTTTCAATGCTTCATTGAAAGCATCTAAAACAGATTTGTCATTTCCACTATAACCGATTACAACTAAACCAGTTTGCGATTGAATGTTAGCGAAGTATTTGTACAAATCATTTTCTAATGCTTGCAATTCACTGGAAGTGTTTTGAAGTTTGTCATAACGGTAATCACCATGAAATTTAATCTCTTTTGGGTTTAATTCCCCGCCCCCTTGGGGCGCACATTTTAGCCTTGTGCGTAGGCTTTTTGATACCCCGTCCGCTTGCGGCGGGGTAGTTCATTTACTCGCTGAAGTTTATTTAAATTATCTAATTGGTGCTTATTGTCCTCTGAAATAGTTTCAAAGTTTGAAGCGTTATTTATGCTTTTAATACCGCTTTCAATTAATTCGTCAAAATTGGTTGTCCATATATGATTTACTTTTTGAGTGTCAAACAGAACGCCAAGGCATTTATGTCCAATTGATGGGTTCTTGCCTTGAACAATTCTTTGAATGAATGCTTTTCTGTCTATGGAGTTAGGATAACACTTTTCAAAATAGAATGAATACTCATCAGAACTACTAAGTTTTGGTAAGCCACCTTTTAATTCAAAGTAACTTTGAATTGTGCTTCTATTTCTTTCAGATTCAAGGTCCTTGAATTTTTCTTCTCTCACATTGTTGGCTTCACAATAAAGTTTGCGTTTAAATTGCCAAATCAAAGTCCCAGCTGTCGGTATGTTTGCTTGAACAGATGCACCTGCACCCAAAAGAAAATTTAGAGAGCCGTTTGGTCTTACTGCAAAACTTCTAAGAAATATTTTTTTGTCAATTTTTGTCATTTCTGGGTGGTCTGTCTGTTAGCATTGTCTATAACTTGTTTGTATATTTAATCCTATTAAGCAATTACCTCAGTGCAAGTTAGTCTAAAGTTAACAATTTATAAAAACAAATAAACAAAACCATTTAAAGTTTAATGTTCGTTGTGTTTACAACCATTTGCGCTTGCTGCAAAAATGCCTTTTAATAAGGAAAACCCTCATTTTGTTACTTTTAGCAGTTTGTAAAAACAAAAAAGCCCTATGGCTAGGGCTTTGGTTGGAGGGTTGTTTTGCTTAGTTTTACTTTTTATCCAAAAACTTTTCAATCATCGGAACGGCAAGGTCGCTCTCTTTAAAGTCGGGTTTTAGCGTGGTTATTTCGCCAATGTAGTCGCCATGCCCTCCTGGAATTATGGCTAATTGGGAGTTGGCAATTAGGCGGTGCATCTCAAGGGCGTGCTCGGGTGTAATCATATCTTTATCGCCAATTATAATTAAAGCAGGCGCTTTAATGGCCTTAATCTTCTCGTCGGGGATATCCTTAAAATTGAGCATCCTTTGTACATCGCGGGAAAACATCACCTGCAACCCATTGGGGTCGGGGGCAACTTTTTTATAGACCTCCTTCAGCTGTGGTGGCATATTATCTAAACTTGCCTGTTTCATAAATCCCCAAAACTGCTCGGGTACGCCGCTTCGCTTGGTAATGGCAGAGCCCAAAACAATTTTGTCAACAATCTCGGGGTGGCGAATAGCAATTTGTAGGGTAGTTGTTCCGCCGTTGCTGAAACCAAAAAAGTCGGCCTCGTCAATTTTAAGGTTTGCCAAAAGTGCGGCAATATCGTCGGCATCCTGCTCAAAGGAGAGGTCGGCATTACGGTCGCTGGTGCGCCCGTGCGCTTGCAACTCAACGGCTATCACCTTTCTGCTTTTTGCGAATAGCGGAATAACCTTTTCAAAGGTTGATTGAATGGTTGAGCCTCCACCGTGAATTAGGACAAGTGGTTTACCTTGTCCATAGGTTTCATAGTACATTTTAAGTCCATTCACTTCTGAGTATCCACTTACGAAAGTTAAGCTGTCTCCTTTTTCTGTTACCATTTTACTGTTAATTGTTGTTTTTTCGTGGCATGAAATCAAAGTGAAAAGAGTTAATGCTAAAATTATGATTCTTGTTTCCATTTCTGTTGAGTCATTGTCATTTGCTGTATTGTTCTACATTGACCATTAACGATTTGCGGAAGTTTATTTTTGCTCGTTACAGCTGACCCCTATATTTTGGGTCAAAGTCCACCATCCATTCGATTCCATACTTGTCTCTAAACATACCAAAATAAGAACCCCAAGGACTGTCGGCAATCGGCATTTCTACATTTCCACCTGCTGAAAGGCCGTTAAATAGTTGATCGGCTTCCTCCTTAGTTTCTGCACTTATTGAGATTTTACTTCTGTTTTCATTCAAATTATGCTTTCCCATAAATTCAGGGGTGTCACTACCCATTAGCACACTGCTTTTGCCTATTGGCAAAGCGATATGCGAAATTTTATCAGCTTCCTTTTCGGCGATAGGATTCTCGGGACTTGACATATCTTTGAAACGCATTACCATTGCGAACTCTCCGCCAAATACAGATTTATAAAATGTAAATGCTTCTTCTGCGTTTCCATTGAAGTGGATGTAAGGATTTATTTGTACCATATTTTTTACTATTAAGGTTTGAAAATTTTATTTTGTTAAGCGTCTGGAATATTAGGTTCAACCAAAAATTTTAATTTATCTAAAGATTCTTGCCACCCTAAATAGCACATCTCTATTGGTATCATAGAAGGAATTCCTTCTTGCACGATTTTCAACTCAGTTCCACATGATACTCTATTAATCCATACCGAGGTCACCATTTCACCCGGCAAGTTTGGGTCATCGAATTTGTCGCTATACTTAATGAACTCGTTGGGTTTAATTTCAAGGAAATTTCCTCCAAACGAATGACTATTGCCTGTGGTAAAGTTTATGAACGACATTTTATAGCTACCTCCAACTTTAAACTCATGATGATGCGTAACGCATAAAAATCCGTACGGAGGTATCCAAGAAGATAACGCGTTTGAGTCGGAAAAGGCACGAAAAACCTTTTCGGGAGAGGCTTTAAGCACTCTATGAAGTGAAATGCTATTGTTTGTCATAATAGTACTTTTAATGTTAATAAGTGAAACGATAAATTCGTAAATAAACACTTAAAACACTACGAGTGTTCAGTATGACATTCAATATTCCAATTGCCTACGCTAGTATGAGGTAGAGCCTTAACCGAACAGGGACACAGAGTTTGAACTAGTAGGGGCGTGTCAATTGTCTCATTGTCTCATTGCCCTTTTCCTCACCATCTCAATCCTTAACATCAGCAGTAAAAGAAGTCCAACGCATACAATTGCCCTTACTGAGTAAATAGTTGCAAGTAACCCTTTGCTCGATATAAGGGAGAATAAAGGTACAAGCATCATCAGTATCCAAACAGAGAAGGGTTCGGTGTTTTCTTTCGATTGGAATAGCCTTCTGATAACAGGGAAATAGGATACAACCATAATCAGCTGTATGGAAAGGTTTGTTATAAGGTGGTTTTGGGTTATAGCCCAAAAAAGTATTGCAATAATTACGGCAATTAAGCAGCCAGTATCGAATTTGGTGAATTTCGAACTTTTATCGCCCCATATGGCTATGGCAATGGATATGGTAACTACTAGGATTAGGTCGGTGGTATTAAGGATATTGTCCCAAAGGCTGAAGTTATCTTTTGCAAGGTATGTAATAAGGCTCATTCCAACGGCAAAGGAGAAGAAAACCCACATGGCCAATGCCGGTTTAATTTTCCCTTTGTAAAGCAGCCAGCAGTAACGACTTGTGATAAATAAATTCAAAAGGCTAACTGAAACTATCGAAAATTCACGCATTTAAATATAAAGGATAATAATAAATTTTTGTAATTTTTAAAAAAGGCTTTTAAGCCTTTTGTTCCTCTGTGTGACTCTGTGCCTTATCTCATTTTGTCTCTGTGTTAATCTCTTGTAGAGTTAACAGAGGATTAGAATTTTACATTTCCATCTTTGCTTTTGCCTAAATCATAAACATGCTTTCTAACTCGTTGAGCCCAATCCCAATGGTTTAGCGAAGAATCAAATGTTTGATAAGGGATAGGTTTTCCGATTCTAACCCTAATCGTTGCATTCTTCTTTTTAAGCATTTCGCTTGGCAGAAGCATTAGCTCAAAGTTTAGCTTTATAAAAAAAATCTTTCTGATTATTCCTATCGAGTAGAATAAGCGTGAATTCCTACCGCTAATGTGAATGGGCACAATATTGCGTTTTTTTGATATGGCCTTGGTAATCATGCTTTTCTGCCACTTGCAATCCTGAACTCTAAAACTGTAAAGTCTCGAAACCTCTCCTGCTGGAAAGTGAGTTATTGCAGTATCGGAGTCAAATACATTTTCCAGAGCATTAATGTACTCTTTTGAACTTTGACCATACGAGTTTACCACTGCAATTAAAGGCATAAGATGGGGTACGTATTTAAAAGAATCGTTCCCGATGGCCTTTAAAGTCCCATATTTTTGTGAAACAGTATGGGTTAATACAAGCCCATCAATTACTCCGAATGGATGATTCGATACAAAAAAACATCGCCCGTTTTCAGGTAGATTCTCTTTCCCTTCAACAATTAACGTGAGATTAAACTCAACAAGCATTTTCTCTAAAAAATCAACACCTATACTATCGGAATACCTTGTAAGAATTTCGTTGATTTCTTCCTGCTTTACAATTCTAATGATGAGCTTAACGATAAAACGAGGTAGTCGTTTTAGCAATTTGGAATTGCTGTCCTTGATGCCCTTTTCAATATCAATATACTTCATCTCTAGTTATTAATTTATTACTAATCATAATACTCCGTTAGCATTCGCGGGGTGTCAATAAAAATCTATTAATAACTAACCACTTAGCCTAAAGCAAAAGAGTATAACACCGAAAGGAGTAACTTTTTGGTGAATAATCATTGCTTTCTTAGTGCCCAAATATAGTCTATTCTATGGTTTTTTATGTTATAGTCGATGGCGTTAAAATCGAAATTGATATTTTTTAACAAATAAAAATAGTAGGGTGTTTTAGTAATGGATTGTACTAATGGTAAATTAAAGTAAGAAATATCTCAATATTCAAAACTATGATAACCTACACTACATTCCGTAAAAGTAATGGTTCCAAGGTCGAGGTATTAATCCTTAAAGTAATTACTTTCTAAGCCTTATTGGGTGATGAAGATCATCAAAAAAAAACAATAATATGTAATGGGAGCATTTTTTCTTTTAATAAATTTGAGAAAATAAGAATAATCAAGATAAAAATTAAAAAATATGCCAATCAAAGCTAATATTGCGCTAAGTGAAAACGGGTTCGTTTTCAACCCTTCAACGGGCGATTCTTACACGTTGAATAATACGGGTAAAGAGGCTCTTGCGTTTATTAAGGAGGGAAAAGATATCAGCCAGATAACTAGCATAATGCTAGAGAGATACGATGTGGATCGTATTACCCTTGAGCGGTATTTAGCTGATTTTGTTAACGATCTTAGGATTAATAACCTCATGGAGGAGTAAGATGAGCCGGATTAAAGTAACTGTAGCAGTAACTGGCCTCAATAATATTGATAGCCCAGGACCAGGGATCCCTGTAATTCGAGGAATTAGGGAGTCGAGAGATTTTGATACAAGGATTATCGGATTAGCTTATGAACACCTTGAACCTGGAATATACATGAGCGATTTGGTTGATAAAACCTATATGATTCCTTATCCATCGGAGGGAAAGGATGCACTTTTCAAAAGATTATTGGAGATTCACGAGAAAGAAAAGCTCGATGTAATTATTCCCAATTTCGATGCCGAACTCTTTTCATTCATTAAGCTTGAGAAAGCGCTCGGAAAAGCTGGGATTAAAACGTACCTGCCAACCCTCGAACAGTTTGAGGAGAGGAATAAATCGAATCTCTCTACTTATGGAAAAAAGTATGGGGTCAATGTACCTTCGGGAATTGAGGTTTTCAGCATTTCGGATTTAAGCAATACGTTGAAATCGATGAAATACCCAGTGATGATTAAGGGGAAGTATTACGATGCGTACCCCGCCTACTCGGAGGAACAGGCGGTTGCTTATTTCTCTAAGATGTCTGCAAAATGGGGATTTCCTGTTATCGTTCAAGAATTTGTTAAGGGAACCGAGGTAAATGTTATTGCGCTTGGCGATGGGAAAGGTAACCTGATTGCTGCTGTTCCAATGCGTAAGCAGTACATCACCGATAAAGGTAAGGCTTGGGGAGGTATTACCATAGAAGATCAATCGATGCTTGATTTGGCAAAGAAAATAATCTCTCAAACCAAGTGGAAAGGCGGAATGGAGTTGGAGTTAATTCGCAATTCTGAGGGGCAATTGTACTTATTGGAGATCAATCCAAGGATTCCCGCTTGGGTGTACCTTGCCGTTGGTGTGGGTCAGAATATACCAGAAGCATTGCTAAAACTGACATTAGGATTAGAGGTTAAGCCGTACACCCGATATGATGTGGGTAAAATGTTTGTTAGATATTCCTACGATATGATAGTGGATCTTGAGTCATTCTCGAAACTGACAACTACAGGAGAACTATAAAGCGAATTACAAGCGATAATAAAAAACTGCAACGATATGTCAAAACAAGTATTCGAACGACCAACAATAACCAAGTTAAGCCCTGGTGTGCCTTCGAAGCATGGTGTGGGAACCGTAATCGCACCGATGCCAATGATTGATGGTGTTAAGGTGGATGATCTCATGGATACCTATGGTTCACCTCTTTATGTTTTTTCCGAAAGAACAATCCGTAGAACCATGGAGGATGTCAAGAGAGCTTTCAGCGTAAGGTATCCCAAGGTTCAAATGGCTTGGAGTTACAAAACTAATTATCTCGATTCTATCTGCCGAATTTTCCATCAGGAGGGTTCGTGGGCTGAAGTGGTTTCGGGCTTCGAGTACGATAAGGCCATTCGGAACGGAGTAAAAGGGGAGAATATCATTTTCAATGGTCCTGCAAAAAGCGCAGAGGAGCTAGAGAAAGCCGCAAAAAATGGGTCGTTTATTCATATCGATCATTTTGATGAGCTGTTCATGCTTTCGGATGTTTGTCAGCGAAAAGATATTGAGGCGCGGGTTTCCATTCGGGTAAATATGGATGTTGGTATATATCCCAAGTGGGACCGATTTGGATTGAACTATGAGAATGGCGAGGCATGGGATGCGCTTAATCGAATAATGCTTAACCCAAAGTTAAAGTTGATGGGTCTGCACACCCATATAGGTACCTATATGATGAGTACTGATGCTTACCGTATTGCTGCTGCAAAGCTTGCGGCGCTGGCCGATGAAGTGGCTAAAAAGTTTGATTATTATATTTCGTACATTGATATGGGTGGAGGATTTGCTTCGAAGAATACTCTTCGCGGGGCTTACCTTTCTGGTGAGGATACAACGCCATCGTTCGATGAATACGCTGAGGCGATTACCTCTGCCATTATTGATTCTCAGATAAAGCCTGATAAACTCCCAACGTTGATTCTAGAAACTGGGCGTGCACTAATAGATAACGCTGGATATATTTCAGGAACAGTGCTTGCCAATAAACGCTTATCCGATAGCAGAAGAGCAACTATTGTTGATGTTGGGGTTAATCTGCTTTTTACAGCATTTTGGTACGATCATAAGATTCACCCTGTTGGTAACCATTCAGGGTTAGTTGAGGAAACGACCATTTATGGACCACTGTGCATGAATATTGATGTTCTAAGACCCTCGTTGATGTTCCCTGCGCTCAAACGCGGCGATAGGTTTGTGGTAACTCGAACAGGAGCGTACAACAATACTCAATGGTTGCAATTTATTACCACCCGACCTAACGTTGTGCTTATTGGTATGAATAGGGATATTCATCAAATCAGAAAAGCGGAGACTCTTGAATATATTACAGTTAATGAAATAATTCCTGAGTATTTATCGAAGAAATTAAAATAACGTCAGTTCGACATAAGAAACTATTTAAATGCAATATTATCAGTATTTTACTTTATTGGAAAAAAATGGAATCGAGCTTGCGAACCGAACGGAGTGAGCTCAGCGCAGCTAGTTCGGCGTAGCCAATGATGGAATATTGGATGAAAAAAGTTAGAAGTAACTCCAATATTGACTTCGTTGTCCGGCAGTTGCCGGATCGTTCCAGTTCCATTATTCCCTGCCTGCCGGCAGGCAGGCAGTCTTCCAAAAACATAATGTTAGTATTAAAGCACTAATAAATAGCGATATAACATGCATTATTATATCGAATTCACGTTAAAATAAGTACTAGGTGAGAAGCCTGAAGGATTTAAAACTTTGGACTACTGGCTTCAAACTTTCAACCAAACTTGTATTTCAATAAAAAATAGTGTTGAATGAATAAAGAAACTTCATTGGTATTACTGAAAGGTGTTCTCCGCAGTTACTCCCAAATATTCTTTTCGGAAAGCTATTGGTTTGCCATTCCCTTGGTTTTAGTATCGTTTCTTGATGTCTCAGCAGGGTTAAGCGGGTTGCTTTCGGTAGTTACCGCTAACCTTATCGTGTCGTTATTGAAGTTCGATAAATTTATTGTTGCTAAAGGATTTTATGGATACAATAGCCTTTTAGTGGGATTAGGGTTAGGCTACTACTACGAGCTAACATTGGCAATTATCGTAATTGCAATTCTAGCAGGTTTTTTAACATTGCTCATCACCATTGTATTTCAGGGTATTTTGGGTAAGTATTATCTTCCATATTTATCATTACCATTTGTATTTAGTGTTTGGATTGTGCTAAGCGCAGGATGGATGGTGAGCGGAACAGTGGATAATCAGAGCGGGGTATATGTCCTCAATAAACTTTTTAGCATAGGCGGTAATCCTTTGGTTAACCTTCATCACTGGTGGGTTGGGAATATTACCTCCAATTTCCTGAATAATTACTTTCTCTCTTTAGGTGCAATTTTTTTTCAATTCAATGTTTTTGCAGGAATTGTTGTAGCAATTGCTTTACTTTTCTACTCTAGAATTGCTTTTTTGCTATCTCTTTTAGGATATTTTGTAGCCTATTCGGCTTATAATGTATTGGGCATGGATATGACACAGTTAGGCTATAGCCTAATAGGATTTAATTTTATTTTGGGAGCAATTGCAATTGGTGGCTATTTCTACATTCCATCCAAACAATCGTTCTTTTGGGCATTTGCTATAACCCCCATAATAGCCTTAGTTGCAGCAGGGTTACTAGGATTACTCAAACCATTTTATTTACCCATACTTTCTTTACCTTTTAGTTTTATTCTATTGGCGTTTATATACTCTTTGAGGTATAGAACAGTCAATGATCATTTTAAGGAAGTTATTATTCAGGAGGGTACACCAGAGCGAAACCTTTACTCATATCAGAGTTTCAGCAAACGATTTCCAAATTCTGGTTGGATTCAGATAAAACTACCTTTCCTTGGTGAATGGTATATTAATCAAGGTCATGATGGTGAAAATACTCATAAAGGTGATTGGTCTCACGCTTGGGATTTTGTAATAATCAACAGCGAAAAATGTCAGTATAGTAATGAAGGCGAAATCTTAAAGGATTATTATTGTTACGGGCAAAAAATTATTGCGCCTGCCGATGGAACGATAGTGGTTATAGAGGATGGAATTGAAGATAATGAGCTAGGTAAGGTCAATTTAATCAAGAATTGGGGGAATACGGTAATCATTAAGCATGCTGACGGATTATTTTCTAAACTTTGCCATCTTCAAAAGGGATCGATAGAGATTAAAGTGGGTGAAACCGTTCATTATGGTCAGGTTATTGGAAAGGTTGGGAACTCTGGGAGATCGCCTTATCCGCATTTGCATTTTCAGCTTCAGGCAACTCCTTACATTGGTTCAAAAACGTTGAAATATCCATTGTTTACATATTTAGAGGATGGAAAGGAGATAAGAACTTTCAGCTATCCTAGTAAAGATCAATCAGTAAGATCGGTTGAACCTAACCTTCTTCTTAAATCGGCTTTTAATTTGATTCCCGGTATAAAGATGAACTGGAGCGTGAAGTCACCCCAAAGTTTTGATACCATTTCATGGGAGGTGTTTACAAATGCTTATAACAAATCCTATGTTTATTGTTATGCAACGAAATCTATCGCTTATTTTCATAACGATGGAGTTTTTTTCTACTTCACACATTTTGAGGGGGATAGAAAATCTTTGCTTTACTCCTTTTATTTAGCAGCATTCAGAATCCCACTTATTTATATAGATGGTTACAAGTTAACCGATTATTTGCCTGTAAATCAAACTTTTAACGGATGGCGGCTTTTTCTTCAGGACTTTTTGGCACCTTTTTATCTGTACTTAACTACTTGTATTGAGGTTAGTATGATAAAAAATGGTTCAGATTTCGATTTGAATAGCATTGAGTATCATTCAAGACTTTCAGGTTATTCGTTTAACAATCTTGCGTGGACAAGAAAAATTAAACTTAAGGTGAGTAACGATAATAGTTTGAGTATCGAAGATCAATACAATAAAATAGAAGCGGTATGCGAAACTTATTAATGATTACAGCCATTTTAATTGCTGTACCGGCAATGCTGTTTGCTCAAAACGATTTTGTCATGCTCGATAAGCTAACCTATGATTATTACCTTAAGGGGGATTATAAGAACCTAAAGGCTACAGGTGAAAAAATGCTGTCGAAGGGGATCGATTATTACTTCTTGCGAATGCGGATGGGAATACTTGCTTTTAATAACCAGCATTATTCAAGTTCTTTTAAGCACTTTGCAAAAGCTATTCAGTTTAATTCCTGGGATACAATTTCAAGGGAATACATTTATTACAGCTATCTATATTCGGGCAGAAAGGTTGATGCTAATCAATATCTTGAAACGATTCCAAGGGGTAGCACTTTAAGGTTGATAAACAATCGTAGATTACAAGAAGTCTATATTAGCTCCTCTGCTGCTGAATATGATGCAATGCTCTATGATACAAGGGTTGACGATTATGAGGCGGTGAAAAATATTTTGAGCGTTAATGTAGGCCTTGAAACCATGTTCTTACCTAATTTCAAAGGAACTTTTGCCTACTTAAATTTACGAAAAACAGGAACTAGCTACTCTAGCACCAATACATCTGGGGTTAACCTTGACTACTCACAGAATCAGCTATACTTTAAATTTACAGGTTATAAATTGCCTGGGTGGGAGTTCTCGGGGTTTGCCCATGTAGCATTCTATTCTGATGGGGCTAGTCAATCACAGCATGGTAACCGAAGTTCGTTAAAAAAAATTAATTCAGAATATATAGTTGGAGCAGGCGTTTTAAAGAATGGGTGGAGGGTTAGAGCTGGTGTAAATGCGTCATATAGTAATTTTGGTAAATCAACTCAGATTCGAGGGGAAGTTTTTTTAACGTATTTACCTTTTGGAAACCTTAACCTCTATTTGACAGCAGGAGGGATGTACCAAGATGATAGTAACTGGGGCAGTACATATCAAGTTAACCAAGAGGTCGGATTCAAAGTTTTTAAATTCTTCTGGTTGGAGTCAGGTGTTGTTACTGGTAACTCATTTCTTTATGCAAGAAATCAGGGTTTACTGTTGAATAACTCTTTCCAAATACCCGCTACAACAGCTTTTGGAAATTTAATTTTCTTGCTCGGTGGAAGATTTAGTATTACAATATCGCCATACTATAGTATAAATCATGTTTACACCTGGAATTTAAGTGCTCCTGATAGATACGATAAATTAAGTCTTAATTCATTTGGGGGTTCAATAAAACTAACCTTTAAAAATTAATAGCCATGAAAAAACTAACATTAGTGTCAATTTTCGTTTTATCGGTCTTAGTATCGATTTCGCAAGATTACATAAAGCTAACTGCTGCATTTAACGATAGCTATGCAAAGGAAAAATCTGGGAAGTATGCTGAGTCTGCCGCAGCATTAAAGGCATACTATGACGTTAATTCCTATGAGATTAACCTTCGCTTGGGATGGTTAACCTATCTCCAAGGGCAATATTCTGAATCGTTGGGCTATTACAACAAAGCTATAGAACTTATGCCTTATGCAATCGAACCCCGTTTGGGTTTAGCTTTACCTCTCTCAGCACAAGGAAATTGGGAAAAAGTTGTTGAGCAGTACAACAAAATTCTCACCATAGATCCCCACAATACGCTTATTCTATACCGTATGGGACTTATTTCGTACGAAAAGAAAGATTACAAGCAAGCCTATCAGTACTTTGAAAAGGTTGTAAACCTTTACCCTTGGGATTATGAAAGTGTACTTATGCTTGCTTGGACTAACTACATGCTAGGGAAAACGCATGAAGCAAAAATCCTCTTCAATAAAGTTTTGCTTTACTACCCAGACGCTACGAGTGCGAAGGAGGGGTTGGGGCTGATTAAGTAGTTTTAGAAAGTACAATAAACAAATAAAAATTCGTTTACTAAACTCAAAGGTTTGGCAAACGAATTTTTTATTGATTCAATAAGGTTATCTACTTTCTTCCGAAGCAGAATAGATGATGTTGACCTCTTACAAAGATGAATCCATCAGATATTGCTGGACTAGCCATACAGATTTCACCAATTGGGTTAATTGTGATCTGTTCAAACTCCGGACCTGCCTTTACAACGATAATACCTTTCTCCTCACTAGTGAAATAGAGTTTCCCATCGGCAGCCACAGGTGATGCCGTAAACGATTGTCCATCCTTTAATGTCTCTTTATACTTTTTCTCACCCGTTTTTGCATCATAGCAATTGAGTGCTCCATTGTTGTTAAATGTGTACAGATATCCGTTGTAAACAATAGGCGTAGGCATATAGGTGCCCCCCCTTTTAGTGCGCCACTGAATGAATTCTCCAGAGTTCAGACTGTCAGCAATTGATATATTGCCATTTCCTCCCGGTTTTATAGCATAGATTGGTTGTTGTGGCATATATCCATTTGAAACGAAAATTAGATTGTCATAAATGACAGGTGTTCCAACTGTTATCTCAGAACTTGGAGTTAAACGCCAAAGCTCTTCACCTGTTTTAGGGTTATAACCTCTAATGAATTTTGTTGCATTTGTTATCAACTCATCGCGACTTGCGCTATAATATACAGTGGGTGTGCCCCATGATGATATCTCCTCACGTTTGGTTTTCCAAACTTCATTTCCTGTTTTCAAATCGTAAGCTGCAATGTAGGAGTCCTTTGATCTATCGCATTGTACAATTACCGTATTACCATAGATGATTGGTGAACTAGCAGGGCCCCATTGGGTTTCCTCTTCGAAGAACCAACCTGCATCTAATACACCAAGATTTTTTCTCCAAATCTCATTCCCTTTGAAATCGTAACAAACCATTCCCTCTGAACCATAAATGGCTACAACATACTCTCCATTGGTTGCAGGTGTCGCGTTTGCTTGGGTTCCTTTTGTATGTCTTTTAACCCTTGGTACTCCTTCGTATGCTTTCTTTTCCCAAAGAATCTTGCCGCTTTTCTTATCAATGCAATACATCTTCCAAATGTGAGAGGAGTTGTCTTTGGCTGGTTCAACATTACCGTATAGACCTACACGGTACTCCGCAGTTGTATCGCTGCTTAATGCTGTGGTTAGAAAAACCTTATCATTCCAGATAATTGGGCAGGAGTGAGCTAGTCCAGGAATATATGTTTTCCATGCGAGGTTAGTTCCTTTTGTGGCATCAAAGCTCAAAGGAGGAAATTGTCCATCGGCAATACCATTTGCCTGATTACCCCTGAATGATGGCCAATTTAGTGGCTTGCTTACTTTCCCTGTTAAATCAGTAAAAGTTTCTTTTTTTGTTACAACTTCGCTTTTCGATTGTTGGGTAGTTTTGTAAAACTGTGTTTTGGTTCCGCCATCATCGAGGGTTAGGCTAACCGGAATATCCTGAACCATCTCAAAAGAAAAGGATATAGCTGAATTGTCTTCCAGCGTAAAGGTATAACCCTCCTTTAGAGTCAGTTTAAAATCTGGACTACCATTAAAACTGACTGTAAGGATATTGTCTTTTATATTTGTAACAATGCTACTTTCATCTTTGCTCTTATATGTTCCAATTAGCGATTGTTTCATTCCTTCATTAGTTTCCTGTTTGTCGGGAAGTTTAGCTCCAGCCTGAATTAGTGCAGCTATTATACTCTCGCTTTTAGCGGCAGTAGCAGAAACTAATGCGGTTGATAATGTTGTCGCATCAAGTTTAGCCAATTTTAGTATGGCGAAAACTAATTCTGGATTTTGATTCCTTATGGCAATAAGTATAACTTTATCGGCACCTGGTGCTCCTTTTTCAATTAGCAGTTTAACAACTTCAGGACTATCACTGTAGGAAGCATAGATCATGGGTTCTTCAGTGCTGATATCTGCACCATGATTAATCATGCTTTTAATAATTTCTACATTTCCTGCGCTAAAAGACCATAAAAAAGGGGAGGATCCATAAAAAGAATCCTTGACGTTTGGATCTGCCCCTTTTTCAAGAAGAAGGTTTACTGCATCAAGATTTCCTTTGTCAGTTGCAAACATCAATGCGGTTGCTCCATATTGAGTTTTAACGTTTACATCAATTCCCTTATCCAGTAATACTTTTAGGGTTGGAATGTCGTTGCTTTTTGCAGCTTTCCAAAATTGTTCACTCTGCTCCTGAGCATGAAGGCAGGAAGAAATAAGAAGAACCAAAACTAACTTTAAACTAATTTTTAGACTCATTTTTGTTGGGATTTAGTTTTACATTTATTTTTTTATGATAAACAGATATCAAAGTTAGCATTATTTACTTTAATCATAGTAAGTGAAATATGTTAAATTATCCTTCTTATTACAAAGAGAAATGATTTCCTAGGCTAATGGATTATTATAATCATATGATTTAATTTTACTTCTAATTCTTCTAGCATTCTCATAACCCCAAATAATGTATTATTTTTACAGGGTAAATCTTTCAATCAAGATTCTATCCATGAATATTTATCGTTGGACTGCAATTTTTGTTCTCTTCTTCATTGCATCTATTGCTGAAGCACAGGATATTTCCGTTGCTGAGGGGAAATCGGATGCTCGTAAATTGGCTGACTCACTTTTCAACGCTAGAGAATACGCCAGAGCTCTTCCTGTTTTTCAGGAACTTCGCGATAATTATCCGCAGGATTTCTACTATAGCTACGCCCTTGGAGTTTGCTACATGAATTCATACCGAAAGGTGGATGCAGCAATACCATACCTGTCGAGGGCTTCGGCAGGGGAAGTTTCCAATATGGTCTATTTTTATTTGGCAGAAGCATACCGTAAAACCTACCGATTCCCTCAGGCAATTGATTACTACCGCAGATTTACTATAAACGGAGGCTCGAAGGATATCAAAACGAATGATATTGAAAGACTTTTGAACATTTGTGAAAGCGGTAGCGCTCTTCTAAAATACATATACTCACCACAAATCGTTGATAAAAAACTTGTTGGGGTAAACGATTTTTATCAGTACTACTCGTTGGTGCCAACCTCAGGTTCGCTTGTGGCGAAACCCGATAACCTGAAATCGGATACCGATCGAAAGATGAGCGAGAGTACGGTAATACTATCGCCAAATAACCCGCAAATAGACGATTATATCTACTATTCGAGCTTTGGTAAAAGTGCCATCAATGGTAAGGATATATATAGAATCAAACGATTGGCGGATGGCTATTGGAGCAAACCCGAAAATTTAGGCGAAGCTATCAATACTCCAGAGGATGAGGATTACCCTTATGTATCTCCCGATGGTTTAACGCTTTACTTTGCCTCTAAAGGACACTATAGCATGGGCGGGTACGATATTTACCGTAGCGTTTTTGATGTTGGTGCAAAGAAATGGAACAACCCCGAGAACCTTGGATTCCCATTCAGCTCTCCCTACGATGATATTCTTTACATTCCCGACTCGAAGGATAGTTTGGCCTGCTTTGCTACAAACCGTAGCTGCGAGGGCGATAGCGTTGAGGTCGTAATGTGTAAGGTTGATAAGAATCCAATACAGCGTTCATTCACAACCGTTGAGGAGGTTCAGGGAATTGCGTTGCTCAATACGGGTAAGGATAAAGGTATAAAAAAGATAAAAGCGAATGATGGACCACCGGATAGGCAGCAAAACCCAAACAATGTTGCAAACCCCAAAACTAAACCGGCATCATTCAATGCCGTTGAGAACGATCCTGAGTACGTAAGGGTTATTACCAAAGGATTCAGCAAGCAGAAGGAGACCGACTCGCTGAGGATTAAGCTTGAAAAGTTGAGAGAGGGGTTCGATTACATTAACACTGCTGAGGAACGGGAAAGTTTAGAGTCGAAGGTTGTGAAGGTAGAAAATGCTCTGCTCGCAGCGCAAGCCGAAGCTGATAAAATGTTCGCTCAGGCGAGTCAAATTGAGCAGGAGTATCTTACCGGTAAACGAAAATCGCAGGGAACAACTGTTTCAACCTTTACCAACGATAACCCCGATTATCTGTACCAAGCTCAATTCGCACCCACCGTCTTTAGAAGCGATGAGATTAATAGGCTAATCCAATCTGAAAAGCTGCAAAGTCAGATAAATTCAGCTAGAGAAGCTGCTGCATCTGCAAAATCCAAGTACAATGCCTGCATCGAAAAGAATGACTCAACGAGTGAATGTGGCTTATTGCTGAAACTGGCAGATATTAAGATGAATGCATATAGTACTTTAGTGCTAAAATCTTTTGACACCAAGTATAAGATCTACTCCGATTGCGTTATGGTTGCTATTGTAAAGAGCGGTAATAACAATGGCGATGATGCACGATTGGAGATTGAAAGGGCAACCAGCCACTTTAGGGCAGCAACCGCCATTAAGAATAATCTTGGCGATGAGGGTAGAAATGAGAGTCTTTATGAGGCATCACTTCTAAATGAAATTGGAATAATAAGATTAGAACTTGCATTTGCCCGAGTATGGGGGATGAACCTATTTGAGCAGCAGGCAACTAGCAGGGTTATGCGTTTGGAGAAGCTCGCATTCGGAAACCCCTTGCCCGCAGTGGTGGTTAAAGCTAACGTTGAGTCGGTTACAGAAGTTAAAACCGAAATAAAACAGGCGCAAGGAATCTCGAAGGTGGAGATCAAGAATATCGATTCGGAACCAATTCTTATTAAAGACGATGAGCCTTTAGCATTTCAGGTGGTTGATAAAACGCCCTATGATGCGCAAAATCCTATTCCTGTAAACGAACCATTGCCTGCAGGTGTAACCTATAAGATTCAATTGGGTGCATTTAGCAAGCCATTGGAGATGGGTGCTTTTAAAGGAATGATCCCTGTTTCCATTGAGAGGGCAAGTGGTGCAAAGGTCTCAAAATACTTTATTGGGAGATTCAGAAAATTCTCGGAAGCAGAAAAATCCTTAACCGTTGTTAGGGCGAAGGGATTTAAGGATGCCTTTATTGTCGCATGGTTAGATGGGAAATCAATACCCGTGAGTAGAGCGCAAACGATGGAGGGTAAAACGAATCGGATTGATCCTAACATTCAAAAAGGTAAAGCGGTTGCTGACTCAACATCGTTGAAAGGGACAATTTACCTTGTTCAGATTGGGCAATATGCTAATAAAATTCCCGATGGGATATTGCAAACGGTTAAAGCAATGGCTGCGGGAAAAGATATCTTTCGTAAGTCGAACGATCAGGGGCAGGTTGTTTACTCAATCGGTAATTACCCAACCATTGAGGAGGCGAACAGGATAAAGGATAACCTTATTGCAAGCGGAATTTCTACCGCTGAGGTAGTTGCCATTGCGATTGATAAAAAATAGCTATATTTGCACCTAAATACGTTGATTATGAGGGGTAAGCCAAAAGATATGCCATCCGATAATTATCAGGGACAGTATCAATCCTTGAAGAGTTACTGCTTGGTGCTTTTTAACGACGATGTGAATAGCTTCGACTTTATCGTCGAGAATCTAATTGGTATTTGCAATCACGAACCCATTCAGGCCGAGCAGTGCACATTTATTGCCCATCATAAGGGCAAATGTGATATTAAGCTGGGTTCGCATAGCCAGCTCGAAGAGCTGAAGTTTGAGTTTGACCTGAAAGGGATAACAACAGTTATTTGCGCCAATTAGAAATTTGTTAAGGTTATTTTGATGTGTATCAGGAAGATTGCTATTTATACTGTAAAGGGAGAAAAGGCTTCTCCCTTTTATTTTCAAAATAAACTTTTAAATGGGATTAATTTTTTGCTAAATTGAATTGATTTTATACTTTTGTGCCACTTCATTTAAAAAATGAGCATGGTATAACATGTTCGGATTTCAATTGAAGTGAAAAGCAGAATAAGAGTTCTTTTTGAAAAATATAAATTACAAGCATTAAATTCGAATTTTGGTTTTAATGCTTTTATTTCAGACCCCATTGGAGAGGTGGGTGAGTGGCTGAAACCACCAGTTTGCTAAACTGACGTACTGGGTAACTGGTACCGGGGGTTCGAATCCCCCTCTCTCCGCCATTATTATTTCGGGGTGTAGCGCAGTCCGGTTAGCGCATCTGGTTTGGGACCAGAGGGTCGGGAGTTCGAATCTCTCCACCCCGACAAAAGAAAAAGCCTTGCCATTAAATTTGGTGAGGCTTTTTTGTTTAAAGATTTTAGTAAACATAAAGTATACTGGGGTCAAAAGAAAAGGTTGTGAATTTAGGCATCATGCGTAGATTTTAGCTAGCCTGTATAGGAAAGTTGGGTGATTGGCTGATCCGGCATCTGCCGGATGCTAAACTGACGTACTGGGTAACTGGTACCGGGGGTTCGAATCCCCCTCTCTCCGCCATTATTATCTCGGGGT